>Ga0105046_10000670_pt1 | contig 49342 bp, 23 predicted proteins | sample MAT03_FD_78385 | JGI IMG/M metagenome (GOLD analysis project Ga0105046, IMG submission 78385) | Freshwater microbial communities from Lake Fryxell liftoff mats and glacier meltwater in Antarctica - MAT-03 (megahit assembly) | ecosystem: Environmental > Aquatic > Freshwater > Ice > Liftoff... | reverse complement strand
GATTGTGTTTGAGGCCGGGATCCCCTCCGGCCTCGCGACGTCCGGGCGAGTCCTCCCGGTTCCCGATCCGGGGCGGGGTGGCGGCAGGCGGCAGGCGGCAGGCGGCAGGCGGCAGGCGGCAGGCGGCCTGCGCCCCGGACGTCGCCGGAAATTTGAAGGAATCAGCCACCGCGCACGCCTGCCGAAGCAACACGAATCAGCCGGAGATTTTCTGCTTCACCTTGATCATGCGGATGTCCTGCTCGCGCTGGTTGTTGGTGAAAGGGACGTTGGGGTCGAGCAGGAAGGCCAGCACCGACAGATCGTCGTCCTCCAGACGGTCAAGGAGGTTGATCGCTTTGTCCTGTTGAGTGCGACCCTGGCCGTGCTGGCGACGGGGATGGTTGCGTCGGCCCTGGCGCAGTGTGGGGCAACACCCCGAGGGCATCCATCGCCTCGGTGCCACGATTGGCAGTCCTTCCGCAGTGTCGGCGCAGGATCCGGCCCAGCACATGACTTGCCAGGTGCGGCACCTCCACCCACGCCGGGATGAGGAAGCGCGGGTTGTCTGAAGACCGCGTTTCTCAAATGCGCCTGCCCGAAGTGAGCTCCCAAAGCCCGACATTCCAGGTTTGCGGGGAACCCTCTACCCAGGACCGGAGGATGAATCGACCGTCGGCACCGTAACCCACCCTACGCAATGTGGCGTCGGTCAGGGCAAGACTGTTGATGCGGCTGAGATCCTTCGGATGGAACAACTGCGGAGGTGTGGCGCTGGAGATGAGCATCGCGCGCTGACGGTCGCAGTCTAGGGTCCAGCGCAACGAACCGGGAGTCGCGATCTTTCGTTCCAGCAGCAGAATTCCTCTCGATGACCCGAGCGACACCTCGGTGTGGTCGGCGACGAGCACCTGGTTCTCTTCGGGGAGGAAAGCGGCCGCGGGCATCAAGAACGTTCGAGCTAGAACCAGGGGCGGCGTCTCGTCGCGCCAGGACCAAGCTCGAACAAGTCCGTCGGCGCAGGCGGTGACGAGCTGTTGGCCGTCCGGCGAGAAACCTGATGTTTCGTTCGCACGCGGAGGTGCGATGGGCGGCGATGGGCTCATCGCGAAGAAAGCGACCGAGCTCATCGCCGAGATCGCTGGCGGAGGCGTAGCGGCGGCCGGGCGATTTCCGGAGGCATTTGAGGGTGATCGTGTTGAGGTCGCTGGGAACCGCCGGGTTCAAACGCTCCGGAGCGACGGGTTTGTTGTCCTGGATATGCAGAAGCGTGTTTTGAATCGACTGTGCCATGAACGGTGGACGACGCCTATGCCTCCGTGGGAGATCAGGGCCTCGAGAAGATAATCGCCGAATCGGTCTGGGAATGTCGGGTCCGGGTCAGTACCGCCTCCGACGAGCCGTTCGGCGGGGATGGCGGTCGCGGTGGGATCGCGGTTGGAAAGGGGATCGCTCGCGGTTTCGGGATCGTGCGATTCGACCCCGAGGGCGAGGAACTGGATGCAACGCCAGCAGGCGCTTCCGGGTGCGTCCGCGGGAAGGGGTGGACCGCAGTTGCGACAACTCCGCCTTTCGTCCGGACTGGAGTTGGATGCGGTGTTGGGCACTCCTTGGCGGGGCCGAAAAGTGCATTCCTGGTCCTCCTCTGTGGAGTCTCCAAGGTGCCGGTGGTCCTCGATCGCCCGCCGCGGGATCACTCAATCGTCCGCTGGATGTCCCGGGTGGTTTCGCGGTAGGCGGGTCGGCGTCCATGCGCCGAGCCCTTGAGCCTTTTCACGCGGAGTCGAAGGCGGCGCATGCGACTCTCTTACGCTCGGATTTTGGCCTGGCACCCGCGAAGTGGGACGTGTGGGGGACGGAGTCCAGGCTGTTGCGCGGGGTCCAGCAAGAATACGCGAATGCTTCGGCCAACTTGACGTGATGCCAACCTATCACCAGTTTGCATGCAGCCTTGCGCGCCGAAGCCAAGGCTTCTTTCAACACCTGCAACCCATCCATCGTTGTCCCATGAACCGAACCTGCATCCATTCCGTCGCCTGGGCGCTGCTCGCCATCCCGGTGCTCCTGGCAGGTACGCTTGTCCAAGCGGCCAACGTCGGCGTCCGCGACCAGGCCGGGTTCTTCTCCGAATCCGCCACGACTGCGGCGACACGCGTCATTTCCGAGATCAAGACGAACCTGAAGCGGGATCTCGTGATAGAGACGTATCGGGAAATCCCCGCCGAGTCGCGAAAGGGGATCGATTTCCAGGACAAGGCCGCGGTGAAGCGTGCCTTTGAGACATGGTCGATCCAGAGGGCCAGGGAACTCGGGGTGCAGGGCGTCTATGTGGTGATCACACGGGAACCCGCGCATCTTCAGGTCGCCGTCGGCAATGAGACTCAACGGCAGGCGTTCACCCTGGCCGACCGCGGTGCCCTGGTCGACCGGATGCTCGAACGTTTTCGTTCGAAGCAGTACGACGACGCGTTGATCGCGGGTGTGGGTTTTGTTCGAGAAACCCTTCTCGCCAACCAGGCACCCGGCTCGAGATCGACCGGCCAATCCAGAAATCCTGCGACACCGCCCCCCGCACCCTCGCGCACGTCCGAGACCGAGGCGCCCAGGAGCGGGTTTTCCATTTTCTCGACCCTGGTGCCGATCCTGCTCCTGGGACTGGCGGTGATTGTGGTGATCCGCATTCTCAGCGGCGGCCTCTTCAGGCGAGGTTCCAACGCTGGCATGCAGCCGGGCGTTGGCGGCGGTGGCGGCGGTGGCGGGTTCATGCAATCCATGCTGGGAGGACTATTCGGTGCGGCGGCAGGCATGTGGCTTTACAACCAGTTCTCCGGCCATGGCAGCAGTGCCTTTGGCGCCGAGACCCCGCCTGACACGAATAGCAACAACGATGCCTCTGGCGGTAAGGACACGGACTACTCAAGTTCCGGCGGCGACTCTGGCGACTCCTCAGGCGGTGGTGATTCGGGCGGCGGAGGCGGCGATTTCTAGTGTGTCGAGGCGGGGAGGATGATGCCGGAAGGCACCTAACTTGCGACGCTGAGCGCATAGGCCGAGCCAAGGTTTTCAGATTCCGACCTGCTGGCGTCGAGATGGGAATGAAGTATCGACGCGGCAACCATCGGGCCGCCTCCGCGTGCGTTGACGGTGGAATCAGGAGACGGAGAGATTTTCGATCCGATGGGTGGGGGTTGGTTTGCCGGGTCGGAAGTGCTCCAGATGATCCAGGCGAGTTTGAACACCCGGATAACGCCCAGTCAGCTCCAGCAGCGCTTCGCGGACCGCCGTTCCCAAAGCATCCGGGGCGGCTTCCGCGCGTAGGTTGAGGATCAATTGGCCGGATTCCACCGGGGCCTCCAAGTGCAGGGAGAGTTCCGGAACGAAATCGCTTCGCACCAGACTGACGGCAGCCACCTCCCCCGCCAGGTTCGCATCGGGGCTGAGCGTCATTTTGAGATGCGCGACCTCGTAGTTCTTGGCCCGCAGGCGGCCTTGGATGCTCGCGGCGAGTTCCTGCAGGAAACGATCAGCGTCCATAGGCGGCTGCGCGGACACCTGGACGGTACAGTTGAGCCAGCCCAGCAACGCTTCGCCGTCGGCGTAGAGCGTGTAGTCAATCGTCATGGCGGATCGGGCAACCTGTTCGCCACTCGTGATGCGTGCGAACCAGGCGTCGACGTTCCGACCTTCGCGAAGGGAGACATCCAGAATGTCTTTTCCCGGGTAGTCCCTGGCTATCGCTTCTCGTAGAGCCTCCAGACGTTTGGAATCGACCAGGTCTGATTTGCTGATGACGAGCAGGTCGGCCTCCTCGATCTGTTTGCGGTAGATGAAGACGTCCGGACGGCTGGCCTCGGTCAGGCGCTGGGCGGCGTCCACCAGGGAGTTGAAGCGGCAGCAGAAGCAGCCACCAGGGATCTCCTCGGTGCTGAATCCCTGGGAGCGAAGCATGGCGGTGTCGACGAGGTTGCGTCCCTGGTCATTGGTAATGAGTCCGACGCGTTGGCCATGGGCGGTGAGGTGCCGAGCGAGTTGCCCCACCGCCGTCGTTTTGCCGGCGCCCAGAAACCCGCCGATCATGATGTACCGGGCTTTAGGCGAGGTGGGGGTTGTCGAGCGATGCATGGAATGCTGGCGCAATAGGGCGACCGTAGAGAGGAACGTGCCTGGATTCCACTCCGGTGATGCCAATCGACGGTTCGTGGAGCCGCGTGTTCAAAATTGAACTGCTCATCGGCCGTGAACCGTGGAGCGAGGGGAGGCGTGAGCGGCCCTCATCCTGGCCTTCTCCTTAGGGGAGAAGGAGGATGCGCACCGAGGGTTTCGGAGGGCAGGGCCAGGGATTCGCAGGAATGGGATTTGACGGCTCGAACGGTTGGGCTCCTGCGAGAAGTTGCGGGTTATACGCGACACCCTCTCCCGTCGCTGCGCGAGATTTACCACTGTCCCCCGGATCGCCAGCTTGCTCCCTGGAGTTACGGGCTGAACTTGTACTTCGAGCTTGGTTCGGACGACGACTACCTCGGCAATGGCGCCGTAAGCCGTGATTCAGAACCGCGCCGTCAGCGCGAAGCGGGCCTGGATCGGTTCCACCGGATGGAAGTGCAGTTGGGTGACGGCACTGTCCGTTGGGCGCACCCGGGATTCGTAGGCGTAGTCGATGTCGTGGTCGCGGCGGTTGAGGATGTTGAAAACGTCCGCCGTCAGCGTCCACGTCCGGTTGAACCGGTATCCGACCTGGCCTCCGAGCAGGATCGTTTCGGCGGAGCGGAAGCTGTCGTCCTCGATCAACGGGCGAGGGCCGAAGTAGCGCAGCCGCAGGCTGGCGAAGAAGCCCTTCGCCGGGTGATAGCTGATCCCGGCTGCGATCACGCTCTCGATGGAACCGGGAATGTCGTCGCCTGCGGGATCGTCATCCCGGAACTCGGCGTGGGAGAAGGAGAGGTCCGCGTCCAGGGTGAGGTCCTTGGCCAGTGTGTAGAAATTCGCCCATTCCACGCCGTATCGTCGGCTAGGCCGGCTGGCTTCGGTCAAACCGGCGTCGCCCACGAACAGGAGTTCGGAATCGATGTCCAGCCACCAGAACGACACCGTGCTTTGCAGGCGATCGATGACCAGGGTTCGAACGCCGACCTCAGCTCCGACGGTCTGCACCAGGGGATCAGCACGTTGAATCGGGTTGCCGTCGGCGTCGACGGAGCTGCCGGTGACCGGATCCACGCGGGTCACGGTGCCGCGGCCGTCATTACTGTGGAATCCGAGGCCGCCTTGGACGTACACCTCGGTCTTTGCCCACGGGCCGGCGATCAGGCTCAGTTTGGGACTAGCGATGCCATCCGAACGTTCGCCGGAGTTGGGTTCACGACTGGCTTCGACGTCGAAGTGGTACAGGTCACCGCGCACGCCGGCGACTGTGCGGAACTTCTCCGCCCACTGGATTTTGTTCTCATAGAAGAGGCCGGCGCTGGTTTGGAGGATCTCGTCTTCCCGAGTCGTGGCTGGAAGAAGGCTGCCATCCGCAGCGTTGACCTTGTCGACGCGCTGACGGGCCTGGGATTGGTACAGTCCGTTGTCGATGGAGTCATGACGCAATTGGAGCCCGAAGGTGTTCTCGACCTCCTTGTCCCACCAGGTGTTGAAGAGCGTGTGAGTTGCTTGAAGGCCGCCGATCCAACGCCGGTCGACCTGCTCGAACTGGTCGCCGCGGTCGGTGTCGGTGAGGAAGTAGGTGAAATTCGAAAAGAGATCGAGGTCGGAGTACGCCCCAAAGGCGTTGATGCGGGTCGCCGATTCGCCATCGGCCCGGTGCCATTCGCCCTCGAGACTGTAGCGCTGGGAGTTGCCGCCGGTCGTGTTGTCAAGGGAACCGAAGAAGGGGACTAAGCCGTCGTTGACGGCGCTGGCTGCGACTTGGTCGCTGGAGTCCCATTTTCCGTGATACCCGCGGAACGTGACGCTCGCGCCCTGGGTGGCATTGCCGAGGCTGTAGCTCAGGAGTCCGTTGAACTTCTGGTAGTCGTCGGGATTTTCCCAGGGACCGTCGTGGTGGTAGGCCTCGAGGGCATAAAGCAGGTGACCCTGGCCGAGTGGGGGCGACGACGCGAAGACGGCGCGGGCGTTGCCGTACATGCCGCCCTCCAGGATGGCCAGGCTGGAGGGAAGGACTTTGAAGGTTTCGAGCTGGGCGGAGCCTGCGGAGCTGAAGTCACCGGCCCGGGCGTTGTAGACTCCCTTTTGGTAATTTACCCGCTCGATCAGCTCCGGGATGACGACGTTCATGTCCGTGTAGCCCTGCCCGTGGCCGTGGGTGGGTGAATTGAGGGGCATCCCGTCGAGGCTGGTGGCGAAGTCCGTGCCGTGGTCGAGGTTGAAGCCCCGGAGAAAGTACTGGTTGGCTTTTCCGCCGCCCGCGTGCTGGGTGATGATGACGCCGGGAACGCTTTCGAGCACTTCGCCGCTGCGTGAGATCGGCCGCAGGTCGAGTTGCTGGTAGCCGACCGTGCCCTGGGTGGCGGATTCGGCGATGCCGAGCAAGCTGTCGCCGCGACCACGAACGAGGATTTCGGGCAGAGGAATGGCGGGATCGGATGCGCCGCCAACGGTGGGTTCCGCTGCGGGGAGCGGCAGGTCGGCGGCGTGCGCTTCCGACGGGCGGCACAGAAAGCAGGCCAGCGAAGCTACAGCGAGGGTCAGCGTGGGTTTCCTGTGAACTGTGCCGCTCACGGACCATGAGCCATGGAGTGTGGAAGGCTCACGACGTTCCCTCACCCCGGCCCTATCCCGGTGGGAGAGGGGGAAATCGTCCGGCGGGTTTTGGAGGGTTGGGCAAGGTATTCGCCGGAGCGGGTTGGGATGGCTCCGACAGTCCGACTCGACGGGTTGACTGGGGTGAAACGTGGCACCCTCTCCCGTCGGGAGGGGGTTGGGGTGAGGGGCTCGGTGAAGGAACCATGAATGGCCTCGGTCGGGATTCACGGAAGCAGTCCTAGGAGCGGTCTTTGGAGATCGGGACATGGAAATGGTGCGTTCAGATTTGTAGGGGCGAGCCTGGGTCGGGGGCGCGGATGCCTTCGGGCCGGGGTTGTTTCAGGCGTTGGTCCCCGGCGCGGCCATGGACATCGGCCCTCCTGACGGGGTCGTGAGACCACGACGGCAGGAAAACCATTTCGGATCGGACTGTGGGAGCGAGGCGATCGCGTCGCGGTCGCAAGGGCCCCTCAGCTATTCAGCGAGGGCGGTCCGCGACCGGCGGTTTGAGTATCCCAGGGAGGCGTGTGCGGACGCAGGGGAAGAAGGGTTCCAACGAAAAGGGGGCGAAGGCAGGGCCTGGCCAGAGGGGGCAGATCAACGGCGAACTCGACCCATCCATCGGCCAGGAGTTGGGCCAGGCTGTTGTGATGGTGGTCGGGGGGCGAGTCGTGGTGATGCGGGTGCGGGTGCGGGTGAAGTGTCCGCTCCAGGGTTGCGGAGGAGCGAGCGTGAACGTGGGCGGGCCCCTCGCCGCCATGTTGCACCCAGCGATGCAACACCGGGCTGAGGCCGACCGCGCCGGCGAACGCCACGCACAGTGCGACGTACGCGGCCAGGATCTGGCGCCAGGGTTTCATGGGAGGATGGGGGGCATGTGGTTTCAATCGGTCCCGCCATGCTGGCAAGCTTGGCGTGCGCCATCCGTGGTCATCAGGGTGAACTACGATTGCTCCGCCCACTTGGATGCACGGAGTCGTCCGAGAACGGTTCTGAAGTAGGTCTGGCAGCGCCCGACGGGACGGCTGGTGACCCGGATGAGCGACCATGATCCTGCGCTCATCCGCGGTTTCGAATTTGTACCTTTCAACTTCCCAGGGCCCGCTGAAGACTCCGTCGTTTGGATGCAAGGAATCTCCAGGCTCTTCGTGTTTGTCTGGCCCTATCTCAAGGGCTACATGGGGCGGTTCGTGGCGGGTGTCGTTCTGGCGGTTTTCTTTGGGATTGCGAACGGCCTTCTGCTGTGGGCGGTGAACAGCCTGCTGATCCGCATGACGCCGGAAGGGGCCGCAGCGGCGGCGGGATCGGCCGGGGCGCTGACGTCGCAGGGCACGCCAGGTGAATGGAAGGCGTGGTTGCAGACGGTCACGGAGGGAGTGGTGGATCCGTGGCTTCCGAGGGCGGGCCGGCCTGCGGACTGGCGCCAGATCACAGGTGGACTGTTGTTGTTTCCCTTTCTGGCGGCGTTGCGGGGCTTCCTCGGTTACGGGAGCAGCTACTGTCTTGCCTGGGTGAGTGAGAGGGTGGTGAACGATTTGCGGTTGGATGTGCTGCGCAAGCTGACCTCGCTGTCGCTGGACTACTTCAACAAATCCACCCTTGGCGACCTGATCACCCGGGTGAATGGCGACACGGCGATGCTTCAGCGCTGTCTCAATGTCGGGTTGTCTGATCTCTTCAAGGAACCCGTCACGATCGTGGGGATCATGCTCGGGCTGTTCGTGATCGACTGGCAGTTGACCCTGCTGACCATGACTTTTTTCCCGCTGGTGATTGCGCCGGTGGTGATCCTGGGGAAGAAGGTGCGGCGCTCAGCGAAGGTGGGTCTGAAGACGACGGTGAATCAGGCGAGCCTGATCGTCGAAGTGCTCTCGGGCATTCGGGCGGTGAAGGCGTTCAATCTGGAGGGAAAGATGGTCGACCGGTTTCGGCGCCTGTGTGGCGAGCTCTTCGGGTCGTCGATGCGCATCGTGCGAGCGAAGGAGATCACCAACCCGATCGTCGAATCGATCGGCACGCTCGGGTTCGGCATCCTGGTGGTGATCGTGGTGGTGCGGCAGGTGAGCCTGGAGAACATGGTCAGCATGCTGGCGGGCGTGGCGTTCATCTACACGCCGGTGAAGAGGCTGGCGGGCATTCACAATCTGCTGGAGCAGACCGACGCCGGCGTCGAACGCCTGATCCAGGTGTTGAAGGAGGAGCCGACGGTACGCGAGGCGGCAAACCCCGTGCGCATCGGGCGCTTCGAGAAGGCAATTGAGATCGATGCGCTAAGTTTTTCTTACGGCCATCGGGATGTGTTGCACAACGTCTCGCTACGGGTTCCGCGTGGGATGAAGTTGGGAATCGCCGGCGAGAGCGGTTCCGGCAAGAGCACCCTGGTGAACCTGCTGTTCCGGTTTCACGATCCCACCGTGGGCGCCATTCGCCTCGACGGCCGGGATCTGCGGGAGATCTCCGTGACCGACCTTCGGGATCAGATGGCACTGGTGAGCCAGGAGATCGTGCTGTTTGACATGACGGTCGCGGAGAACATCGCGTGCGGCCGCGCTGACGCGACCCGCGACGAGGTTGAGGCGGCGGCGCGCGCGGCCTTTGCGGACGAGTTCATCCAGCGATTGCCGCACGGGTACGAAACACGCGTCATGGAGCGGGGATTCAATCTGTCGGGCGGACAGCGCCAGCGGTTGGCGATCGCCCGCGCGTTTGTGCGCAATGCTCCGATCCTGGTCTTGGACGAAGCCACCGCGGCGCTCGACGCGAAGTCCGAGGCCGAAGTGCAGGACGCGATCGAGCGATTGGCCGAGAACCGGACGGTCATCTGCGTGGCCCACCGGCTTTCCACGATTCGCAAAATGGACCGGATCGTGGTGTTGTCGGCGGGTCAGGTGGTGGAGGAGGGGACCTTTGACGAACTGCTTCGGAAGGGTGGACTTTTCTCGGAGATGGGGCTTCGCCAGGGGTTGTGCGATGGCTGATTCCGGCCGGGTTGACCCCGGGCGAAACAGCTCGGCATACTGAAGCGGCCTGAATTCCCCATGAAATCGCCCTCAAGACCGGAGACGGCGTCGAGTCCGTCGGCGCGGCTTCCCGTCAGCGCTTTCATCATCTGTCAGGATGAGGAGGGCTACCTCGAGAACTGCATCCGCAGTTTGTACCAGTTCCAGGAGATCATCCTTGTGGATTCCGGGTCGAAGGATGGGACCCCGGAATTGGTACGGCGATACCAGGAGGCGGGTTGGCCGATCCGGTTCATGCATCAGGACTGGCTGGGGTACGCGGCGCAGAAGCAGTTCGCGCTGGAGCAGACGACGTTGCCGTGGAGTCTGAACATCGATTCGGATGAGCGGTTGGATGAGGATTTCCGGGAGGAACTGCCGAAACTGCTGGAGGCGCCGCCGGAGGTGCATGCCTGGTCGATCCACCGGCGTCCCTACCTGATCGGGTTCGGCTATTCGCCGAAGAACGTGAAGGAACGGGCGATCCTGCGGCTCGTTCGGCGTGGCCACGGCCGGTATAATCTGAACCTGCGGGTGCACGAGGGCATCACAGTGGCGGGACAGGTGCGGATTTCGCCGCGAGGCAGTCTGTTGCATTACACGCCGCTGCCGATCGAGGAGCAGATTCTCAAGCAGAACAAGTACTCGAGCCTGAAGTGCCGCCAGTTGGTGGAAGCCGGGAAGAAGCCGCGCACCCTCCGGTTGGTGTTCAATCCCGCCGTCTATTTTCTCCGCCTGTATTTCCATCACCGACTTTGCCGCTGTGGGTTTCCGGGATTCATCCAGGCCATGACCGGGGCGGTGTACTCCTTTCTGACCGAGGCCAAGATTTACCAAGTGTTCGCGCAGCGCGCCCTGCCGTTCGCCGACAATCTGGATGGCGACCGGGTTTTGGGAACATCCTCGGGCACACGCGGCTCATGAAAGTCATCCATCTGCATTTCGGAAAGGATGGCGGCGCCGAGCGGTTCTTTGTGCATCTGCTCGGTGCGTTTGCCGCGCGGGATGTTGAGCAGACCGCTTTCATCCGGCCTCGGCGGGGTTGGCGCGGGTCGATCGATCCGCGGGTGCGCGTCGTGGAGGGGACGTTCAGGCGCATTTCGATCACTCGTTACTTCCTGGCCGCCAAACTTCGGAGGCTGATGCGTGACGATCCGCCGGACGTGCTGATGGCATGGATGCCCCGGGCGAGCCGGTTCATGCCGAAATGGAACGGCGGGGTTCGCGTCGCGCGGTTGGGCGATTATCCGCCCCGGCTCGATTATTTCCGCGAAATTGACGTTCTCATCTGCAACACGCCCGGGATCGCGGAGCATGTCGTGAAGATTGGCTGGCAGCGCCCGGTCCACGTCATCTCGAACTTCACGGCGACGCGGATTGGCGCGCCGGTGGATCGGAGCCTGGTGAATACGCCGGCGGACGCCTTCGTCGTGGTGGGCGTGGGGCGTTTCGTTCATCGCAAGGGGTTCCACACCCTGATCGAGGCGCTGGTGAAATCGCCGGGCACCCTGCTGTGGTTGGTGGGTGACGGGGAGGAACGGGAGAACCTTCAGAAACTGGCAGCATCTCTTGGGGTTCAGGATCGGATTCGGTGGCTGGGCTGGCAGGCGGATCCGTTGCCCTACATCGCCGCGGCAGACGTCTTTTCCATGCCGTCGCTGCACGAGCCGCTGGGGAACGTCCTTCTCGAGGCATGGGCGGCCGGTAAGCCGGTGGTTTCGAGTCTTTCGGAAGGGCCCCGGTGGATGATGCAGGACGGCGTCGATGGCCTTGTGCATCCCATCGGTGACGCTGCGGGGTTGGCTGCCGCCATCGAGCGGCTCCGGCAGGATGCGACGCTGCGTCGGGTCATTGGTGCCGGCGGCCGGGCCACCCTAGACGCCCGATTCTCGGAGGAGGGGATCACCGGGGCTTACCTTCACCTTTTCACCAGCCTACGTCCGAAGACCCCATGAGCAGCCTGCTTCGAAACCTGCGCAAAGGTCTGCGTCGCCTGACCCGGCCCGGTACGATCACCCTGGACGGCATCGTGATCGGCACCGAGCCGGCGATGGTTTCACGGGAGGTGCGCAACGGACTGTTCAAGGAGACCTACGAAGAGCCGGAACGCATCCTGGTCCGGCGCTGGCTGAACCCGGGAGATCGCGTTCTGGAAGTGGGCGGTGGCATCGGGCTGGTGAGCCTCACCTGTGCCAGGATCTGCGGTGCGGCCAATGTCCTCACCTACGAGGCCAATCCGGCGATGGAGGCGGTGATTCGGAACAACTTTCGTCTCAATGGCCTCGAGCCCACGCTCCGCACCAAACTTGTCACCACCGACGGCAGGGCGGTGACGTTTTATCTGAACGACAACATCATGTCGTCGAGTTGCTATGACCGTAAGATGGGCACGCCCCGAACCCTGCCGTCGGACGCGCTGGATCAGGTCATCGCGGAATGGAAGCCCACCGCGTTGGTCATGGATGTGGAAGGCGCGGAGATCGAGATGTTGACCGCGTCGGAACTGCCCGGGATTCGGAAGGTCATTCTCGAGATTCATCCCCACATCGTCGGGGAGGAGAAAACCCAGACCATGCTGGATCATCTTCGGCGGGTGGGGTGGGTCGAACGCGAGCGCGTTCAGAAGAGCCTCTGTTTCAGTCGAGAGGGTTGAGGGCGGGTGGTAAGGGGCCTGTGAACCCGATCGGGGTCATTGATGGGTTCTCCCCCGGTCCCGGAGGTCTCCGACCTCCGGCAACGCTTGATCATCCCTTCGGGATGAACCAATGGGTGCGCGAAAAGCTCAAGGTGCGACGGCAAGTCGTTCAAGCCCCTTCCACCCCGAGCCCCCGATAGACGGCGTTGATGGCGGCGGCTTCACCGGTTAGGGAGAAATGGGTGCCCACGTGCCTTCGGGCTTCCAACCCCATCCGGGCAAGTCGTTGTGGATCGTCCAGAATGCTTCGGATGGCAGACGCCATCGCAGGCACGTCGCCGGGCGGAATGATGTCCCCAGTGATTTCCGGCACGACTAGCTCGGGGAACGCGCCGACGGAGGTGGCGACGACCGGAACGCCGGCGGCCATGGCTTCCAGCGGGGTGACCCCGAATCCCTCCCAGCGTTGGGGGGCGACGAAAAGGTCGAGGGCCGCGTACCATGCGGGGGTTTCGGACGGGGCGACCTCATCGGGGAAGACGAAACGTGACTCGAGGCCGGCGTCTTTCACCTCGCGTTGTAGGTTCGCGAGGAACTGGTGGTGCTGGCCCACGGCCCGGCCGAGGGCCACGGCGCCCAGATCGCTTCGGAAAGCCATGAGCTGGATCATGGCGTGGACGAACACATCCGTTCCTTTTTGGTGCCGGATGCGGCCGAAACAGCCGACGAGGGTGAGGTTGGGAAGACCGAGGCGCGCGCGGCAGTCCGCCTGGTGGATGGCGGGTCGGAACTGTTCGGTGTCGATGCCGTGGCGAACCACGGTGGACGGTCGTTTCAGGTAGGAAGCGGTGCGCCCGGAGGTTGAGATAACCGCGTTCATGCGCCCTATGAGGAACCGGCTCCAGGCGGTGTGATGTCGCTGGGAGGCGGAGGTGAACACGAGCTTCAAGGGCATGCGCAACACGTCGCGCAGCAAGACACCGGCGAGCATCTCGATATTTCGTCGGGCGTGCCACACCCGGTAGGTGCGTCCGGCGGGTGGCGACCACAGTTTTGGCAGGTCGCCGAACCGGATGCGTGGGACGGTGGGGGCCAGTTTGGGGCCGAGGGCGGCGATGCGAACGGTGCGGGCCTGGACGGGGACGACACGTTCCAGGGTGGAGGTCACCCCCGAGAGCCGTTGTTTGAAGTTCGGGGCGATGACGTCCACCTCACGGACGTCCAGAAAAACGGCGGACGGACGGACGGGTGAGGGTGCGCCAGAATTCGGATCAGGAGGGTTCATGGGCGACGGCGCAGCAGGCGCTAGTCCCGCCAGAGCTCTCGGATCCAACCGCAGGGCCGGACAAACTGCTTGAGATGCCGCCACCAGGTTCCACGGCGGGCGCTTCGATCGAAGGTGCGGCGGAGGTGGGTCCAGACTCCTCCATAGGGCGGGGAATAGGGGCTCCATCGGCCGTCGACGACGTCGCTGGGATTCGGGCCGCCGGCGAAGGTGACGATGCGGGCGGTTCGGGGGAGACGGGCTTCGCGGAGGTAGCGCATGGGCAGCGATCCGAGGCAATGCAACCGGAAGTGGCGAGTCCAGGAAGGCGGCCAGAACTTCAGGCGGCTTCCGATCGAGTGGGTGACGAAGTGCTGCTCGTAGCGGAATTGATCGGCAACACCCTGGGGATTGGCTTCGAAATTCCGCAGGACATGCCCGTTGCGACCGATGGGAAAGCGGAAGACGGAGGTCTGGCCTAGTCGCTGCAAAGGGCGGGCCCAGTTGCGGGCAAGGATCACGTCATCGGGATCGCCGTAGGTGAAGTAGGGGTCGAGATTGTCGACGATGACGGAATCCAGATCGATGAACAGGGCCGGCCCGGAAAGACCGTACAACTCTTCCTTCCACAAGGTGACTTTGCGCCATTGTCCGCGGGTTCGGGCGGGCGGGCCACTGCGCAGCTCCGGCATGGGGAGGCATTTGACTTCGGGGCGAATACCTTCGGTCGAATCGGTGAAGCAGATGAACTGAAAGGGTGGCGTGATGTTGCGGGCCACCATGCCGTAAAGGCGGTTCACATACTCCGTCCCGTACTTGGTTCCCCATTTTGCACAGATGACCAACTTGGTGAGCATGCCGGCTGAAATCGTTGCGGATCGGAGGCCTGAAATCGATTGAAGACTTTTCGTCGAGAAAAAGCCGAGTCGATGCGTGCGAGCGGCGCGTTCGAGCCGGACGGAGGGGAATCCGGACAAGCCAACGGGGGCATCGCTGAATGCGACGCCCCCGTGGATGCGAGGTGGAACGTGTGCGGAACTATTCCAGATGTCCGTGCGCTGGATTTGTCGGCTGATCCGGCGCCACGGGATGTTTCAGGAGGTAGTCGTCGACGTCTTTGGTGACGACGAGTTGTCCGAACATGACCGGCCAATGACCTGGGAAGGTGCAGACGTATTCGTAGCTGCCCTCCTGGGTGGGGGCGGTAAGTTTGAGGGTTTCCTTCATGCCCTGCTCCAGCAGCTTGGTGGCGGCCAGGATGTCCGGTGAATCGGGGATGAACGCGCGGCCCTGGCCGTCGAACTTCTCGGGCGACATTTTCTCGGCCACGGCGCCGAGTTTCTCGCGGGATCCGGGTTTCACGACCACGAGGTTGTGGGGCATGAAGTCGTCGTTTTCGATGATGATCTCGAACGGCTTGCCGGCTTCCACCACGAGTCGGGGCGTGTCGTAGCGCATTTGTTCGCGAACGGTGCGGATGACGAAGACGGAAACCCGGAGTTCCTTGAGGTCCTTGCGGGCGGCGGCGGCTTCGTCGCCGGGCAGGAGTCCAGCGAGGTCCCCAGCGGTTTGGAGGGCCTGGAGGTAGTCCTCCCGGGTGCGTTCGCCGGGCGGAATGGACTTGGCCCAAGCGAGCAGGGAGGCGGTGGCGGCACCCGCCTGACTCTTGGGCCAGGCGGTGCGTGGTAGCGCGCGGAGGCCCTGGGCGGCGGCGGCGACGTCGGCGCGTTGGGAGATCAGTTGGGTGAGTTCGCCGAAGGTTGCTTCGGGTTCGGTTCCCATGCTGACGACAGCCCGGATGGCCGCGCGACGGAGGCCGCCAGCGGGATCGGTCTGGATGGCGTGGCGGACGGATTCGGCCGGAGCCGGGTTGGCGTCTTTCCGGAACACCTCGGTGCGACCGTTGTTGAGGACAATGAGACTGTAGCCTTCGAGGCGGAGGTGAAGGTCGTCATCGGTGCGGTTCCAGAGGACAATGGACTCGATCGGATACTCGGCGGCGAGGTCCACTTCCCACCAAGGGCGATGGTCGTTTTCCTGGGTGTGTGTCTGGGTGCCGGAGCCGAAGCTGCCGTCGTGCCGGCCATCGATGGCGCGGGAGGCTTCGCCGCCATTGGCGCTGGTGGACTGGGTGGCCTTGCCGCGTCGGGCGATGTTGGCGCCGTCGCTGAAGATCTCGACTTCCGCGAGGGTGAGGGTGCCACGGCGCGGCAGTTCGATACGGATGAAGCGTGCACCGGCGGGTTTGCCTGCGGCTTCCCCGGCTGGAAACGCCGATTCGGGTTTGCCGACGAGAGGGCGAACCTGCTTGAAGGCTCGGGCGCGGAACTGGGGATCGTTGAGGAGCGGAATCCCGGTGAGGAGATCGGCAAGGGCCGCTGGTGTTGCGCTGGCGGCGGGCCAGACCTTGTCAAAGCTGTCATCGATGGCGGCCAAGGTGGCCCAGGCTGCAGGGCGCAGGGCTTTGGATGCCTCGAGCGACGTGAGTTGGGTGATGCGGGTACGCTCCTGGGTCAGGTCCTCGGGTAGTTGGAGGGGAAGCAGGCGGTGCAGACCGGCCAGGGTCGGATCGTCGGCGGGGGCCTTGGCGAGCAGGTCGAGCAGCAAGGTGGCGCGGTTGGTGTTCCTGGCGCGGGCCAGCTCCAGCAGGGCGAGCGAACGATCGGAGTCGGTGAGGCCTGGCCGGCGAAGGAGTTCGTCAAGGATGGCCGGGGTGCGGGGGAGCTTTTGAAGATCCGAGGTCTTGATGCTCTTCACCAGGAAGGCCTGTCCGACCGGGTTGTCGACGGCCAGCAGGCGTCCTTCCGCGAGGGCTTTGCGCCAGATCGGCTCCAGCTGGCGAAGGGTCTCCTTGAGGCAGTAGTCGAGGTAGTAATCGGTCGGGTGGCTGAGGATGCCGACTGCGACTTCGACGGCTTCAGGTACACGGTAGAAACTCGCGGCTCGGACGGCTTCGAGTCGGACGCGGGGGGCCTCATCTTTGGCGAGTTGAAGGAACTTCCCGAGAGCATCCGGGATGCGATCGCGCCAGTAGCAGAGGACGCGGGCGGCGGCGGCGCGGGCTTTGGGTTCGGGGGAGCCGAGCATGCGATCGAGCAGGTTCGGGTTGACGATGTTATGCCACTGATGGAGCCAGAGGGCTTCCATCATCTGGTGTTCATAATTCGGGCTGGAGGCGTCCAGGGTGGCGATCCACTTGGGAATGCCGGCAAGGACCTCACGGGTGTCGCGGGCGCCGAGTTCGATCTTGGCGAGTTCGCGGACTGAATCCTCCGGCTCCTGGAGCAGCTTCAGCAGGTCAGGGACGGGTTGGCCGTGAATCTTATTGGGCTTGAGCAGGGGGCGACCCTCGTAGGTGATGCGGTAGACACGACCGTGTTCCTTGTCACGATTTGGGTCGCGGATGTGATGCTGCATGTGGCCGATGAGCGGCTTGTGCCAATCGATGAAGTAGAGGGCGCCGTCAGGTCCGACGCTGATCGCCGCGGGGCGGAAGTTGGGATCGGAAGACGAGATCAGGTGCTCGAGGGTTTCGCCCTTCAGGCCGGAACCTTCGTCGGAGACTTTGACGCGGAAGATACCCTGGAATCCGATGACGTTGATGTTGAGAAAGTTGTCCTGGAACTCCTCGGGGAAGTGGCGGCTGGAGAGAATGCCGGTGCCGGGGCAGGGGCGGGAAGGGCGTTCCCAGAATTGCTTCATGCCGGGGTGTTTGGCCGGGTAATCGAGCCGACCGCTGATCGCTGCACCGAAGTAGGTGTTGTTGCCGGTGGCGTCGGTGACCAGGTCATTGCCCCAGCGATCGAAGACGCGGCCGTGGGGGTTGGCGAAGCCGTAGGGGATGTAGGTTTCGAACCGGACGGTGCGGGGCTCGAAACGGAAGATGGCGGCGTCGTTGTTTCGGACGGGCCCGAACGCGGTCTCAATCTGGGTGCGATGGAAAACACCGTCGCTGAGGTAGAGGGAACCGCCGGGGTCGAGGCAGATGGCGTTGGCTGTGTGATGGGAGTCGGCAGAATCCAGGCCCATCAGGATGCGTTCCTTCCAATCGGCGCGTCCGTCGCCGTTGGTGTCACGGACGAACCAGATATCGGGCGCTTGAACGACGATGACGCCGTCCTTGTAGAACTGGAAACCGGTGGGGCAGTTGAGGTCGTCGAGGAAGGTGGTGACTTTGTCGGCCTTGCCGTCGCCGTCGAGGTCTTCGAACACGAGCAGTTTGTCGCCGTCCTTGCTGGTCGGGGTGCGTTCGGGGTAGTTGGGCCAGGCGGCGACCCAGAGGCGGCCGCGAGTGTCCCAGGCCATCTGGACGGGGCTGACGAGTTCGGGGAACTGCTTCTCGTCGGCGAAGAGGTTCACCTTCATGCCGGAGTGAACGGTCATTTTGGCGATGGCCTGTTCACCGCCGAGGAACACGTGTGAGCCGTCGTCCTTTTCGCCGGGTTTGTTGGAAGGAACCTGCGTGATGGGCGGGAGATTGGAGTCGTCGATGACATGGTCTCCGCCGCCGGCGACCGCCCAGATGCGGAGATCGCGATTGGCGGTGAGAACGTCCCGCTGGGACATTTCCTCCTGCATGACCTTGTAGTTGGAAATGTAGGGCGACGCGGCGTTGCGGTCGGAGATGAACGGACCTTTGCCGGGCTGGTAGGCGAGGGCGGAGCGGCCGCCGTAGACGTTGTAGCCGTCCATGGTTCGATAGCGCTGATGCCACTGTTGGCTCTTCTCGTTGATCGCGGCGCGGAGCTTGTCGAAGTTGTCAGTCGGTGGGGCGATCCCGAGCAGGCCACGGACGAGGATGGGAGCGAGTTGTCGATCGCCTTCGTCGCTCAGATGGAACCCATTGAGGGTGAGGGATTGCTTTTCCTGGGCGGCGGTGGCGAAGAGGCCCTGGGACGGCTTGAAGACGTCGACGAACGGCACGTTGTTGTCGCGGGCGACGGTGGCGATGGCGTTAGCGTACAGGGCGAGGTTGGCGTTGATCGGTGCCGGATCCTCGTAGTTCGGGTCCTGATGCCGTTCAGCGGCGATGGGTGAAATGAGTGCGATGCGCGGAGCGCCACCGCCGTTGTAAGTCTTGGTCCGGGTCTCCTTGATCCACCGGTCGAGGTCCGCCTTGAAGAGGTCCACGCCAGCGGGCCCGCGGAACGATTCGTTGAAGCCGAAGAAGGCGATGATGACGTTGGCGCGGACCCGAGTCAGCCAGTCGTCGGGCGTGCCGAAGTTCTCGGAGCGATGACGCAGGACGACTTCGTCGCCGGATGCAGCGAGGTTGCGGACGACGAGGCGGTGTTGTGGGAATTGCGCATGAAGCAGGGTCTCGAAGTGCCCGGAGTGTTGCATTCGATCGGCGAGGGCATTACCGACGAGCGCGATGTGGTCGCCGGCCTGGAGAGGCAAGGACGATGGGTTGGCGGGGGCTTGGCTGCGGGCGCTCAAGGCGAGCAGCAGCGCGACCGCAGAGACAAGGGCGGCGATCTTCATGTCGAGTACGGGCAAAGGTGCTGGGAAGGTTCGCAGAAAAGCGGTGAAGGCGTCAAAGGTTGGCCGTGGACTTCTATGAAATGGAGGTCGGAGCGTGGCTGATTCAGGGGCGATCCCCGCGCTTAGACTCCGGGCCTTGGTGCCTATTCAGGGAATGTTCTGCGACCCTGAAATGATCAGGCTGAGGAGGACTTGAACCGGGGAGGCCCGCCCCGGGGGGATCGGATCCGATGATGAACGCGGGTGGAGGCGAGGGAGGGTTTGCTCAATGGGACGGGCTCAGGCAGGCTCACCTCCGTCATTTCCACGCATTCACGAAACGAACACATCCACCCATGAACGACGCGCGAACCATGTCTTTGAACCGACGGGGCTTTCTGAACGCAGGGGCGGCAGCCATGGCAGCGGCGACGGCGGTCATGGGCGGCGCGGCAGCAGCGTTCGGAGCCGAGGCGGCGAGCGCCAAGATTGTGACACCTCCCGCCGGCAAGAGCCTGTTGTTGTCCTGCAAGCTTGGGATGATCGCGAAAGAAGCAGGCGGCAAGAAGCTTTCCATTGTGGAACGACTTCAGATGGCAGGAGAGGCGGGCTTCGATGGTGTCGACTTTGATGAGGCGGGCAGTTTCACCGTTGAACAGGCGCGGGACGCGGTGCGGGAGTCTGGCGTGTTCGTGCACAACGCGATCAACCACGCGCATTGGGGTCAGCGTCTGACGAGTCCCAAGGCCGAGGAACGGGACCAATCGCGGGCGAACATCGAGCATTGCATGCGGCTCTCGCACGCGGCGGGAGGTGTGGGCGTGCTGGTCGTGATTGGCAGCGGTCAGGATGGGCCGGAGGAGGAAATCGAGGAACGCTGCCGTCAGGAAATTCGCAAGCTGTTGCCGCTGGCGGGGGCGTTGGGGCAGCCGTTCCTGATCGAGAACGTCTGGAACAAGATGCAATACGACCATGACGCGCCGCCCGAGCAGGGGCCGGACCGGTTCATCCGGTTCGTCGACAGCTTCAAGAGTCCTTGGGTCGGGATGTACTACGACATTGGGAACCACTGGAAGTACGGCCAACCCGGCGACTGGATCCGGGCGTTCGGGCATCGGTGCGTGAAACTGGACGTGAAGGGCTTTAGCCGGGCGAAGAACAAGTTCACCGACATCACCGACGCGGAAGACGATTTGCCGTGGGGCGAGGTTCGGAAGGCGTTGTCCGACATCGGCTACCATGGCTGGGCCACGGCCGAAGTGGGCGGCGGCGACGTGAAGCGCCTCACCGTGGTGCGCCAGCAGATGCAAAAGGCGTTTGGGCTGTAGGCAGGTCGTACCGGATCGGTGAGTTCAGATTCGCCTCTTAGTCGCGCAGAAAAGAGCACTGCCAGGGAGGGAGGTTGTCGTTAGGCATCGGATCGTTGGGGGTGTGGGATCTCTGTCAGGTCGTGGGGGCGGCGTGCGGGATGCGGAGGGCGTGTTGTCGGGAGTGGAGCAGGTGGGCGACGATTCGGTCAACGCCGACGGCGCGCTTCACTTCCGCGAGGACTAAGGGGCCTTCGCCTCGCATCTTTCGGGTATCGCGTTCCATGACCTGGAGGTCGGCACCGACGGCGTCGGCCAGGTCGATTTTGTTGATGACGAGAAGGTCGCTCTGGGTGATCCCGGGTCCGGCTTTGCGGGGGATTTTGTCGCCGCCGGCGACGTCGATGACCTGGATGGTGAAGTCAGCGAGTTCGCGACTGAAGCAGGCGGCGAGATTGTCGCCACCGGATTCGATCAGGAGCAGGTCAGACTTGAATTGTCGGTGGAGGTCCTCCAAGGCGAGCAGATTGGCCGTGATGTCTTCGCGGATGGCTGCGTGGGGACAACCGCCGGTTTCGACGGCGCGGATGCGTGATGGCTCGAGCGCCCCGTGGCGGACGAGGAATTCTCCGTCTTCACGGGTGAAGATGTCGTTGGTCACGGCGCACAAGTTCATCCTGTCGCGGAGGGCGAGGCAGAGCTGGAGCATCAACGCGGTTTTTCCACTGCCGACCGGTCCGCTTACGCCGACGGTGAATCCACGGCGGGTGAAATCGCGATTTAACGGACGATCGCGCAGGTGGAAATGGCCTGGGTGATCGAGGTGCTCGTGGGTGTGCCCATGTTCACCCGGACTGTGGGAATGACCATGCCCATGGTCATGGTCATGGTTGTGGGCATGTGGATGTGAATGATCTGGACCGTGGGAGTGGGAGTTCGACGAGCTCATGTGGGGGCAGACGGGACGGGAGTTGGATGGGCGACATAGGCCCGCCACCCGCCGAACGCGGTGATCTCGCGTTGGCCTTCACAAAGGAACGGTTCGCCGAGAACTCCGAGCACCTCGGTACTGTCCGCGAGGCGGACTTTCCCGATACTGAGTGCGGGAAACGGTTGAAGCCCCGGAGGGGCGGCAGAGGGATGGCATTCTGATCGCCCCTCCCGGGCTCGGAATCCATTCGGGACCGAGGCCCCACGGCTCACGCCATGGGCTACGGTCTGAACGCCCCTCCGGGGCTTGGCAACGAAGCCAGGCACGGTTCATGGGTATCCCCAATGAGTGACGACTCGCGCATCGGATCCGTGAACCGACACTCCCCATTCGCCAATCGCCAATCGCCAGTTCATCGAGGATGAGAAAATGGCTTGCGAGATAGAGCTCCTTCAGGATCTCCACCTTCTGTTTTTCGCCGGCTGCCAACTGGCAGGCGGGCGTGCTCGGTGTGGGGTCATGGAGAGCGACGTTTTCCAAACTTGGACACGCGTTTGAGCCATGAACCGGCTTCTCTGATTCGCCCATTCACGAAGGGCAGATGGCCGCGCCGGGTCCGACCGAAGGGTGGCCGGAGGAACAGGACTGGGCGGCACCCGGTACGGCGCATCTGCGAAGTCATCGGTTCTCGGTGGAGCTGAGCACGCCATCGACAAGCCAGCTCATCGACTCGAGGGCGAGGTCCTGCTGCTTGTATTCGGCGCCGGCGGGGAGGATCTCCTTTCCGCCATTGTACTTGAGCGGGCCTTTGAAGATCACCATGCCTCCGGCGAGGAAGCTGGCTTTGGCAGCTTCAGCGGCGGGGATGGGCAGGTCGAGGTGATGGGGTTGGATGGGTTGGCCGCCGCTCCGGATCAAGGCGCGTTCGATGAGGTTGCGCAGTTCGCGGACATTGCCGGGGTAATCGTGGGTTTGCAGGGCGCGGAGGGTGTCGGCTTGGAGGGTGGGGGCTTTGACGCCGAACTCGGCTGCGAAGAGATGAAGGAAATGGGAGGCGAGATGGGGAATGTCCTCGAGTCGATCTCGGCGGTAAGGAACAGGATCCGGGGTGGCTGGAAGGCGCTCATGCGGCGGAGGGGGCGATTTGAACGCGCGCGAGAGCAGTTTGGACGCCCTGCATGTCGTAGCTTCGGAGGAGCCAGCGGAGTTCATCGGCGAACCGAGAGGTTTCCGGGCCGAGTTGGCGGAGCTCGGGCAGGCAGGCTTTAAGGGCGGTGGAGCTGTGGAGTTCAGCGGCGAGAGCGAGGCGGGCGGCGAGATCGCGGGGGAGGACGATGGGTTGGGAGGAAGGGAACGGGATGGCGCGGGGCTCGTACTCGGCGGGGTCGTCGGCGGCTTCCTGGCGGCTGAGCTCGGAGACGAGGCTGGGGAAGGCGAGGCATGCGGGCGGGAGTGGCAGGGCGAAGTAGAAGCGGGAGCCGACGCCGCGTTCGGACTGAAACTGGAGGGTGCCGCCGAGGAACTGGACCTGTCGTTGGGCGATGGCGAGTCCGAGGCCGGTACCGCCTTGGTGGCCACGGCCGGAGCCCTGATGGAAGGGCTTGAAGATATCCTGCTGCTCGGATTCCGGGATGCCGAGGCCGGTATCGAGGACCTCGAAGACCCAATGTTGCGTGGGATCGGCGAGCGGCCGGATGTGGAGTTGTACTTCGCCGACGCGGGTGAATTTGACGGCATTGCCGACGAGGTTGATGAGGATCTGGCGGAGTTTCACTTCATCGCCATGGACGCGATGGGAGGGGAGCGGGGCGAGTTCGAGTCGGAAGGTGAGGCGTTTTTGGAAGCAAAGGGGACGGAAGGTGGTGGCGATGCTGGCGGCGAGCTGGCCGAGGTCGAAGTCAGAGGTGAGAAGCTCTATGCGCCCCGCCTCGATTTTGGCGAGATCGAGCACTTCGTTGATGAGGCCGAGTAAATGTTGGCCGCTGGTTTGGATGCCAAGGGTGGCGTCGCGTTGTTCCGGGGAGAGATGGGCGTCGCGGCGCATGAGTTGGGTGTAGCCGAGGATCGCGTTGAGCGGGGTGCGGAGCTCATGGCTCATGCTGGTGAGGAAGTCGGACTTGGCCTTGTTGGCGGCGGCGGCGGCGGCCTCGGCGCGCTGGCGGATTACGACCTCTTCCTGAAGCGCGGTATTGGCGCGGCTGACTTCGCGGGCACGGCGACCGGCGTGGACGAGATGGGCGCAGGTGGAAAGGGTGAAGGCCAGACCAATGGCAAGGACGAGACCGGAGGTATGGCTGGTGCGGCTGGGGTCGGAGGCGAGGTCGAAGCCGAGGGCGGCCTGATTGGGGGCGAACGGTTCGATGTGGTAGATCGGCGCGTACTCGGGGCGGTCCTGGGCGGGTTGGAACTCCCCGTTGGGCAGGGATTCGCGGAAGGTGAACCCCTCCAGGCCGTCGGCGCGCGCGGCGGCTTCGAGTGTGGCGCGTTGAGGGTGGGGTACGGCGGGATTCCAGCAGAGGGCCTGGAGTTCGGGTTTACGCGCGAGCGCGGACTGAACGAAGGCGCGGAAGTGCTGTCGATCGAGATGCCCGTGGGCGGCGTGCAGGGCGTCCACGGAATGGAGAACCTCCATCGAGCGCAGGATCGAGACCCGGAGCCGTTCGATCTGCTGATGGGCGAGATCGGCGGCGGCTTCGGCGGTGTCCCGGTGTCCACGGCTTCGCAGGTGAACGAAGAGGAAGACCGATAGGATGACGCCAGCGACGAGAACCCCAGTAATCCAGAACAGCGCTCTGGGCAGGCGTCGCGGGCGGGAGTTCATGCGACGGGAAGGGGTGTTGGGTCAGGCCACGTCGGGGGCCGTGCTTGAGGTGATGCGTGTCGGCGGGGCGGGACGCCTGCCGCCACCGACCGGCGGTTCAACGGGTGAGCGTGGCGAGGCCATTGAAGCGGCCCGTGCGGTGGGGCGCGGTGGGGCGCGGTGAGTGGGCCGTCGGCGGGATTGAGCACGAGGGTGTCGAGGAATGTGCGTTCGTGGCCGAGGACGATTTCGTTGCGGCTGTTCTAGTGATGAAAGGCCCAGCGTTCGCCACGGGCGGTGCGACTGGCATTGATCCAATCGACGAGGCATCGAGTTGGGCGATGGGGCCTTGGGCGACGACGGAACCGCGTTCGAGAATGTAGAAGCGGTCGCCGACGTCGACGCAGAAGTCTAGATATTGTTCGACGAGCAGGATGCCGATGCGGCCTTCCTGGCGGAGGGTCTTGATCGCATGGCCGATTTCGGCCTGGTAGTCGTTGGGCTCCTTGGGCGGGGGATTGAGGGCGTTGACGAAGGGTCCGGCGATGACGAAGGAAGCGACGATCGCGGCGAGGAAGTAGGATTAAAAGCCGGGACCGGCGGCGCCGAACCAATACGTGAAGAGGTTCTGGGTCTCATAGGCGGTGACGGCGGTGTCGGCTCCGTACTCGGCGGGATGCTTGCGGCCTCGGATTCTAGGTGCTGGAGGAAGGTGAGGCCGTTGATGGATCGAAGGAAGTTGTCTGACCCGGGACGATTCAGTGGCGGCGCGCAGTCATGGCCCGGCGATGATTTCGGCTTCGACGCCACCGGACGTGTAGTTCAGGCGCAACGCGCGGCCCGCGGGCAGGCCGGCGACCTCGAACGTGCTGCGGAAGGTCTGGAGCCGGGAAGGAGCCGAGACGATGAGGAACTTGGAGCCGTCGGGTGGGACGAATCCTTGAACGAAATCGAGGCGAAGATTGCCGCCGAGCCACAGTGAATTGTTGCCCAGGAGATGGTCGTGTTCAATGCCGGGCGTGGGTCCACCGATGCGGAGATTCACCCGTCTTTTCGGCCCCAGGTGGGTGGAGGTCGCTCCGAAGGTCAGGATGCCAAAACCTGCCGGTCCGCCGGGTCGCAGTAGCGCACTGTGGGTGATGACATAGAAACTGCCGGAATCGGAGCCGATCACCCCTGGCCCGTGGAACTCGCCGAGGATCAGGCGCCAGGCCCCGGCCGGGAACAGCCGTCCACCGCCGAGGTGGGAAAGGCCGGTTTCCGTTGGGGTGAAGGCACGGTTGAAGGAGAGGTTGCCCGTGAGTTCGATGACGCCGCGGTTGGTGAAGGCGAAGGGCAGGAAGGCGTTGCCAGAACCGATCTTCCGGAGGAGTCCTGCATTGTCGAAGATTCCTGGCTCGGGTTCGTTCGAGGGAACCGAGGTGATATGGGTGAGGGTGTAGGTCGCCCCCGGGAGGTTGCGGAAGAGCCTGGTGTACCGAGGGGGGAGGGAGGAGAGGTAGTTCCAGGTGCCGGCGTTCTCAATCTCAGTGTCCGGGTATTGGTGGGGATTGGTTCCAGGAAGAACAGCGCCGCGGAGCGGCGGTCGGTGGAAAGCTCGGCCCGGGTCAGCACGGTGCGTCCGGCGGCCCGCGCTGCGACGATCGATGCGTTGAGGAGGGTATCGCCCGCCAGAGGTTCGTCGAAGCGGAAGACTGTTTCGCGGTTTACGGAAACGTCCACATCCCCGTTGGCGGGTGAGGTTTCCACTATGCGCGCGGCCTGGGTGGCGAGTCGAAACAGTCGGAAGAAGCTGGCCCGAAGTCCGGCGGTGACGACAACCCGCCGGCGGGTCCCGATGGTCTCCGGGGTGCCTGGCACTGGCGTCCAAATGGCGTTCAGGCCCATCTCGGGTGATTCCTGGAGCGCCGGGTTCTCCGGAGTCACGGGCCATTCGAGAAGGAACCGGCCTTCAGGAAGGGTGTCGACCTCGAGAGTCTGGGCGCTGGTGGATAAGGGTCGGGCCAGGAGGATCCCGGCAACCAATGTGGAGCGAAGAAGGGACAAGGGATGACGGCTTTCTCTTGCCCGACATCGACAGAGCCCTGGGTAGGAACGTCTGAATCGACCTCGGATGGTTTGGCGTACTAGGGTATTTCACACCCTCTCCGCCGGGTCAAGGGATCGGCCTGATTCGTGGTCTGGTGGTAGCTGTAATGTTAAGGGTATCGGCTAGAATACTTTGCGGGATTGACTTAGCAGAAAGGATACTGTTCAACTTCGGAAGTCTTCATGGTGAGGTTCCGTTCAGACGAATATTTTGCACTGGAGCTCTTGGAGCCACGGATCCTTTTGTCGGCGGACCCCACGCTGGCGGGAGGCGCTGCGACGACTTCTCCGGAGGCGCATCCATCGCTGGATCCGAGTCCCGAATCGCAGCAGGCGGTCGAGGTGGCTTTGTTTGCCGTTCAGGACACGTCCAATCGGCTGGATCTCCTGGGTGACATGGGAGGTCCTTTGGCTCCTCTCGAAGCGGTGGCCGCAGCTGAAGCGAGCCCGCTGGAATCCCCGGTAACCGACCCGGCATCGGTGGAGTCTTCGGAGACCTCCGGAACCTCGTCCGAACGTTCGTACCAGGTGGAGAGTGAGGCTACTTTAGACGGCAAGAGTGGGGGCCTGGGTGTCCTCGTCTCTGGCGCCGACGTTGGGGGTGTCGCGCCGAATGAGACAGGTGACGCACGATCCCACACGGATGATTTGGTGGAAACCCTACGCGCTCCGAACGGACCGCCTGCCGGTGAGAGTTCGAGTGAATCGGTGAGTGCGTCCCGGCCTTCGACGGTCATTCTGGGTGCCGGAGATGTGTTGAGCGGGCACGGATCGCCCGAGCTGGATGTCATCAATGAGGCGGGGACTGTTTCTCCCGGGAATTCGCCCGGGGTGCTGAACGTCGCCAACTACACGCAAGGTCCGCTGGGGACCGAGGTTATCGAGATCAACGGGTGGAATGCCAACAACATCCCGGTGGTCTACGATCAGATTGTCGCGTCTGGCAATGCCACGCTCGACGGAACCCTGAAGGTTGAGCTTTCGGGATTCACGCCGGTGGTCGGCCAGACCTATTCGATACTGAAGTGGGGCGGCGTGCGGGTGGGTGAGTTTGCCAACTACCTGGGCACGACCGTTGCGACCAACGACCAGTTGGCGTTGGTGCCTGAGTACGACGACGTGGCAAAGGAACTTCGTCTGAGGGTCATCGATACCGAGGGGATCTCCCCGGACATCGAGCGGGCCCTGCGAGACATCTCGGACCTGGCGGGCAACTTGCTGGGCATCTCCCTCCCGGGTGCGACAGAGCTACCCTGGATCGGCGGTGGCATCGCGGACATTCTGGATGCGAAGCAGATGGTCGAGGACACCATTCGCGACGAGATCTTCAACATCATCAATACCATCCCCAGCCAGGCCGAAGTCACCCGAGCCTTGGAAGGTCTGGCGGGAGAAACCTTCGGACCCTTCACGGTCGAGGTGCTGTCGGTGTTGGGCCACTACAGTGATCCCGGCGACACCACTCCCTTTTACGCCTGGGATGTTAAACTTTCGATCCTCGAGACCCGGTTGACCGCGCTGGTGTCGACCGCGATGAACAAGGTGTTCGACTTCCTGTTCGGACCTGGTTCCCAGTTAACCCTCGAGAACCGCCTCGAACTCGACTTCACCTTTGGCTTCGACAACACGGACGGGAACGCCCTGACCCCGGATGCTTTCTTTGATATCCGTTCCATCACCCCACGGGTGACCGCGATCGCCTCCAATCTCAATCCGCTGCAACTCACCCCACCGTGGCTCCTGGCCAACCCCGTGACCAATGTCGGGGTCACCGGGTCGATCGTCTTCGAGGCCTTCATTGAATTCGCCCCGGACCCGAACCTGTTCCCCAGCGGTCGTTGGTTCTCGACCGCGGCCCCGTCCATTCCCGACTTCACCAACTTCCAGCAGACCCCGGGGGGATCGTTCGACGCCACCCTGGTTCTCAACACGACCCTCAATGATCCCACCAACCTGTGGACTCCGTTTACGTTTGGTAAGTATACCGGAACTCACACCCTCCGGGCGGTCGACTTGGACATCTTCGACAACGTCGATCCCGACCTGACGCTGATCATCGATGGCGATCTGCTGATTCTGGGTCAGCAGCTCACCGGCATCTTCACCCTCTCGAAATCGGGGGCGTCGACCGACATCGCGGTGGATGCGAACATCACCAACCTGGATCTCAATCTGACCGTGGGCATCGGTCCGTCGCTCCGCATTCTCAAGGCCACCGGCCAGGGGAACTTTCTGCTGAAGGACAATGGCGACCTGGCGGGGGTGATGGCGCTGACCATCGCGCCGGGCGACGGGCCCGAACTTCCCGGCATTGACGATCTCTCCGGCACCTTTGTCCTGACCTTCAACGGGGCGAACGCGCCATCCACAGTTCCGCTGCCCAACAACCAGTCGGTCGTCGTTCCTGGCGGCGGGCCCTACTACCGCATCGACGGCGAGAACGTGACGTTGGATTTGGCGATTCCCGACATCATCCTGCACGCGGACAAGTTCACGTTCGAACCGATCGACACGACGCCGGGTAACCCGAACGACGACGAGCAGGACATCGTGGTGGCGGTCGAGGGGCTATCCTTCGACTTCATCCTGCCTGGCGACAACAAGCTCGTGTCGGTGACCAATGGCGACGGCGTCCTGCTCCTGACCCGAATCGGAACCGAATCCGGCATGGTTGCGGAGATTACTTCGGCGGATATCGCCATCGATATCTTCGGAATTGCGGGCCTGACAGGTCAGTTCCGGGTGGTGCTCAACGATTTCACTCAGCCGATCAACCGCACTGTCAACGTTCTCGGACAGAACAAGTTGCTGAACGTGCAAGCCGGCAAGTACCTCCGGGTCGAAGCATTGAACGCATCGTTGAGCCTGTTGGCTGGGCAGATCGGTGATGCGCTGGAGGTTTCCGGCAATTTCGCCTTCGAACAATACGAGGATCCGAACGATGGGAAGTTCGTCACTCTGGCGTTCACCAATGCCAGCCTGCCGTTCCTCGATGGGACCGACCAACAGGTCCTGATCCTGAACAACATCTCCGGGATCTTCGTGAGCACGGCCCAGGGCATCGCCGGGCAGGCGACGGTAGGAAACTTCCAGTTCGGAATTCCCGGCGCGATCGGGTTCACCACGAATCCAAACAGCGACATCAGCCTCCAGATCAACACCACCGATGAGGCCATTTCGAAGACCCTTCAGGTCGGTAGCCAGAACTTGGCGCTGAACGTGGATGTGGGACCGTTCTTCCGGTTCCGCATGATGCGGGTCAACCTGACCGTGGCAGACTTCGACGTCATCACTGGGGATTTTGGATTCGAACAGCGCCAGGCGACGTCGGGCGCCCAGATGATCACGGTGGCCGCCAGGAACGTGGATTTCAACCTCGGTCCGGTCACCCCGTTTCTCGATATCCGGGATGGCAACGGCATGTTCGTCATCAATGACGGGCAATTCGCCGGATCGGCGGAGGTGGTCTTGGACGTCATCAGTACTCCCTGGCTGATCCTGGATGACGGCGACCCGGCTCCCGGCGTGAAGATGGGCTTCAACTTCAATACGGGCACCCAGGCCGCCATTGATGAGGTCTTCAACTTCAGCGGGGCTGCCTTCTCCGGAACGGCCGGCGGAGGACCGGCCCTGGCGGGTCTCCACGGTGGTGTTGGACTCGCCGGCCCGCCTCCCGTGATCCCCGCGGATCCGTATGGGCTGGTCCCGGTGACCGTGCCTGCGGGCGAGTTCTTCGAGGTCAGTGGACCGCTCAAAATCTCCTTCGGCGCCGCAGGTGGCAGTCAGAGCTTGAGCGGGGTGTTCACCTTCAGCGACGTGGACATCGGTGGGCAAAAGTTCGTGGGAGTCCGAGCGGAGGAACTGAGATTCAAGTTCACCGCGGGTTCGACCGAAGTGCTGTCCTTCCGGGATGGGGTTGGAGAATTCGCCTTCTTCAATGACGGCATGGGCGGCAAAGCCGTGCTGGATTTCGAGGTCGGTCTGGTGAACGTCGGCGGAACGATCTCCTTCGAGGTCAACACCACCAATCACGCCCTCGTGGCGACCCAAGGCGGGTACAACATCAATCTCGCTCAGACGAACTACCTGAAGGTGCTGGTCAATGGATTCATTGCGGTAGGCCCCGGTTCGTTCCCATTCGATTTCACGGTGGAAAAGAATTTCGCCACCAACGAGATCTTCTTCCGGCAGGTTGGCCAGGTGCCGCCGAACTTCCTCGTGAAAGTCGATGCCAGCGGCAACATCGTTCTGGGCACCCTCCCCGCGTTGCCCAGCTTTCCGCAGGTGGGTGAGGGAGAGTTCCTGCCCCTGATCAAGCAGTTCATCAACTGGCTTGACCAATTCCGGCGATCCTCGGTCTTCGATGTCACGGTTCCGTTCACAGGCGGCACCACGCTGGGCGATGCCTTCGATTACGCCAAGTGGTTCATCGACAACGTCTATCCCAAGGTCGCCAGTGTCGAACTCCAGTCGGTCGCCGCGTTCCGCGATGGTTTGGGCAATCCTCTACCGGTGGGCCAGTTGCCGCTCGGTGGGAGTTATGCCGCCTTCAGCCTTACCTTCATCATCGGACCCGAAGCAGGGTCTGCTGGCGAAACCATCAATCTCAACGTTCCAGCCAACACCTTCTCGAGCGCTCAGGATCTTGCCAACAAGCTGAACGCCGTTCTCAACGGCAATCCGAACACCCAAGGTCGGGTGGTGGCGCGCCTCAACAAGGAGGGGCAGCCGGTAATGGCCTTGAGCGACACCGAGGTTACCGAACATTCCACCCTCCTCCTCAACTTCTCCGGCGCCAATCACCCGCTGACGTCCTTGGGTTTCTCCAACAACCAGCGGGCCGTCGAGGTGGAGCGTGGCGCGATCGCGGACATGGTTCAGGCTATCGGACAGGCACTCGGTCTCAGTCCCCCGCCGTATGATCCGAACAAGAAGGTGGTCACGTTCGATGTGGGGCTGAACCACAACCTGCCGGTCCTCAATCTTCCCTTCGACTTCGGCGAAAGCCTCGGACTGATTGCCGAAGCCAACCTCAACGGCAACCTCGCCGCCTCCATCAATATCAAGCTCGGGATGACGCTCGGCTTCGACTTTAGCGCCGTCGAAGTCCCGATGATCATCAGCTCGCCGCTGGTCCCGGTGCCCTCCAACGGACGGCTCTCGGCGGATGCCTCGTTCGACGTCTACCTGAACGGCGACCCCGTCCCGATCTCGATTCATCTCAACGCCGCCGACACCAATGGGTTCACGCGGATGGAGCAGTTGGTCAACCTGATCAACGCCACCTTCGCCACCAAAAACTATCTCGGCCAGCCCCTGAACAAGTGGATCATCGCCCGCAAGGGTGAGACACGCATCGTCATCATGGGCCTTCAGGAGGACCGCGATGGCGACAAGAACTTCGACGATTTCAATGAGGACCTGAACCTGAACAATGTCCTCGATCCGGGTGAAGACCTCGATGGGGATGGACGCCTCGACCTGAACGAGGACGCCAACAACAACAAGATGCTCGATCCCGGCGAGGACATCGACGGCGATGGCATCTTGGACGGCGGCGAAGACCTCAACGGCGACGGCTCCTTCCAGAACCGCCTGGGCCTGATCAATCTCATCGTCCTCGCTGCCAGGGCCAATAATCCCGCCGCCACGGAGATCGGCATCGGCACTGACGCGGTGGATATCGGCGGCCAGAGTTACCTGGTCAGTTCCGGGAAATCCTCGCTCAAGGGCCTGTTCATCGACAATGCCGTCTTCGATGCCAGCCTCACCGTTAACGGCGCCGCAACCGGCAATATCCGCATCGGATTCCTTGAAGTCGCCGTCCAAGCCGGAACCGCGTTCTCCACCACCCCGCCGATCCGGCTCCAACTCGATATTCGGAACGGTTCCACCGGTCAGACCCGCTTTTACATTCCCGAGCTGATGCAAGGACTGGCGTCGCTTGACGACATGGTTGCAGACCTGACCCTGACGGGCGGCTTCAATGGCCAGCTCAAGCTCGGCGTGGATCCCGCCTTGGGCTTGGTACTTCCCGCCAGTGCCAACATAGGCATCCAGATTCCGGACATCACGGATCTGACCTTCAACTCCGAACCCTTCGCCCCTGGAAAGACCGGCATCTTCCTGACTTACACCGGCCTCAACGGAATCCAGAACTTCAGCGACGTCAGTTTCCTCCAGATCCTGCAGGCGTTGCGCGCGATCGTCGCGACCCTCTCCGAAATCGAAGGCTTTGGGTTCCTTGACGAGGAGATTCCCTTCATTGAGATCAGTATCGCCGACATGCTGAAGTGGGCTGAGAAGGTGGCTGACATCGTGGACAGTGTCGCGGATGGCAGCCCTCAGAGCCTTCAAAAGATGATCGGAATCTTCCAAGAGAAGATCGAAGAGCTCTTCCACATCAACGGCCGCAACCAAAACATCTTCAAACTAACGGTCGACGACGTCCCGAATCCGTTCCCACAGATTGTCTTGGGCAACGTCGAGGCGCTCTTCAATCCCACCGGCCTGAACAACGGCGTGCGCTTCCGAGCCAACGGCACCGGTCTCGCGAATGCCCGCATCATGATCATGGGGAGCAGCGATGCCAGCGGGGGGCTCGCTCTGGCGAATTGGGACGCCGCCGGTCAGATCCTGACCATCAAGATCGATTCCGGTGTCACCACCGCAAATGCGATCGTGGCCGCCTTGGCGGGATTGGGTTCTCCGTGGACCGCACAGCTGACCGAAGGGGGAGGCACGGGGTTCGTCAATCGCACCGCCATCAAGGTGCACCTCAACTTCACGACGGGCTTCGGTCACACGATTCCCCTCCAGTTCAATATCGCGAAACTCCTCTCCCGTATCGCCGGGGATAACTCCCAGGCCGCGGAGTTCCTCGCCGACGCCTCCAGCCTCATCAACATCAAGGGAGACGGCTCACTGAGCGTCAGTGCTTCGGCGGGTGTGGTTCTGGATTTCGGGCTCGATATCACCAACCCCCTCGGAATCAAACCGTTTGTCTACGACACCACCAAAGCCTCGCTGAAGGTGGAGGTCATCGGCACGGACCTGGAATTTGAAGCATCGCTGGGTTCCGTTGTTGGCATCTTCATCCGCGATGGGTCCGTCACTCTCGACGCGGACGGCGATCCCGACACGCAGGGAAAGGCCGAGCTGTCCCTCGGATTCAAGGACAACAACGGCGACGGACGTCATTACTTCAGCGAAACCCTGTTCGCTGGTGAAAGCTTCGGGTTCACCGCCCGCGCCGGACTGACCGCGGACCTGCCCATCTTCGCCCCGGTGGAAGGCCTGGCACTGGGAACGGACGCGGACACCAACAATGACGGCTATCCGGACAACCATCTGGTCGTCGACATCCCGGATCTGATTCGGCTCTTCCTTCCAGACCAGGCGAATACGCCGGCCGCGACGATCCAGATGCGGGGGTTGAACAACGACTTCATCGTCACGACTAGCGATGATGCGAAGGACGGATTCAAGGTCGTGTTCGTCCACAACTCAGCGATGGCTCCCAAGGCGCAGTATGCCTCCGGTTCCAACACCCTGACCCTGACCATCAACAGCGGGACGACCACAGCGAATCAGATCATTGCGGCCATTGCAGCCCAGGCACCGACCTTCTCCGCGGTGCTCACGATGGATGACGACGCCGATCCGAAGAATCCGCCCCAGAGCAACAATGGCACGGGCGCCCTGGTTAAGACCACGATTGCGACCCCGGACTTTAGCCAGCTTTTTAACAACCTGGATCTCTGCGCGATCCTGGATAAGAGCGCCGGCCTGTTCCTCGACGGTCTCGACAAGGCGCTGGGCTTCATCCAGGACGGCCTGAACGATGCGGTGGCCTCCATTGATCTGCCACTGATCGGGGAGGGGTTGGCTGGCACCGCGAACTTCATCGAGGACTTCCGCGAGGGCCTGCTCGCCGACCTGCGGAATGCCATCGCCCAAAATGGTGGCAGCGCCACCGAGACGATCAAGAACGCCCTCAAGCAGGTCCTTTGGAACATCCTCGGAAAGCCGGGTGCGGATCTCCTGGTGGACCCGGTTACCGGCTCGGCCCTCGAGACCTACCAGCAGATCGACATCCAGCTGGATTGCGACAATGGCCTTCAGGTCAACCTCCGCCTCCACAAAGCCCTCTTCGCCCTCGATACCGGCGATGCGCTCAGCATCGATATCGGGGTTCCTGGATTCGGTTTGAAGCTGGACGGCAATTTGGAGCTCCAGCTGGCGTTCGACTTCAAGCTCGGATTCGGGCTGAACAAGAAGGATGGCTTCTATTTCGTCACCGATGCCCAGTCCAATCTTGGGAGCGTGGATATCAACGACGTCAACGCCTCGGCGATGGCCACATCGGCCGAGTTGTTCCTGGGATTCAGCATCGTTCCCAAGCTTGCTGGCAGCGCTGAACTCTTCTTCCTCCAGCTCGATGTCGTGGACATGGGCAGCTACTTCCGTGGCGGATTCGAGATCGACCTGAAGGACCCGAACAACGACGGCAAACTGACCTTTGCGGAACTAACCTCGCCCGGACTCGATTTCGGCAAGGTCTTCGATGCCAACCTCGGCGCTGAAGCCAATGTCGATCTGAGCGCTGCCCTGAGCTTCGGGGGCAGCGCTGCCTTCCCCCGCGTCCTTGCCAATTTTCATCTCGACTGGTCCTGGGACCTCAAGGAGGGCCAGAAGGGTCCGAACATCAACGTCGACGAGATCTATCTCGACCTGGGTTCCTATATCTCCGACTTCCTTGGACCGGTGCTGGGCAAGCTTCGTGAGTTCACCGCACCAGCCGATCCCATCCTCGAGATGGTCACCACCCCGCTGCCGATCATCAGCGATCTGCTCGGCGAACCCATCACCTTCCTCGATCTGGCTGAGTCCTTCGGCTACCTCGATCCCGGCACACGCAAGTTCATCGAGGTCATCGCCCAGGTTGTCGATGTCATCCAGTTGGTGGGCAATTTCGACGGTAAGAGCCTACTGATCCCGATGGGTGCCTTCGAAATGATCGCCAACATCGGGGGTGGCGCGCCGAAGGTGAATCCGACCGGCAAACTGCTGGATAGCTTCGCGCAGGACCTCGATGCCATCAAGAATGCCAACCCGAATGCAGGCGGCGCCGAGGTCAGCGAGACCGTGGGATTCACCGGCAAACTCGATGCCTCAGTCTTCCACTTCCCCATCTGGGACAACCCCGCCGAGATCTTCGGGCTCTTCACCGGCAATCCCGTCCGCCTCATCGAGGTCAGGCTTCCCACCTTCAAGTTTGAGTTCACCTACGTTCAGAAGATCCCGATCTATGGCCCGCTGTACGCCCGCTTCGGCGGCACGGTCGGCGCCGAACTCACCTTCGGCTTCGGCTACGACACTTACGGCATCCAGAAATACATCTCCTCCGAAGAAAAGAACGTCATCGATATCTTCGACGGCTTTTACATCATCGACTTCGACGAAGCCGGCAACGAACGCCCCGAAATCCGGTTGTACGGTGAAATCTTCGCCGGTGCATCCATCGATCTCGGGGTCGCGGAAGCCGGCGTGGAGGGCGGGGTCCGGGTGACGGTCGACTTCGACCTGAACGATTTCAACGACGACGGCCGCATCCGTATCAGCGAACTCATCGCTCTGGCCGAGATTGATCCCCTGTGTCTCTTCAACATCCACGGGACGGTCGACCTGTTCCTGCGCGCCTTCCTCAAGGTCAATCTCCTGCTCTTCTCGATTGATGCCGAGTGGGAGTTCCTCACGGTCACCCTCTTTGAGTTCGAGTTCACCTGCCAGTTGCCCGAACCTGCCGCCTACGACGAAGCCACCGGCACCTTGACGCTCAACATCGGCGAAGATGCCGCGGATCGGCTGGCCCTCGATATGACCGACGGCGCGGAACGTTTCATCGTCAAGCACATCGCTGACGAGGCGGGCGGCGAAACGGTCGAGGTGAACTGGGAGGGCTTCGTCGAGGAGTTCAAGGGCGTCAAACTCATCTACGTCAAGAACGCCGGGAAGAAGAACGACTACATCGACCTCCGCGGCACCAACTCTCCGGTCGACATCAGTCTTGGCGACGGCAATGACACCATCTACCTCGGCGATGGCGGGGGCATAATCGATGGCGGTGAGGGCGACGACACCATCATAGGGGGTGGTGCTGGCCTCGTGATCCGTGGCGGCGGCGGTCGGGACAAGATCAGCGTCTTCGGCACGGCCACCATCCACGGCGACGACGGCGCCGATGACATCACCGGCAGCGACGGAGATGACGAGATCTATGGCGGCGGGGGATCCGACCATATCGTCTCCGGGCTTGGCGATGACACCATCGAAGGCGGCTCGGGGAACGACTTCATCGACAGTGGACTCGGCGACGACGTGGTGGACGGGGAGGACGGAGCTGATGAAATACGCGGCGGCGATGGCAACGACCGACTGCAGGGCGGCAATGGCGATGATCTTCTCCTGGGCGGCTCCGGGGATGACGTTTTGATCGGCGGGAATGGGGACGACGAAATGCATGGACACTCGGGCGTCGATCTCCTGGTGGGCAGCACGGTTCAATCCTGGTCGCCCCAGGTCCTGCCCACCGCGGTTCTGATGACCCAGAACGGACTCAATCTGACGAGCATCGGCTTCGAAGATGATGTGAATCAGAGCGACGACGATTCCCTGATTGGAGGCGGCAATTACGACTTCCTCTTCGGCGGTCGCGGCGATGACTTCCTCTTCGGCGGCAACTTCTTCTCGAGCGGCGAAAGCCAGGTCATCGAGGAGGACGACAACGACTTCCTGGACGGCGGTGTGGGTGATGACGATCTCCACGGGGATGACGCCCAGGGCAAGACGGGTGATCGGGATACGGGCATCGCGGTGCGGTCGACCGTCTGGCTGGACCTGAACGGCAACAACATCCGCGACGAAGGCGAACCTGGAGCGTCTGGGGTCACGGTGGTTCTTTACTCACCGTCCGATCCCACCTTCAAAGCCACCACCAAGACGAAGGACGACGGCTCCTTCAAGTTCACTGGCCTCGATCCGGAGAAGTATTTCATGGTGTTTAAGGCGCCGTACAACACCGGCACCGGGAAGGGGTTGAAGCTGGTTCTCCCCAACCAGAGCGAAAACGAAGCCATCGACAGCGACGCCCAGAACAACAAACCGGAACTCCTGCTCGTCGGTGAACTCGTGGGGCAACCCCATATCGGAGCCAGCGACACCTTCACCCTGCACGTGAATGAGACCCTCACGACGGTCAATGCCGGTGTGGTCGGCCAGGTGGTTCTGACGGTCGAGGAGTCCTCAGCCGAAGAAGGTCAAACCGGCAATCGGTTCATGAATTTCACCGTGAACTTGTCCCGCGCTCTCAAGGTTCCGGTCACCGTCAAAGTCCGTACCGTCAATGGCTCCGCGACCTCGTTTGGCATCCACAAGGACTACGTTGGAATCAATCAGTTCCTCCGCTTTGAACCTGGCGAAAAGACCAAGACCCTGGCGATCTCACTCCTTGGCGACGTCACCTACGAGGGGTGGTACGAACAGTTCGATCTCGTGATCGAGAATCCGGTGTCGTCGCCCGAAGATCCGGTCTTCTTCAGCGACGGCGGACAGGTCTCCACCACAGTCAAGGGCACGATCATCGGCGATGACGGTCCGCCTGAACTGTCGATCTCGGATTACGTGCCGGAGGACAAGGGCGCCAATCCGGTTTCCGAGAACACCCCCGCCAAGTTCACCGTGCGTCTGTCGAATCCCAGCGAGGACATCGTCAGCGTCTTCTGGAAGACGGTGGACGCCGCTGCGTTCGAAGCGGTGGGTCAGTTGCACTACGCGACGACAGGAACTGACTATTCGCCGGGTGGTGGAGGGCTGGTCTTCCTTCCCCGCCAAACCGAGAAGACGATCACCGTCAACCTGCTGAACGACACCATTGATGAGTACGACGAGCGGTTCTTCGTCCAGCTCTACAATGCCCAGAAGGCGCTCCTGGCCGATCCGCACGGGGTCGGAATTATCGCCGATGACGATAGCCCGGTCAGGGCGGCCATCTCACTGGACCCAATGAATCAGGTTCCCGGGCTGCCCACGACGACCGAAGTGTTTGAAGGCGGTGTGGCGACCTTCAAGGTCACGCTCAACAAGGCCAGCGAGAAGGACGTCTGGGTCTCCTACGCCAGCAGCCAGGGGACCGCAGTCACGGCGCTTCCGTTGCTGACGGTGATCATCACAGGTCAACGGCCGGATTACATTCACGCGCCGGAACCCGGTGCGTTGCCGGCGGTTCAGCGGCTGCATTTCGCGCCAGGTGAAACCGAGAAGCTCCTGATCGTGAGCACCCGGGATCAGGACACCTTCCCGGAACCGGTCGAAACCTTCTTCATCAACCTGTTGGCGGCTGAGAATGCTGTTGTGACCCAGAACCACGGGGTCATTCGCATCAAGGACAACGACACCGGCTCAGGCAACGCCGGTCTATCCCCCATCAGTTTCGCTCAAACCCAGTACTTCGTTCACGAGTATGAACCCTTCGCCCTGATCACTTTGATCAAGACTGATGGCGTCGGTGAAGCCAGTGCGATCTTCTACACCCAGGACATCACCGCCACCAGCGGTGCCGATTACACCGGTGGCGGTTTCCTGGTCCACTTCGCCTTCAACGAATTCGTGAAAACCGTCCAGATTCCGATCCTCGACGACCCAATTTGGGAGGGTGACGAAACTGTTCGCCTGACCATGCGCAGCTTCACCGGAAAGCCCGCGACCGCAGCACCCTTCGTTGCGACGCTCACCATTCTGGACAATGAGAAGCTCCCCAAAGTCCAACTTCTCGATCCCGTCGTCACCGTGACCGAAGGGCTCGATCCGAAGGTGGTCTTCCGTCTCTATTCGTCCACCCAGGCGTTCGGCATCCGAGTTTACTACAAGACCGTCGACTTGACGGCCTTCGACAACCTCGATTACGAAGGAGATTCGGGGTTCGTCGACATGCAGGTGATCGTCGATGGAGGCACGGAGGGGGTCATCGAGATTCCCATCAAGAACGACGCCCTGCTCGAGGCGCCCGAGAGTTTCGGCCTGATCCTCACCGGCATCGATCATGGCGAGCTCAAGAATTATAAGGGCTCGGTTATCATCCGCGATGACGAGACGGACACCGTCACAGGTTATGTGTTCCTGGACAGCAACCGGAATGGCTTCTTCGACTTCGACGAGCGGGGCCTGGAAGGGGTGGTGGTGGTTGCCACGAATCCCGACAACCCGTTCTTCGACATTGATGTCACGGACAACAATGGGCGGTACGACGTCGAATCCTCCTACGGCGATGTCACCCTGCGGGTCATCGAGTCGAGCCTCACCGAACTTCACCCCAGCCAGACCCAACTGAAATTTTACACGGGCTTTGAGCTGACCACCGAGAACGATACCCAGGTTATCCAATTCCTGGGCGGCAGTGGCCTCGAACTCTTCACCCCGGTCGGTTACGCCTCCAAACTGCTTCGATTCGGATTCGGCGACGGTGCCGAGCCGGTGGGTCGGGGCGGCACGGATGACACCTTGTTTGGCGGTCCGGGCAATGACTTCATCGACGCGGGGGCTGGAGACGATCATGTCGTCGGAGGCCACTGGCAGACCGCGACGAACCACTGGGCGCCGATCAACCTGGGCAAGTACGACGCCAAGATTCGTGCCCTGGATCCACTGAATCCGCCGGCCGGTCAGACCTACGAGTGGTTGCGCCCGCTGAACGGGTTGATCTTCGACGTGGACACGGTGGGAATGGGCAACAACGCCTCGGTGTCCGGCTGGGTCCTGATCGATCCGCCCACCCTCCTGCCGCTGACCTATGTGGGCATGGTGATCAACCTGCTCGACGACAAGGGCAACGTGGTGGACACCGTACGTTCGACTGCTGGCATCGGCGCCAACTACAGTTTCCCGGGAGTGTTCCCAGGCAAGTACCAGCTCGAGTTCTATGTCCCGGAGGGTTACTCGGCCACGCCCAACATCGATCCCGACAACTTCCGCTCACCGGTCTTCGATCTGGCCTCCAACGCCAACTACGACCTCGACATCACCATTCAGCCGGGACCCCAGTTGCCCACCTCCGACCAGGTCGTCTTCCACAAACCCAACTACATCGTCGCCCAGGGGGAGGAGGACTCGTACGCCGTCATCAAGCTTGTCCGAGGCGACGCGACACGGAAGGAAGCGGTCGTCCTGTGGACCGAGGAACTCCAGGGCCTGCCGGATGCCGCCCAGGAGAACGTCCATTACGTCCCGGTCCGAACCGTCGTGAATTTCGATGTCGGCCAATACGAACGGACCGTCACGGTCAAAATTCTGGCGGACGGGCCCATCGACGAATGCGAGTCAGTCCAACTGAAGTTGAATCTCTATGAGGCGACCGGGGCACCCCTGGGTGATGCCCGCCTGGTGATTCAGGACATCGCTGGTGCCATCGAAGATAACGACACCATCCGCGGCGGCGATGATTGGGACCTGATTCTCGGTGATTCCGGGTACATTCCGAAACACCTCCATCCCGGGCGCTTTCTCCAGCCCGCCCCGGGTGATCCCGCGCCGCCTCCGGTGCTGGATCCCTACCTGGAGATCAAATTCAGTGGCGGCCCTGGCGATGACTCCATCGATGCGGGTCGGAACATCGACCGGGTTTTCGGTCAGGGCGGTGACGATCTGATCGATGGCGGCTACGGCTCCGACATCATTGATGCCGGCTTGGGTAACGACCTGATCTCGGTGAGTTGGGGCGACGACATCGTGGAGGGCAACCACGACCGTGACACCCTGGAAGGGACCCGGGACGCGGATCATTTTGTAGAACAAGGTGCAGGCCCGGGTGGTGCGGATCGGCTGCGGTTCGATCTGCCTGGCACCAATTTCGACACCACCATCACCTTCACCGGAATCGAGCACGTCAGGCTGCTTGGCGGCGTGGGCAACAACGTCTTCACCCTAACCAACTGGAGTGGGTCCGCGGAAGTCTTCGGCTTCTTTGGCTCGGACCGGTTGGTGGTTGATAACGACGTCCACATGAAACTGAAGGACGGGATTGGAGAGTCTCTCACCCTTCTTTCGCCAGTGGCCAAGTTCCTCCTGCCGTCCGTTTCCACCGCCAGCTCGATCGAGGATGGGCCGACCAAGTCGTTGATCCTCGGTAACCAAAGCTCTGCACCTCTGGGCGGCATGATCGGACTGGCGAAGGCGAAGACGGAATATGGCTTCCTCGCCGCCGCCAAGTTCCTGAACGGCCACAACCGTGCCAGCCTGACGTTGGGCAATGGTTCGCTCTACACGATGACGGGCGTGGAAACTTCCCACCTCATCGGCGGACCGGGCGGGAACAAACTCAATGCCGCCCAGTATTCCGGGAACGTAACCTTCCAGGGCAAGGGAGGCGACGACGAGATGATCGGTGGCGATGGCGACGATACCTTCGTCTTTACCACGGCTGATACCGGGACGGACACCGTCGTTGGCAATGGCGACGGCGCCTCAGCCGCCAATGATCAGGGCTTCGACACGTTGGACTTCAGCGTGATCAGCCAGAACCTCACCATTGATCTGCACCTTCTCAATGCACCGAAAACCGCCTGGGCCGGCGCGCCACTGTCGTTGCTCTACACCGATGAGGATCTCGATGCGATCCTGGGCGGCCCCGGCAATGACACATTGGTCGGCAATGCCCGGGACAATCTTCTCCTGGGCGGCGCCGGCAACGACACCCTCGAGGGGCGCGACGGCAGTGAAACCTATGCCTTCGATGCCGATCTCAATTGGGGAATCGAAACGATCATTGAGGACCTCACCGACCTGACCGGTCGCGACGTTCTCGACTTCTCGAAAACGCAGACCGTCTCGGTGGTGGTGGATCTCAATTTGGGCACACCTCAGGTCATCGGCAGTTTGACCCTTGTCCTCGGGGCGGGTGGGCTCGAGGAGGTGATCGGTGGCAATCAAGCAGACACCATCATCGGTAATGGCATTGCCAATACCCTTCGTGGTGGACCCGGCAACGATACCCTTCTCGGCATGGGTGGCGATGATGTGCTCCAAGGCGGCCCAGGCTTCGACACCATGGCGGGCGGAGTTGGAATGGACACGCTCGAGGACAGCGGAAACGTCCACTTCACTCTGAACGACGCCAATGTCTTCAAGAGCAATGGCGAGATCGATGCGATCCAGAGCATCGAAGTCGCCAGTCTCACCGGTGGCACCGCGGCCAATGTGTTCAACCTGACGGGTTGGACGGGCAATGCAGAGATCAATGCCGGTGGACACGTCGCCGATCAGTTCCTGATGACGGCCTCCGCCGACTTCAAACTCCTGGACCACGGGGCCTCGGGAGTCCGCGTCACGCTCGACTATCCGGTCGTTGATGCGGTGGTGGACCAGACCATCGACCTCACCGGGTTCGAAATCTTCCAGATCACTGGCGGTGCCACCGACGACATCCTCGATGGGACGCTGCTCACGGTGAACGCAGCGGGTCAGCCGCGCGGAACATTCACGTTCCAGGGCGGCATCGGCAATGACCGGATTTACGGCACCCGGTGGGATGACACGATCTCCGGCAACGCTGGGAACGATGCCCTGGATGGGGGCACGGGCAATGACGTGATCGACGGCGGTGACGGAACGGATCAACTCGTCATCACGCGGGATGCCGACCGATTCACGCTCCTGGATGGGGCTGTGCTCATCGACGAGGACACCACCACCGACGGTTCGGAACTCGATCTTGTCACCTCGATCGAAGGCCTGAGCGTGGTGGGCGGCCCCGGCGACAACATCTTCGACGCCACCGGTTGGACCAGCGGCGACATTACGATCGACGGGGCGGGCCATGCCGTCGGTGACACCGTGGTCGCCGCCGGGGATGGCGATTACATCGTCACGGATACGTCGATCACAGTCTCCGGCGGCTCCGGCAACATCTCGGCCGTCAACATCGAACGGGCGACCCTGACGGGCGGCCCCGGGAACAATGTGCTGAATGCATCCGGCTTCAGCGGGTTGGCCATCCTCAGCGGCCTCGGCGGCGATGACCTCCTGATCGGTGGCACGGGTATCAGCTTCCTGCTGGGAGGCGATGGTAATGACACCCTGGTCAGCGGTCCTGGCAACACCGGCATGCAGGGCAGCGCTGGAAATGACCGATACGTCTTCGATGCCGATGGACCTCTCGGATTGGATCTGGTCGCCGACATCGCGGGAGTCGACGTGCTCGATTTCTCGTCCACCACAACGGTCGGCATCTCGGTCAATCTGTCGACGGCCGCCGTGGTGCAAGTCGTCAATGCCAACTTGTCCCTGAACCTGGTGGATCTCGCGCCGACGATCGAGAACGTCATCGGTAGTGAGCAGAATGACGTGGTCATCGGAAATAGTCTCGGAAACCGGCTTGAGGGCCGGGGTGGCATCGACGGCCTCGCCGGGTTGAACGGTGCGGACACACTGGTCGGCGGTGCTGGCACGGACCTGCTGAGCGGTGGTGCCGACAACGATTGGTATGAGTTCGACGCGGACTCCTCCCTGGGCACCGATGTGATCCTCGATTCGGGTGGCGTGGACGGCTTCAACTTCTCCGAGACCACGACCCAGGCGATCCAGATCAACCTGGGGAACACGGCCGGGCCGCAGCCGGTGAATGCCAACCTGACCATCCACATCACGCCGGCGGCGTTGATCGAGAATGTCACCGGCGGTGCCCTCGGGGATCAACTGACCGGGAATGGCGCCGACAACGTCATCTCCGGCGGGCTGGGGGATGACACCATCAACGGCGCTGGCGGAACCGACACCGTCCAGGAGTTCCGGGACGACCAGTTTGAGCTTACCAACACCCAGCTCCTGATCGGAGTCGAACTCGACACCCTCGTCTCGATCGAACAGGCCGTCCTCCTGGGTGGCGCCACTGACAACATCATGGACGCGTCGGCTTTCACCCTGGGTCGCGTGGCGATGCTCGGTCTTGGCGGCAACGACACGCTGATCGGCGGTTCAGGCCATGATATCCTCGCCGGCGGGGTCGGGGAGGACCGGTTGGAAGGCCGCGCCGGCAACGACATCCTGTGGGGCGGATTGGACAATGACAGTTACCGCTTCAGCCTGGCGAGTCCCCAGGGACTGGATCTAATCCTGGAAAGCAATGCCGAGGGCGCCGATACGCTCCAGGGCATCCCGTTGGCGGGCGTGAACCTCGCGAGCAACGCGATTCAGGTCATTAGCCCGAATCTCTCTCTCATTCTACTGACCCTGAACGTGGAGAACATCGAGCCCTGATATGAGCGGGATCCTCGAATGCCCATGAAGCGCCTGCTTTCAATGCCGTGGACGCTGTTCGTCGCCGCCTTGCTGGCCTGGCCAGCCGCGGCTCAGACGCAGCCCATGCGGTTCGTCACCGTGGTCCCGGCCGCTGCGAATTCGACCGTTCCCGATGAAGATGGCGACTACCCGGCCTACATCGAGATTCGTGCTGCGGAGACAGGAATCCTGTCAGGCCACTTCCTGACCGACGACCCGCAGATCCCCAACCGCTGGCAGGTACCGGCCGGTTATGTGCTCACCCAGGGCCAGATCATACGCATTTTCGCCTCGGGCAAGGACCGACGCCCCTCCGGGCCCGGAGGCGTCCTGCACACCAGCTTTAGCTATAACTGCAGCGTGCCGTTCTCCGGTCTCTACAACATCCAGCAGGCGCGGGTGGACACCTTCTCCGATCGTACCGACCGATGTGCCTGCGATGGCGTTCCCTTGATCCGCGAACGAACCGTAGCGCGGGTGTGGATTCCGACCGAAGACATCGGACTCGACTGGACGCTGCCTAACTTCAACGACAAGGGCTGGATTCGCGATATCACGGGCATCGGCTACGACACCAAGACCGGCAGCCTCTACACGGGCTTGATCGGCACCGACGTGCTCACCCCCATGAAAGGGATCAACACCTCGTGCTACATCCGAGTCCCGTTTAATGTTCCGGCCGTTTCTGCCGTCGCCGTTGGGCTCAAGGTCCGTATTCACTACGATGACGGTTTTGTGGCGTACCTGAATGGTGCCGAGGTGGCCCGCCACAATGCCCCTTCCGAACTCGATTTTCTCGCGGGCGCCACCGTTGACCGGCCCGATGCGGCTGCACTGGCTGGGGAATGGGTGGATCTCAGCGCATTCTTGGGTCTCCTTAAGCCGGGACTGAATGTTCTGGCCTTCCATGCACTAAATCATGGTTTGAATGACGACCGCTTCCTGCTCGCGCCGTCCCAGGTCTGTCTCGAAGTCGTCCGGACCCCGCCGACTGGCGGAGACTGCGTCAAGGAGACCAACGGTAAGGACTTCTGGATCACTTTTCCTGAGAACTACGTCCAAGAAGCCGATACTCCTCTGCACCTGACGCTGTGCATCGCCGGGGCGCCTCAAACCAAGGGCATCATCGAAATCCCCGGCCTCAATGTGCCGGGCTATCCCCGAGCCTTCACGATCCCACCCGCGGGTGCGCTGCGACTCGAATTGCCGCGTGCGGCAGAATTGTCCGGTCCGGATGCCATCGAACGTAAGGGCGTTCATATCCTGACGACAGAGCGGGTGGCCGTGTACGGAACCACTCGCATGGACTATACGACCGACTCGTTCCTGGCACTGCCGACGCCCTGCCTGGGGACCGAGTATCTGGTCAGCGCCTTCCGCAACGTCTTCGATGGCATCCCGTTGCTTAACGGCTCCCAGTTCGCCATCGTTGCCGTGGCCAATGGCACCGAAGTCACCGTCACTCCTCGGGCCAAGGTGGGCCCGCACCCGGCGTTCCTGCCCTACGTCATCAAACTCAATCGGGGGGAGACCTACCAATTGCGACAAGAGGCCGGTCAACCTGCCGATATCACTGGCACCCGAATCCTTTCGAACAAACCTATCGGGGTCTTTGGTTCCCATCGTTGCGCCAATATCCAATCCGTGAATCAGTTCTTCTGCGACACCATCGTCGAGGAATTGCTCCCGGTGGCCAGCTGGGGCAGCACTTTTTTCGTCGTGCCGCTGGCCACCCGCAAAAGCGACACGATGCGGGTGCTGTCCTCCGACAATGACAATCTCGTGACCGTCGTCACCTTGAGCGGGAGCCAGAGCTTCAACCTTCAGCGCGGCGAACACCGCGACTTCGTGTTGGAACAGCCCACCCGCATCAACTGCCGGGCCCCATCGTTCGTGACCCAGTTTGCCAACAGCTCCGACGCCGATCACGTGGCCAACGCGGATCCTTTCATGACTCTGATTCAGCCCGCCAACACGTGGCTGAGCCAGTATCGGTTTTGCACGCCATCCACCAGCGAGTTTGCGGACAATTACCTCCACTTGATCGGTCCCTCCGCCTCGATCCTGGAGATCGCCACCATCAATGGCACTCCGGTGTCGGCGTGGAATCCCGATGAGATCACCAAGGGCGCTCTTCCGACGGGCTTCGCCTTCGTGCGCCTCAGTCTGCAACCCGGCACCTCCTACATTTTGGTCGGCCAGACCGGCCTCGGCATGATCGCCTATGGGTTCTCAGAGTTCGATTCGTACGGTTATCCAGGAGGCATGCGGTTTCAGGGATCGCCGGCGCCTGTCTTGACCTGTCCGCCGGACATCACCGTCAATTGCCAGTCGGTTCCCGGCGCCACCGGATGTTTTGGCATCGTTCCGGATCTCGTGCTTCGGGCGGACGTCTTCGACGATTGCTCCGAGAAGGGGCAACTTGCCGTCACTCAGAAGCCAACTGCTGGAACTCCCCTCCAGCCTGGGACGCATGAGATCACGGTGACTGCCGTGGACGGTTCGGGGAAGACCACGGAGTGCTTCGTGATGTTCACGGTTGAGAACAGCTGGCCGTCCCAGCAGTTCGGACAGGCGGCAGCATCCAATCCAGCCTTGGAAGCGACGGTTTGGGGCGGTCAGGCCGATCCCGATGACGACGGGCTTTCCAATGCCTTGGAGGAAGCCCTCGGTACCGACCCTATTGAGGAGAACCGGTTGAGCTCCCTTCTCGAGTTTAAGACCGAACGGGATGAGTGGGGGACCTTTCCCATGGTCATCCTCACCAGGCTGATTTCCCAGACCGGACCCCAAGTGGAGTTGGAAGGTACCGGAGCTCTCGGTTCGGTTCCCTGGGATTCTGGACCTGACCTCCTGGAAGAGCTTCCAGGGCGTGCGTCCCCTCTGCTCGGCGGGAAACATGAACGTGTCGTTTTCAAGATCCGCCAGCCTCTCCAAGAGGGAACAAACAGCGCCTATTTCCTCCGGTTCAAGCTTAAGGATTGATCCATCGGCACCTTACTTTCCGCTCATTCTCCAAACGCTTATGCCATGAAGGCGGTCCTCCTCCCATGCTGGTTGCTTCTCGCGGGACTCATCCTGCTGGCACCGAATCGTGCATCGGGTGCCGTCGCCATCTCCGCCATCGGCAATCGAGTCGTCTCGGAGGATTCCACCACGGGCCCGATTGCATTCAGCATCTCCGGGTTCCTCTCGCGAACCCCAACTGTCACGGGGCGTTCCGACAACGCCGCCCTGGTCCCGTCGACCGGGATAGTCATCGAAGGCACGGGCGGTTCCCGCACCGTAACTGTCACTCCTGCCGCCAATCAATTCGGGACCGCCACCATCACCCTCACCGTCTCGGATACCGCAGGAACGGACACGGAGACATTTGATGTGACGGTTCGGGCGGTCAGTGACCCGCCAACCGTCACCGGCTTCGGCGACCAAACGGTCAACGAAGATCAGCAGTTGGGTCCCTTGGCTTTCACGATCGCCGACGTTGACACCGCCGTCAGCCTGCTGACGGTCACCACGTCGACATCCAACCAGAGCCTCGTGCCCGCTTCCGCCATTGCCATCGGCGGCTCGGGTGCCAATCGCACCCTGACTGTTTCCCCCGCCGCCAATCTCTCAGGCAACGTCGTCATCGGAGTCTTCGTTTCGGACGGAAACCTCTCCGCCACCACCCGGTTCACGCTCACCGTCAACGCCGTCAATGATCCACCTGTCTTCTCGAATATTCCCGACGTGTCGATCGATGAGGACACCGATACCGGGAACATCTCGTTCTCACTCTCCGACGTCGATTCCGGCAACACAGCCCTGACCATCACCCGCCGATCCTCCAACACCGCCCTAGTGCCAGAGCAGAACATTGTCGTGACCACCGTGGCCGGCGCGACCGTGATCAGAATTGTCAAAGTGACGCCTCTCCCGAATCAGTTCGGGGACGCCGTCATCACCCTGATCGGGAGTGATGGAAGTGCCAGTTCCGAGGAGTCCTTCACGCTCCGAGTCAATCCCATCAACGACGGCCCATCGGTCAGCGATATTCCCGATCAGAAGATCGATGAGGATACCAGCACCGGTCCGATCTCTTTCGAGATCAATGACATTGATACCCCTGCAGAGAAACTGGTGCTCTCGGCTGTCTCCAACGATCCCAAAGTTATCCCTGATGCCAACATCGTCTTCGGCGGAAGCGGCAACAAACTAACGGTGACGGTCACTCCACTCCCGAACCAGTTCGGCAATGTCACGATCACCGTTTCGGTCAGCGATGGTTCCCTGGGAACAGCCGCTCGCTTCACGGTGTCGGTGGCTGCGGTCAATGACGCTCCCACAATCTCGAACATCGCCAACCAGGCGATCAGTGAAGACGCCAACACCGGCGCACTGGCTTTCACAGTGGGCGACGCCGAGACGGCGGTCGCAAACCTGACGGTGACGGCGACTTCTTCGAACACGGCCCTGGTTCCTAACGCCAACGTGGTCCTGGGCGGAACCGGTGCGAGTCGAACGGTCACGGTGACGCCGCTGGCCGGTCAGTCGGGAACTACCACGGTGACGGTGACAGTCAGCGACGGGGCCGCGACGGCGAGCGACACGTTCACGGTGGACGTCCGGGCGGTGAATGATGCGCCGACAATCTCGGACATCGCCAACCAGGCGATCAGTGAGGACGCCAGCACCGGCGCACTGGCTTTCACAGTGGGCGACGCCGAGACGGCGGTCGCAAACCTGACGGTGACGGCGACTTCGTCCAACACAGCGTTGGTCCCCAACGCCAACGTGGTGCTGGGCGGAGCCGGTGCGAGTCG
>Ga0105046_10000669_pt1 | contig 49435 bp, 41 predicted proteins | sample MAT03_FD_78385 | JGI IMG/M metagenome (GOLD analysis project Ga0105046, IMG submission 78385) | Freshwater microbial communities from Lake Fryxell liftoff mats and glacier meltwater in Antarctica - MAT-03 (megahit assembly) | ecosystem: Environmental > Aquatic > Freshwater > Ice > Liftoff... | reverse complement strand
TTATTTTGGCGTCAGCCGACTATCTTTTGAGGCGAATAGCTGCGCTATTTAACGAAAAAGATGGGACGGATAACGAAAAAGATGGGACGGATAACGGCAAAAGAATGGCATCAAATTGGGAAGAATTCTAATTTTAATGATGACTGATGAATAATTTGATCCTAAGTTATTGAAAATCAATATATTCATCATTCATCATTCATCATTCATCATTCATCATTCATTAAATAGCGTCTGTTACAGCCTCTTTGCTGACCTTGCGGATCAGTCCGCGCAACACGCCGCTACCGCCGGCTTCCACAAACTCGGTGATGCCGTTGGCGATCATGTTTTCGATGGTTTGCGTCCAGCGCACCGGGGCGGTCAACTGAGCGATCAGGTTTTGGCGGATTTCTACCGGGTCTGTGACTGGCCGGGCATGTACGTTTTGGTACACGGGGCAGGACGGAGCGCTGAAATGCGTCGCGGCGATAGCCTCCGACAGTTCATCTTGGGCAGGCTTCATCAGGGGCGAGTGAAATGCGCCGCCTACTGCCAGCACGACGACTCGCTTTGCACCTGCTTCCTGCAGCCTGACAACCGCAAGATCGATGCCTTTTTTCGAACCCGAGATCACCAGCTGCCCGGGCGAGTTGTAATTGGCCGGCACCACAATTTCTTCCGTAATTCCGGCACAAATTTCCTCGACCATGGCGTCTTCCATACCTAAAACGGCCGCCATTGTACCTTCCGTCGCTTCGCAGGCTTTCTGCATGGCGAAGGCACGTTGGCTAACCAGGCGCAATCCATCCTCAAAAGACAGGGCGCCGGCAGCGACCAGGGCGGTAAATTCGCCCAAAGAATGACCTGCTACCGCATCGGGAAGGAACGATTCGCCGGCAATGGTGGTCCGCACAATACTTTCCAGGAACACTGCCAGCTGCGTCACCCTGGTTTGCGTCAGGTCTTCTTTCGTGCCGTTGAACATCACGTCCGTAATGCGCCAGCCGAGGATCTCATTGGCCTGCTCAAACATCGCCCGCGCCTGCGGATTAGTTTCATATAAATCTTTACCCATGCCTTCAAACTGGGCGCCCTGACCGGGAAAAACGTATGCTTTCATGTTTGTGTGGATTTGGCGCAAAGGTAGAAAATCAGCGAAAAACAGCGCTCAAAGAAACAATTGTTGTAAAGCCCTCCACAACAAGCCTTTGCGTGTTTTATCGGGCTCCAGCACCGACAAAGGTTCGGCAAACAGCCAGGTCGCGCCGTAAAACGCAAACGGTTTATACAGTGGCGCGTCAATCGAAAGACAGACATCGGAAGGCGCCAGGCCAAATACCAAAATATACTCGGGTTGCTTTTCTTTGAGTACAGGCAACAAAGACACCGCTTCGGAACCTTTTATTTCCGCCATGAGCGTATCTTTTTCCATATTTATGTGGGCCGCGGCTAAAATCTTGACTAAAAACTCCTTTTGCACGGGGTAGTCAGCTCCGGATCGTACCACGACCATTATTCGACGCGCGAAAGCGCCTGCCACAAGTGCCGGCGCTACAGGTCCGGATGGAAGAAAAAGTAAATCGTCGGCAGCGTACATTTTTATATTTTGTCTTGCAGTTTTAATGCCCGTTTGGAAAGGGCTAAAATTTGATCAAAAAAATTAATACAAGCGAAAAAGCCCTTTTTAAACACTAAATTTGTTAAACAACAAGTAAATTCCGCTTTTTTGAAATAAAATTTGTAAGGTTAAGGCAAAGTTACGTAACTTTGCATCGTCCAATCAAAGGTTTTCATCCTTTCAATTTCCCTCTCCATGGCTGGAAAATATCCAATTACAGTCTCCCTCACCACAAATTCCAAACTTAACAGCGTCGATTTTACCAACATTCCATTTGGCAAAGTCATTTCCGATCACATGTTCGTCGCCGACTACGAGGGTGGGCAATGGATCAACCCGCGCATTGAACCTTTTCAGAAAATGGAAATTTCCCCTGCGAACCTGGCCCTTCATTATGGCCAGAGCATTTTCGAAGGGATGAAAGCGTCCAAACGCGATGGAGAACCGGTATTGTTCCGGGCCGACATGCACGCGCGCCGTTTTAACGTATCGGCCGAACGTATGTGTATGCCGGAAGTACCGGAAGATTTGTTTCTTCAGGCCCTCACCATGTTGGTCGACCTCGACCGCGCGTGGATTCCGGACATGGAAGACCATGCAATGTACATTCGTCCGATGATGTTTGCCACCGATGAATACTTTGGCGTGCATGCATCTGAAAAATACAAGTTTATCATTTTTACCGGTCCGGTGGGCCCATATTATCCGAAACCGATCAAGTTGTGGGTGGAAGAAGTGTTTACCCGCGCTGCCCAGGGCGGCGTCGGCGAGGCCAAATGTGCCGGTAACTATGGCGCATCGCTCCTGCCGGCCCAGCGCGCACAGAAAGCGGGCTACGATCAGGTGATGTGGATGGATGCGGTGGAAAAAAAATACGTACAGGAAGTTGGCACGATGAACCTGTTTTTCGTCATGGACGGCAAAGTGGTAACCCCTACGACCACCGGTACGATCCTGCGCGGTGTTACCCGCGATAGTTTCATTACCTTGTTGAAAGACTGGGGCTATACCGTAGAAGACCGGCTTGTAAGCATTGCCGAGATCGCCGATGCTTACTGGCGCGGTACCTTGGAGGAGTGCTTCGGCGCCGGCACAGCCGCAGTCGTGAGCCACATCAGCGAGATTACCTGGCGCGACCGCAAAATTGAATTACCTACGGTGAACGAAACCACGCGACCGGTTGGAACCAGGCTCAAAAAATACATCAACCGCCTGCGCATGGGCCTGGAACCGGATGAATTCGGCTGGCTGCATTCCTGTGCAAATTCGGGCGTGATCGAGTTTATGGAGAAGAAGTCCGTTCCGGTGTAGTGGGTGGCGTTTCAGGAGTCAAAAAAAGTCGCCACAAAGGACACAAAGTCACACAACGTTATTTTTTACTTTGTGTGACTTTGTGTCCTTTGTGGTGATTTTTTTTGACCTCTTTTTTAAACCGCTACCGGTTTATTTTCCAATATCGCCTCGATCCTTACCAGCACTTCCGCCGTCAACAAGGGCGCCACATCAAAGGCATTCAGCGTTTCGGCTAATTGTTCCTTACGCGAGGCGCCAAGAATGGTTGTGCTGACGTGCGGGTTGTGCAGACACCAGGCGATAGCCATCTTCGGCAGCGAAGTACCTAAGTCAAGGGCTAATTTGTTCAATTCCCTCACTTTATCGATGTGCGAAGGCAAGAGGTTTCGTTCTTTAAGCCAGTCCATCCCTTCGATACTCAGACGGGTGCCTTCCGGAAATTTGCTTAAATATTTATCGGTCAGAATCCCGGAAAAAAGCGGCGACCAGATGGTTGTGCCCAGCCCTACGGTCTTGTATATTTGTAAAAATTCGAGCTCCACTTTATCCCGTACGAACATATTGTACTGCGGTTGCTCCATCACCGGGCCAATCAAATGATGCTGGCGGGCAACCATATGCGCTTCCATGATCTCCTGGGCGCTCCACTCCGAGGTGCCCCAATACAAAATTTTTCCCTGCGCGATCAGGTGGTTCATGGCCCAGACCGTTTCTTCCACCGGAGTATTTTGGTCGGGCCGGTGGCAAAAATACAGGTCGATGTACTCCACTTGCAGCCGGCGCAGGCTGGCATGACAGGCCTCAAAAATGTGTTTACGGCTCAAACCGGTTTGATTCGGTAATTTGCCCCCATCGCCGAAAAAAACTTTGGAAGACACCAGCCAGGAGCTACGTGGCCAATTCATTTTTTTTAAAATTTGGCCCATCACAATTTCACTCTGGCCCCGGGCATAAATTTCCGCATTGTCAAAAAAATTCACCCCGCGCTCATAGGCCAGGGTCATCAGTTCTTCCGCCGTATCATCGGCGATCTGTTTACCAAAAGTGAGCCAGGAACCCAGTGAAAGGGCGCTTACCTGTAGGCCCGAAGTTCCAAGTCTACGATATTCCATAAATGAGTGGTTGAGTATGATTGAAATATTTTCCACCACAAAGTTTTAAAAAACACTTCGTGTGACTTCGTGTGACTTCGTGAACTTTGTGGTGATTTTTTTTCTCGAAAGCGGCAACTAACCAAAGACACAATGATCGCAAAAACGCCTGCCCCACCCTATTACGCCGTCATTTTCACCTCCATTCGCACGGAGACAGACAATAAATATGAAGAAACGGCCCAACGAATGGTCGAATTAGCCGCTGGCCAGCAAGGTTTTCTTGGCGTAGAATCCGCCCGTGACGGCCTTGGCATAACAGTCTCGTATTGGGAAAGTTTAGAATCGATCCGCCGCTGGAAAATGGTTGGAGAACACGTACAGGCGCAGCAGCAGGGCCGAAAAGAATGGTACGCCGCGTATAAAACCAGGATATGCCTGGTGGAAAGGGATTACGGGATGGATGTGTAAATCCGGCATTCTTTTTTCTCAAATTTGACAGATTTCTTCGTAATCAGGCCGATCGTACGCGAAACGATGCACAAATGAATTGCGCACTTCCCCTTTGTGCAGTACAAACACGCCGGGCATCTGGAAACCGTCGCCCAATTCCACACTGTGGTAAGTGGCGCCGTGGCCCTCCAGCACAGCCGCCTGAAAACCGCGAATCCAGTTCATCAGGCCAAATAGTTGCGTCGGCGTACCACGCCCAAGGCCGAAAGCCCGGTAAAATGCCATATCAGGATCGGCGATGTGGTCGACCGGAAAGAGTTTGTACTTCTTAAAAAACTTTTCAGCAATCTCCTTATCCGGAGCCATGTGTACCAATACGATACGAAAGCCCAGCGCTTCCAGCTTTTTACGTCGTTTGGAGATATCACTAATCGCTTCGCGGCAGAATGAGCAGCCGAAAAAACGCAAAAAAACCAGTAATACCGGCTTTTCATCGGCTATTTTCGCCAGCGATTGGCCTCCATTCATGGTAACCATCGCCTCCCAAAAAGGGGGGTGCGCTGCAAAGATTTGTGTTTCAAGCATGGTTGGTGTGTATAAAAGGTTTAGGAGGGTTTAGGTAGGTTTAGGAAGTTTAGAGCCCTAAATCTCCTCACGTTATAAATTCATCGCATCAAATGCATCTGCCACTTCCTTCACGGCTGCGGCGGATTGATGCAGGAGTTCCATCTCCTCTTTTTTAAGGCGCAGTTTTACAATTTCGAGGATGCCTTTTCGTCCCAGTTTAACCGGGGCGCCGACAAAAACATCCTTCAACTTGTACTGGCCGTTGAGGCGGACACAACACGGCATGATCCGCTTTTCATCTTTGATGATCGAAATTGCCATTTGAGCAGCTGCAGCGCCTGGAGCATACCAAGCGGAAGTACCCATGAGGTTGACCAGTTCGCCGCCACCCGTCTTGGTGCGTTCGATGATTGCCGCCAGTTTTTCTTTATTGATGAGTTCCGTCACCGGTATACCGCTCACCGTGGTGTAGCGCGGCAGTGGCACCATCGTATCGCCGTGGCCGCCCATGAGCATCGCCTGGATATCTTTAGGTGATACATTCAAAGCTTCGGCGAGGAAGGCGCGGTAACGGGCGGTGTCGAGTACGCCGGCCATGCCTAAAACCCGTTTATCGCTTAACCCGGAAGCTTTCCAGCAAGCGTAGGTCATCACGTCTAGCGGATTAGACACCACGATCAGGATCGGGTTCTTGGTGAATTTGAGGATATTTTGGGTCACCGAGACCACGATTTTGGCATTCGTTGCAATAAGGTCATCGCGGCTCATACCCGGTTTGCGCGGAATACCGGCCGTAATGATCACGATGTCAGAATTAGCGGTGAGCTCGTAATTGTCTCCCCCCGTCAGGCGAGTGGAATACATGTCGACAGAAGATTGCTGCCAGGTATCGAGGGCCTTACCCTTTGCCATATTCCCCTGAATATCAATCAGTACGACCTCATTAAAAATATCGGCATGGGCGAGTACGTTCGCACAGGTAGCGCCTACGTTTCCAGCGCCAACAACGGTAATTTTGCTCATTTGTTCTTTAATTTTACGATGGTGTGTTCGGGATGCAAAAGTAAGAAAAAATAAAGCCAGCAAGGATTTTACAGGCAAAAAAGGGAGAAATTTCTCCTTTTTTGCTCATTTTAACCATAAACCTCCTGAAGGCAATTCCGCCGCATCCATCCGGCTATACTGCACTGCAACCGCCTCTCCTATTGCGGTAATTCCACAGTGTACGTATGGGTGGTATACCCTGAAAAATTGCCGTAACCGCCGTCGATATTGTTAAAAACGGCATCCGGATCGCTTAAAGGCAAGCTGCTCCCCTGGCGGGCAACAGACAGGTGGTAGCGGTAGTATTCTTCGGACAAAGTGCGCCATTCCACGGAAATCTGGCGCGGCCGCTCGTTGTTGGCCGGGTCATAAGGGATACGGGCAACTAAATGGAGCGTTTCCCGACCTTCGTTCCAAAAATTGGAATTGATCAACACGGCCGGCTCGGGTATATTGTGCAGCAGCGACAAAGTTCGGCCATCGGCCAGGAAAAAGGTCGAATCCGGAATAATGCTGTAATCGAATACCGGGGGATCTACCAAATAATCATACACCGCGAGTTCATGTATCAGGTGAAAGGCAAAAAAACGATTGGCAGCGGGCATTTTAGACACCTTCAATTCCAGGGGAATCCGCAGTTCGCGGCGACCGTCGGCCAGGGCAACATCCTTCATTTCTTCTGCTTTGGCCACGATCGGTTCAAGTCCGGCATACAAGGGCAATTTGCTGGCAGCCGTCACGGAAGGATATCCCGCAACCCGGGCAACCATCGCATATTGAAGTCCCGGCGTACCCGTATCCCGACTTTCCCAATACAATTCTCCTTCGGGCGTAAATTTTCGAAATAATTTATCGAGGAAAAGGCCATCCTCCGAGATGGATATGTCCACAGTTTCCGGCGTGATCGGCGTACTGGAAGCGTATACAGGTTGGCTGATCGTCACCCTGACCCGAAATGGCTCATTTTCGTTGAAATGGCATACCGCCACAATTTTAGGCGCTTCCTCTGGAAGATCGATGATCACTTCGCGGGCACAATCTTGGAGCAGCAAGGCCAGTACCAACAAAACCGGGAGCACAGAAAATGAGGTCGATTTGTTCATCGTCAAAAGTTAATCTGGTATCTGAATGAAGGTAAAATCGGGAGTAACGTATATTGAACAGCTTTGCCCTGAATATTACTTCCGGCATCGACATACACGAAGAAAGGGTTAGCGCGGTTATACGTATTGTAAGCGCCCAGTTGAATGGCATGCCGGGTTTTGCCTGCCAGGAAATGGACATTCAGCGCAGCATCGAAACGATGGTAATTCGGGAGACGGTATCCATTTACCTCGGTGTATACGAATACGTTGCGTTCAACCTGTCCTTCTACCGACTCATGGATAAATTTGACGCCCGCCAGTGTGATCGGGTTGCCCGTAGCAAATATCCACATACCGGTAAGATCAAGCCAATGCGTTACCCGTTGCCGTAAAGTCAGTTTAAGATCGTGCCGTCGGTCAAAACGAAACGGAAAGACCTTGCCGGAATTGAGCTCGGGAAACAGGCGGTCCGCTTTCGATATAGTATAGGCCAGGGAGCCGGTGGTAGAGCCCCTGTTTTTTTCAATGGAAAACTCCAGACCCCGACTGTTGCCGACCCCGCTTACGATGCGGTCTTCCCAACCGCTGGCATCCTCCGCGCCCCCGGTATACAAGGCCTCGTTCGATGAAATAAAACTCAGGACGCGATCCAGGCGCTTATAATATCCTTCCGCCTGCCAACTCCAGCCGCCGCGTTGCCAGCCGATTCCGAGTGTGGATTGCCATACCTGCTCGGGTTTTACCAGACGTGTGGAAGGAACCCATAATTCAAAAGGAAGGCTGATGTTAAACGTGCCGATTTGGTGGAGATACTGGGTATTTCGGTAATAACCAACCCATTGACTCCATCCCTTTGGGCCGCTACGCTGTAGCCGCGCCCGCGGTTGTAAGGCGTGGTAATCCGCATTGGATGCGTAAAAAACCGAAGCGTTCAGACCGATGTCGAGTTGCCAGTTGCGAAAAGGCGCAATTTCAGCGTCCACGTACACCTCTGCTTCTCTGGCGTCCAGCAGTTCGTTATTGACCAGCAAGTTAGCCAGCGAATCGATGGCTGCTGGCGATTCGCCCGGCTGCAGGAAACTGGCCGATAAGGCGCCAGGTTGGAATTCATGATCAGTGTACGACATTCCCCAGCGCAGGGTAAAAGTGGGTTTCACATAAAAAGTAAAATCCGTTTTGGCCGAAAAATCGCGAATAAGGGTTTGATACAGTTGGGCATAATCCGCCAGTATCGCTTCTTTACCTGTGGGGTAATAAATATTGGAATTAAAGCCGAGTTGACTTTGGTAAAAAAAACGGCTGTACCGTAAGGTTGTGTTGGTAAACAGATTTTTGCGCAACAGATGGTTCCAGCGCAAGGCCGCGATGGTATTGCCCCATTCGGAATTGAGCGAATACCGGTCGATGATCAGCCCCTTTGTCGTATAATAATCCTGGTCGAAACTATTGACAAATCGATCTCCACCCTTATAAAAACTGAAATAAACCCGGTCGCGATCCGACAAAATATAATTCCATTTCAGGTTTGCGTCGGAGAAACGGTATTTGATCCGGTCGCCGGAGATGTTCAGCAGGTTGCCTCTTTTGCTAAAAAACTCAACCCATGGATCGAAATAGGTAACGCGGAAGCCCAGCAGAAAAGAACTTTTATCGCGCACGATCGGGCCTTCCAGGGCCAGCGATGAGGCAAATAAGCCGGCAGTAGCCGTGGCTTCATACGCCCGAAAATTGCCGTCGCGGGTCCGAACATCGAGTACCGAAGCGACCCTGCCGCTGTATCGCGCCGGAAAATCGCCCTTCCAAAGCCGGGCACTGCTGACCGTCGCCGGGTTAAAAATCGAAAAAAGCCCTAAAGCGTGCCCCGGGCTGTATACCGGCACATCATCCAATAAAAAAAGGTTTTGGTCGGCATTCCCGCCGCGTACGTGCAGCCCGCCCATCCCGTCAACCCCCGTTTGCACGCCGGTTTGCAGGGCCGTCAGTCGCAATAAATCGGCTTCGCCGCCGGGCATCGGTAAAAAACGCAGATTTTCCAGCGGTAAACCGGTTGGGGAGCCGACCACCTGCGAACGCGCTGTTGCACCGGGGAGGGCAGACACCACGACTTCCGGCAAACGATTATCCTGTTGTAGTTTAAAGGTCTGAAAACGATCTGCGCTCATGGCGAGCAATTGCTCGTCCCGCTTATAACCAATATATGATAAGGATAAAGCGTAGTCGCCTTCTTCTAGTTGCAGGCTAAAAAAGCCGAATTCATTGCTGGCAGAACCGGCTCCTTTGTCCGAAACAGCCCGGATGCTCACCCCGATCAGCCGTTCGCCGGTTTCGGCATCCTGTATATAGCCGCTAAGGGTGTATTTGGATTTTTTTCTGTATAAAATGACCTGATTGTCGTCTACCTGATAGGCAATTTTTGTACAGTTTGTAATTTTTTCCAGAATAGACAAAAACGAAACGCCTTTTGCATCGATGGTGATCGGCGGACAACGCTGGAAAAGACGGTCGCTAAATGCAATGTTTATCCCTGTCTGTTTGCTCAATGCGACCAAAGCATCCGCAGTACGGCAGCTATTACACACAAAGTCTACCGTTTTTGGTAAAGTTTGTTGTGACCAAGCAGTTTTTGCCGTTCCGAGCAGAGATAAAAATATAAGCGCCTTAACTGGTATCGCCATGTTAGGAAACAATGGCGCAAGTTAAGGCGCTTACAGGAGAAAACAAGGTCAAAAGGCGCTGGCAGGCGTTTTTGAATATTATTGGCAGTTGCCTCCTTCCAGCACATATTGGCCTGGGGCTGGAGATTTCAATTGCAGGTTATACGCTACAACGAGGCTTTGAAGGACTTTTTCAATGGACTGATTGGTCAGCGGCGCCGTATACGTACAGTCGCGCAAAGCGGGGTTTCGGAGTTCAATGCTGACTTTGTAGTAAAGCTCCAGGTCGGACACAACAGTTGAAAGTGGGGTACTGACGAATTCGAGGCCGCCGGTTTGCCAGGCCAGCTCATTGAAGGACGCAACCTGCGCTACTTTTACTTTGGCGTTCTGACGGCTGAAAACGGCTTTTTGGCTTTTTGTCAGCAAAGCGCCTTCACTTTTACCATCGGGCGAAAAGCGTACTTTCCCGGTACGCACTAAAACGGATGTTTCGTCGAGCCGGGGTTGGGCGCATACATTAAACTGTGTACCAAGCACTTCGACGAATCCACCGGCCGACAATTCGACGCGGAAGGGTTGTGCAGGGTTGTGCGCAACTTCAAAATAGGCCTCGCCGCTGAGTTTAACCCGCCGCTCATTGCCTTTGAATTCATGTGGAAATTCCAGGGATCCGTTGTGGCGCAGCCACACGCGGGAGCCGTCGGGGAGTTCAATCAGGCGTTTGTCGGAATCAGCCGCATATTCAATCTGGTCGGGCGCAGATGGCGCGAACAGCAATCGGCCGCCCCAAACGGCAGCAATCAGAAAGATCAATACGGCGGCCATCCGCAGCAAGCGGCGACCCATGGGAACGATCCGGACGGGCGCCGGAGCAGCTTCCCGAATACGCTGTTGAACAACAGCAAAATCAGCATCCAGATCGGGATGGAAAGACTTTTGTCGGGCATCGGTCAAATCCCAGACACGGCGCAGATCAATAGCAAGTTGTTGGTTTTCAGGCGATTGCTGTATCCATGCCGACAATTGTGCAGACTCGCGGGGCGTAATTTCCCCGGTAAAATCTTTGTTGAGCAACAGGATATAATCGTCGTTTAATTGCATGTTATATGGTTTTCGTGGCTTTTTAAAGCTTTGTTTGTTCTGTGTTTAAGACAACAAATGTGCGGCAATCCCCTATGCCCCTATCCAGTAATTTAGCCATAAAATGACAATCGGCGACAAATTGCGATGTCTCAGCAGTATCTCGCGCAGGATTTTCATGGCTTTGGTAATTTGATTCTCGATGGTTTTCACCGAAATGCCGAGTTGCTCCGCAATTTCTTTGTGAGACAACTGTTCAAAACGGCTTAATGAAAAGACAATCCGGCATTTTTCCGGCAGTTCGTTCAGCGCCGCTTGCAGGACTTGCTCCATTTCCTCTTGTTCGTCCTGGTGAATTTTTTCCTGGGGGCTTGTATCGGCAGTGTTGACCAGGTCCTCGTCCGAAGTATTAAAAAGGTTGTTTTTATGGGTTTTGAGATAATTCAGGGCGCGGTTTACCGCTGCGCGACGCAGGTAGGCCCTCAAGGAGCTATGAATGTCGAGCTCCTCCCGTTTGCGCCAGAGATCTACAAAAACTTCCTGCGCCAGGTCCTTACAAGTATCTTCATCCGGAACGATCCGGTAAATATCACCCAGTAATAAAGGGTAATGGCGGTTAAAAATTTGCCGTAAAGCATCCTCCCTGCCGGCGCGCATTGCGGCCAGCCATTGCTGTTCGGTCGGATCTGGAAGCGGGTTCATGTCGATGGCTTAGATGGATTGAGGGGCTTAAGAGGGTTTGATGTTTGTGAAATTCCGGTCTTATTCGCCGTCGCATTGCGCTTTAGGAACGGTGTCAAAATAACTTCCCAATTTGATGCCATTCTTTTGCCGTCATCCGTCCCACCTTTTTCGTTAAATAGCGCGGCTATTCGCCTCAAAAGATAGTTGGCTGACGCCAAAATAATTGGCCTCAAATTGGAAACTTATTTTGACACCGTTCCTTATGGTGCGCAAACCATTATTTGATTATGCAAATTTAGGCAAAAACGCAAAAAATTTTTATTCTGAAAAGGCTTAAAAAATAACTTTCATTCAAAATTAAAAATTACAAAATACTCTTTTTATAAAAAATAATTCCGATGTATTCTAATTTATATCTTTTCCACCCGATTAAGGGCCGGAATGCCGACAATAATTTTTTCAAAATCCATAGGGGATTTTACGAGGGTTATTGTCTTGTCAAAAGAAAGCGACCACCTACACATTGTATAAACACGAACTGAACATGGACACAAAAACTACCCTGCCTGTACTGGAAACCAGCCCGATCTTTGCTGTACTGACAGCAGAAGAACGCCTGATTCTCCAACACAGCGCCACGATGCAAACCTACGGTAAACATCAGGTCATTTACAAACCCGGTCAGCAGTCCAGTAAAGTATTTTTCCTGTTGAAAGGTATTGTGAAGATCGCTATCCACGCGGAGAAAAAGGACATTATTAAGTATGTGGTTCGCGGAGGTTGTTTGTTCGGCGAGTCTTATCTCACGGGCGATACCCTGCGACGTGACTTTGCTTATGCGATGGACGATCAGGTCGAAGTGCTGGAGTTGGACTCCAATGCGGTTGTGAATGCGATGAAAGGCAATTTTGCCTTTGCACAATCGCTGCTTCATTTCCTTGGCGACCGGCTGCGGTACACCGAAACACAGTTGGAAAAAGTCGTGCTGAAAGATTCTAAAAGTCGAATCATGGAATTTCTGCACCAGATGGGCCTCGAACAGGGCCGGCGCATCGGCTTCGAAACCCTGGTAAAACACAATATGACGCACCAGGATATTGCCGATCTGACCGGCACCAGCCGCCAGATGGTCACTGCAGTGCTCAATCAACTAAAACGCTCTAACGTGCTGTATTTCAACCGGAAAAAGATTCTGTTCCGGGATTTGAATTCGCTGCCGATAGCGGTTTAAAAGGAAAATATCAGAAATTAAGAAGGACATTGGACGATCCCGATTTGATCATTTCTTTTAATGACTACAATGACCCTAAATCACCCTACATAGGTTAACAGTTTTGCTTCATACGATAGAATGGGTTTTGTTCTGGCGGTGTGCAACGGCACGCCGCTTTTTTTATGCCCAAACCAGGCAAACTACCGTCTCGGTACGCGGGGTAAACAAAAAACGCTTCGGCTATTTTTGAACAGTATCTACCCTACCCCGCCTCAAACACCAATGCCTCATGCCCTAATTCCCGGAAATCGACCGGCGTGACCGCCGAGATGCCTTGCTCGGGCATATACACTCCGTAAATCGTATCCACCGCCGCCATAGTTGCTTTATTGTGGGTCACCACGATAAACTGGGAATCGACCGAAAACTTGCGAATGATGTTGTTAAATTTTTCGATGTTGGCGTCGTCGAGCGGGGCGTCCACCTCGTCGAAGATACAGAAAGGCGCGGGTTTGAGCAGATAGAGCGCGAAAAGCAGGGCAATGGCCGTAAGTGTCTTTTCGCCGCCAGACAGCTGCGCGATGGTCTGCGGGCGTTTGCCCTTGGGTTTGGCGATGATCTGGATGTCCGATTCCAGCGGGTTATCGGGCTGGGAGAGCATCAGGTCGGCGTCGTCTTCCTCGGTAAAGAGCGTGCGGAAGACTTTGATGAAATTTTCCCGAACCTGTTGGAAGGATTCAAGGAAACGGGCGGTCGCGGTTTCTTCGATTTCGCGCATGGTCTCCAGCAGGTTCACCTTGGCGGCCAGAATGTCGTCGCGTTGCCCGGCTATGGTGTCGTACCGCTCCTTGATCTCGTTGTAGGCTTCGATGGCCATTGGATTGACCTCGCCGTAGCCGTCGAGCCTGCGCTTCATGTTGTTTACGTCTTTTTCGAGGCTGTCGCGGTCGAGTGCGGGGTTGGGTTGGTTGTTGATGACCTCGTTGACGGAAATGCCGAATTCCGCCCGCAAACGCTCGCCGATGGCGGTAATATCAAATTTGACGTCGTTGAATTTTTCTTTCAGCCGGTTGACCATGATCTGTAGTTCCTGCTGTTTGCGGAAATTATCGCGTTGCAGGTTCTCGATCTCGTGTATTTCGTTGCGGGCCTTGAAATAGGTTTGTTCCACCTCCGACAAAGCGGCTTCTTTGGCCTTTTTTTCGGCATAACCGGTCTGGAGTTCTTGTTCGATCCGGGCGATATCGTCGCGCACCAGCACCATTTCGGCTTCGTTTTTGGCCTTGGTGCTTTCGTTTTGGGTAACTAAAGCACGCAATTCGCCCAGGCGTTTTTCCCGGAATGTCAATTCCTGCTGGAAAGCATTGACCTTGTTTTGCTGGCGGATAAATTCAATATTTTGCTGGTTGTATGCTGCGCTGGCCTGGCTGAGTTGTTCGGCCACGTCGCGGAAACTGCCGTCGGCGCTGCCGAGTCGTTCCTTCACCCGTTCCAGCGCGGCATTTTTTTCGCTCAGTTGTTGCTGGATCGCTGAGTTGGAGGATTCCAGATCGGCGATACTTTTGCCCGACTCGGCGTTTTTCAGGTCGAAATTCTGCACGAATCCGCCGATATTTTCCAAACGCGCCTGCAAACCGGCCTTCTCCTGGGCCAGGCGGCTGAACACTTCCCGCTCGCGGGCGAGGGCCTGCGTTTGGTCTGCATTTTTAAGGGCCTGCAAATGAGCGCGCAAGGTGGCCAGGCGGTTGTTGATCTCCGTCTCGCTTTTTTCTAATTTCTTAATTTCGTTTTCGAGTATCTCCAGATTTTTTTTCCGGCCGATTTTTTTGCCTTCGAACAAACCCACGGAACCGCCGGACAGAGAGAATTTCTTGCGAATAAAAGTCCCGGATTTCGACAACAGCACCACATCGGATGCCTGGCCGAGGGAGGGCGCGAGCATCTGCGAATCATCGGCAACGAGCACGTTTTCAAGCAAATAGTCGACCAGAGCGCGGTACTTCGGTTCGCACTCCACCAGATCGGTTGCCCGGAATCCGTCAAACATGGCCAAGGGTGGCTGATACCCCCGAAAAGCGTCGAGCATGAAGAAGTTGGCGCGGCCTTTCTGATTGTTCCCGAGCAATTGAATGGCTTTAACGGCCTCTTCTGCGTCGGGGACGACGTAATAGTTCAGATACGGCTCCAGGTAGTTTTCGATGATTACCCGGTATTCTTCGCGGACGTACATCAGGTCGCTGAGCAGGGGGCAATTTTTGGCCCAGTCCTTTTGCTGGCTGAGGAATTTGATGCTTTCGGGGAAGCCTTCGAGGCTTTCCACCATACTTTTGGTCAGTTTGTACTCGTTGCGTTTGGCGTCGAGCTGCCGGTTATGGTCGGCTAATTTTTTGGTCAGGGCCTCGGTGTCGCGTTCGGTATCGGCGACGTCCTGGCGGCGCTTTGTTTCTGCGGCATCCAAGGTAGCGATCCGGGCCGATTGTGCTTGTTCGTTTTTACCGAGCTCGGCAATTTTTACTTCCAGCCCCTGCATATCCTCGCGGCGGGCGGCCACATCGGCCAGGGTGCGTTCCACATCGCGGCGGAGATTGTCGATCTGGTTGGCTTGTACGGCGCGTTGTTTTTCCAGCTCCACCACGCCCCGTTCAAGCGTTTGCTGCTCCCGGACGAACTCGTCGAGGTTGCCTTTCAGCAGGTTATGATCGCCCCGCACCTTATCGAGCAGTTGCCTGGCGGTCTCCAGGGCGGTCTCCATCTCGCCTTCGAGGCGTTTCTCGTAGTTCAAATCGGTCTGGTAACCTTCCACTTCGCCTTCGAGCTGCCGGATCTGATCGCGGGAGCGCACGATCTGGTCGTCGAGGCGCTTGGCATCCTGTTCTACAAAAGACAGGCGCTGGGCCAGCATGTTTTTTTCGTTTTCTTTGCCGCGAATGCGCCCGGTGAGCCGGTTCACGTCCTGCTGTTGTTCGCTGAGGCTGGTTTCCTTGTCGGTATGTTGTTTGCGTTTGGCCTCCAGCCGGGCATCCAGTTCGCGCGAGAGCACTTCAGCCGAGCGGTAGTTGTCTTCTTCGCGGCTGATCTGGGTTTCCAGTTCTTTGTACACGTTTTTATGCCGGGCGAGGTTGAGCACGGCCAATTCTACCGAGAGGCATTTATATTCGTCTTTAAGTTCGTAAAATTTCTGGGCCCGCTGCGCCTGTTTTTCGAGTTTTTTGAGTTGGTCCTCGATTTCGAACAAGAGGTCCTCGATGCGATCGAGGTCGGCGGCGGTGGCTTCGAGTTTTTGCTGGGTTTCGTGTTTACGGGCCTTGTATTTGCTCACGCCTGCTGCCTGTTCGAACATTTTGCGGCGCGCCTGTTCCCGGTCGCTGAGCAGGTCTTCCACCATGTTCAGGGCAATAATGGCATACGAATCGGAGCCGATGCCGGTATCGAGAAACAAGGAGGTGATGTCTTTCAGGCGGCAGCTTACGCCGTTGAGGCGGTACTCGCTTTCCCCGGAACGGTAGAGAATGCGGCTGATGGTGACGGTGTTGTACTCCGTCGGCAGGATGTTTTTGGTGTTTTCAAAGGTAAGCGACACCTGGGCCATCTGAGCTTCCTTGCGCTTTTTAGTGCCGTTGAAGATCACGCTGGCCATTTTATCGAGGCGCAGCGAGCCGGTTTTTTGTTCGCCCAGCACCCAGCGCACAGCGTCCACCACGTTGCTTTTGCCCGCGCCGTTGGGGCCGACTACGCCCGTTACGTCCGCGTTGAAATGGATGGACGTTTCGTTGGCAAAACTTTTGAAACCTTTGAGTTCGAGGGTTTTGAGTCGCATTGTCGGAGGATGAGTTTAGCGGGTTTAGGTGGTTTAGAGGGTTTAGAGCGGCTTTTCCAAAGATTTGGAACAGACTTTGAACGAAGCATCTCTAAACCCTCTAAACTTCCTAAACCTTCTAAACTTTTTTTAAAAGAGCCGCGAAGATAAGAAATTGCATTTTATCCTCGAATCACTTTTGCCATCGTACGCGCTTGGCCGGAACGGATTTCCAGCAAGTACAAACCCTTGTCCCCAAAAGCGGACTATGGAAGCAAAAGGCTCTCCGAAGGTGCAAATTGCCGGGTAAAAATTGCTTTACCTGTGAGGTCGTATACGCGTACGTTCAGGTCCTGATCGGGAATCCGGCTGAAATCCAGCCATACATCGCCGGCGCCGGGGTTGGGAGAGCCGAACACCGAAAGATCCGGAGCAGATGAAACGATGGGTAAACCGGACATTCCGCCCAGGGCGTATACTTTGGTATATCTGGGCGTGGGAATCTGAGCCGGGTTGATATTTTCGAACGTATAAATTAGTTTAGTAGGCTCACCCGGTATCACGTCAATCAAGGCATCCCAAACATATTGTTCTTCAAGCAGGATAGATCCATCGGTCTCATCCCGGATGCGCAATCCGCCGGTATCGGGCGAAGCGACGGAGGTCAGGTATCCAAACTCTATATCGTCGTCGCTGTCCATCAAATGACGACTAAAAAAACTCGGATACCATATTTCATCGGCCGGTTTTGCAAAGCTATGCCAGATATCGAAAGTCGGTAAATTCAAGATGTCCATTGTGGAAGCACCAATGGGCGTGTTGTTTCCGTTGCATTTGCGCCCTTCCTGCTCGGCGTCTAAACTGCGGTATAAAAAAGGAAGTTTCGTTTCCACACTCAGATCGGGCAAACTATAGAAAATGGTGGAGTCTTTACTAAAGAGGAATGTCACTAATTTGGTTTCATCCACTCCGAATGCTGAACCTACCATTGTACAGTAAATCGATTCATCTATATCGCTATTTTTTTCCCAGATTATGGACCCATCTTCCTTAACAATACGCAGCGTGGTTTGCTGCGGATTATAACGCTGAATTTGTAGGAGTAATTCGAAATCCGGATCCGGATCGACGGATATTTGTGAAATGGCAGATATAAAGGCGGTACAATTCGAGCAGGCCGGATCGTAATTAATCGTTTTCCAAAGAGAATGATCGTAGTGATACAGTGAGATTTTACCCGGTTCCAGTACGCTGTATGTGTAAACCTCCGCATCTATGGCGTGCAAAACAAGATGGCCGTAAGAATAATCATGTTCCAGGGCCAGGCCGGGCAGCTGGTACACGCGATCGTCTGAAAATAATTTATCGGCCCCGTTAATCGTATATAAAGCCGAAGATTTATTTATCAGAATTGTTCCCGCTTCATTCTGTACCCCTCCTCCATTGACAAAATATCCATTGTTACCCCCCTTATAAAAGAATCTGAATTCGATCAGCGTGTCCGCCATGATCCGGGTTTGCGAAACGTCCGAAACCTGGATTTGCCATACGGAATCAATTGTAATATTAACATCGACGGTTTTCCAGGGAGTATGGTCTTCATTAAAGAGCAGCAGTTTCCGGCTTTCAGCATCGGCATAATAGTATTTGATTCCTGAAATTTCCAGATTGACGCGGGCGGCAGCATATGCCGGGTATGTATGTTCCAGGGTAAGCTGGGCGGACAGAAAAAAAGGCAGGAATGCTGAAAGGATGGGTAAAATGATTTTTTTCATGGAGAATGGCTTTAAAAAAGGTAAAAAATGTCGAAAAATACAATCATTCAATGAAATTATCAATAAAAAATCCGTCCTGTGCTCAAAGCCACAGGACGGATCGGAATCGCCGGGAGACGACATTTAATGGTATGAATCAGGCGGAGAAAGACGTTCCGCACCCGCAGGTCGAAGTGGCGTTCGGGTTGTTAAATGTAAATCCGCGGTTCTCTAAGCCAGACACAAAATCCACTTCCATCCCAAGAAGGTAAATGGCGTGGGCCTTGTTCATGAGTACAGGGATACCGTTGACCACAAAGTGTTCGTCATTTTCATTGGCCAGATCGAAGCCGAGCACATACGTGAACCCGGAACAGCCACCACCCTTGACGCCGAGGCGCAGGGCGTATTCTGCCGGGATATTTTCCTGTTGGCGAATGAGATGAAGTTGTTCTACCGCCCCGTCGGTGAGTTGAACGGGCGAGGTGACAACCGGATTTTCAAGCACAGTTTCCATAAAAATGATCCGTTTAATGCGTTGCAAAAGTAGCACATTAAACGAAAACGGATAAAAAATGTTTACGCGGGCCGCTTACCTTTGCGGCTGAATTATGGAATCATTTCTCGAAATACTGAAATACACCGTCCCGGCCCTGATCGTTTTCCTGACGGCTTATTTGCTGCTGAAGCAATATCTGGACGACAAGCAGCAGATATACCTCATGGCGCAACGCAATGAAGCCGTGAAAATCACCCTGCCGTTGCGGCTACAGGCGTATGAACGGCTTACGCTCCTGTGCGACCGGGCGGCCATCCAAAATGTACTCTTGCGCATCCGGATGCCCGGTATGAGCGTGGCGGAGTTGCGCGGCGGCCTGTTAATGGCTATTCGCCAGGAGTTCGAACACAATACTTCCCAACAATTATACGTCTCCGACACCCTTTGGCAGATCATTACGTTTGCCAAAAATGAAACCTTGGCTTTTGTCAGCCAGGCTGCTGAGGGGCTCGATCCTCAGGCAGACGATTTTATGTTGGTCGATATCCTGCTGCGCGGACTTGATGCGCAGGCCGATGCCGGTCCTTTGCAAAAGACCGCTATTGCGATCCGCACCGAAGCGGGCAATTTGTTCTAAACACTTTATCCCGATTCTTAGGACAATACCTTGACAACGACAGTTTTGGCCGTTGGATCGCTCTTTTATAACAATAAATCTACAAGACTTTTTGCCTTCCTTTAAGCGTGAAACAGGCAAGCGCCCCAGGACAGGAAATCTGGCTTTGTATAAACCCATAAACTGGGGTGGCTGCTACCTTTTCCCTTGACAGTCAGCCATTTCAACAAATTCAAAAGATGCATGTAAGTAAAATGAATTTCAGCGGCCACACTATGCTGCCAATAAATAATATTCCGAATTTAAATTAAAATGAAGATTTTTTAATTATCTTATACTGAATATATGCGAATAACGGGTTCAAATTATAACTATCTGAAAATCAAGGGTCAGCATAGTGTCGGGGTGACTTAAAGTCACCCCGACACTATACAAGGCACTGAAAATCAGCACTTTTCCCGAACCCATTATTCGCGTGAATGTACAAATTATAAATTTTAAAAAATGCACTTTAACAGACACACAGAAGTCGATATGCCAGACCCATGAAGGGTTTGCATTTTTCAAAATGGTCGTTTTGCAGACTTTTTCTTTCTTTTTGCCATCTCAAAATTTTTTTGTCGAAAAAATGCATTTTCATTTCGGAAGACAAATAAATTGTTAAAACTTTGTCGCCCTGTCTCGACGAATAGCACACTTCAAAACAACATTACCGGGATTACCCTTTTTCCAATTGCGCCATAAGGTATGACTAAAGACTGCCGGATGGTATGGGACGATTGTCTGCGTATCATCAAGAAGAATGTAAATCCACAGAGTTTCAAAACCTGGTTTGAACCGATAAAACCGGTTCAGCTGGAAGGTGATGTACTGACGATCCAAGTACCTAATAAGTTCTTCTTCGAGTGGCTCGAGGAGCACTACGTGCAGCTGCTCAAAAAAAGCATCCGGCAGGAATTGGGCGAACGCGGGCGTTTGGTATACCATATTCCCGAGCAAGGCGTAAAAGAACCCGCCGCTACTTCGACCTCTTCCAGGGCTGTGTACAGCAAACCCTCGGCCGACAAGGACAATGCCCCTGTACCGGGCGCATTCGACGCGGACATGATCAAAAATCCGTTTATCATTCCGGGCATCAAGCGGATCAAAGTGGAACCGCAGCTCAACCCGACCTATACCTTCGAAAATTTTATCGAAGGCGATTGCAACCGACTGGCCCGCAATGCCGGTCTGGCTATTGCCAAAAAGCCAGGCGGCACAGCCTTCAATCCGCTGGTGATTTTCGGCGACGTGGGCCTGGGCAAAACCCATTTGGCGCAAGCAATCGGGAACGATGTGGTGAGCAAGTTCGAATCCAAGGCCGTATTATATGTATCGTCGGAAAAATTTACGAACCAGATCATCCAGGCTATCAAGAACAACTCGGTGAACGATTTCGTCAATTTTTACCAGATGATCGACGTATTGATCATCGACGATATCCAGTTTCTGGCCGGCAAACAAAAGACGCAAGAGATTTTCTTCCACATTTTCAACCAGTTGCACCAAAACGGCAAACAGATCATCCTGACTTCCGACCGTCCGCCCAAGGACCTGGAAGGCATCGAAGACCGCCTGATCTCCCGTTTCAAATGGGGCCTCAGCGCCGATTTACAGGTACCCGACCTCGAAACGCGGATGGCCATTCTCGACACCAAGATCAACGAGGAAGGCGTGGAAATTCCGCAGGACGTGCTGGAATTTATCTGCTACAACATCAAAAACAACATCCGCGAACTGGAAGGTGTGATGATCTCGCTGCTGGCCCAGTCCACCCTGATCCGTCGCGACGTGGACATGGAATTAGCCAAGGAAGTGATCCGCAATTTCGTCACGACCATCAACCGGGAGATCACCGTCGAGTTCATTCAGCAACTCGTGGCCGAGCATTTCAACGTGCCGGTAGACAAACTGCACCACGAAACCCGCAAACGCAACGTGGTGATCGCCCGCCAGCTCTCCATGTATCTGGCCAAAAAAATGACCAACAAATCCCTGAAAACCATTGGGGAAAATTTCGGCGGCCGCGACCACAGCACGGTGATCTATTCCTGCAAAGCCGTGCAGGACATGATGGACACCGACATGATCTTCAAGGACACGGTGTCTGAACTGGAGAAGAAAATCAAGATGAGTCTCAACGAATAAATTCATGCCTGTCATTCCATCCGCCCAATTGGGCTACTGCAGCTACGTCGTACCCGATCTCGATGCTGCGGTGGCGTTTTTCACCGATTACCTGGGGTTCGAAGTCGTATCCACCTACGGCCCCGTACAGGCTCCGGCAGACGATTACGATTATCTGACCCGCACTTACGCTGTGCCCGAACGTTCTGTCGGCCGCGGCGCCTTGCTGCGTTCGGGCAACGGAGACCTGGAATTCGCCGAATGGAAAGTGTACGATCATGGCCTCAACCCCCTGCGCGAAAGCAGTTTTCCGGGTTGCCACATCGCCCTGCGCGTTCCGGACCTGGAAGAAACGCTGGCTGTTTTCAGGACGATACACAGGATGTTGATTCTGGATGTGAGCGGGGACGGGTTTGTGTATTGTATTACGCCGTTCGGGTTTCAGATTAAGCTGATCAGGGCAGAGCAAGTATTTTCTTAACTGTAAAAAAGGGAAATGAGCGCCAGGCTACTGTATTTTATCATTGGAGTTCTATGTGTGCTCGCCGTCCTCATTTTTTATAAAAAACAAAAAAATTCCACACCAGTCATTTTCACGCTGGTAATCGGCGCTTTTTTTCTTCGCTTATCGGCCTCCCTGTTTCCATACCTGCATGAATGGGACGAGCGTTATCACGCGTTGGTGGCTAAAAACCTGGGCGAAAACTTTTTGTCGCCCAGACTGTATCCGGTTGATCTACTGGATTATAATTACCAGGATTGGTCGGCTAACTTTATCTGGCTGCATAAACAACCCTTCCCGCTCTGGTGTATCGCGGCTTCCTTAAAATTATTTGGGAACAACGAATTCGCTGTTCGCCTGCCATCGATCCTGCTCTCCACTGCTGCGGTTTTATTGACCTTTTTTATTGGGAAATGGCTGTTTTCATACCGCATCGGTATTTGGGCTGCAGTATTTCACAGCTTGAACGGTTTGATCATCGAAATGACCGGAGGAGGCGCGCCAACGGACCATATCGATATATTCTTTATGTTTTTTATCGAGTTGTCCATTTTTCTTTCCGTATTAAGCCGCTATAAGTTGGCGAACAAGATGCCGGCACAAACCCTGCTGGCGTTCCTGACCGGGATCACCATCGGTATTGCCTTGCTCTGTAAATGGCTCCCGGCGCTCATTGTTGTCCCAATATATGCACTCCTGCACTGGAAAGGGAAAAACTGGTTGCTAAACACAGGATACGTAATCATTTCCGCCGCTATGGTGGCTTGCCCCTGGCAACTATATGCCGTTCAAAACTTTCCGTTGGAATACGGGTATGAAATGGATTATAATAAAAGGCATTTTTGGGAAGTCTTAGAAGGGCACGCCCACGCCTTTTACTATCATTTTGATCGGGCCAGGATTTTTTGGAATGAGATGGTCTATCTGCCCTTATTATGGCTGATCATCCGGATTTTAAAAAAAACGCCTCAACCATCCTTGCTTTTACTGGCGGTCTGGATATTTATCCCCTATTTGTTTTTTTCAATAGCCGCCACTAAAATGCCGGCTTACACCTTATTTACCGGACCGGCCGTCTTTGTTGTCCAGGCTTTGTTTATCCGGGACATACAATATTGCCGCGTCAAACCGCTGGGCCTCACAATCAAGGTGTTATTTTTCTTGTTAGCCTTCCGGTATTGCTTTGAAAGAGTCAAACCTTTCGAAAAAGAAAGCGCGGATATCGCGGCCAAACGCGAAATGGTAGAATATTTAAAGAATAAAGAAAGAACCGTGGTATTAAATGTGGAAGATTATGTTGAAATCATGTTTTATACAGATTGCATCGCATATAACAGGGTGCCTACCCCGGCGGAAATACAAAAATTAGTAAGCCTTGGATACAATATCACCATTGTGAACGGCGAAAATATTCCGGCAACGCTCAGAACAGACCCAAATATTCAAATTTTATAGCGCCCAGCCTCATTTTCCATATCTTCAGACCGAGTCTTTCTAACTGATATAAAAAAGTACTATGAAAAAAATATGCAAGTTTTTACTGGTTTTTCTTTGCTGTTTCGACCTTTCCGCTCAGGAAAAAGTTAATTTAGACGGCGGCAATATTTGCCCTTCGGAATGGAAGCTGGTATTTAGTGACGAATTCAGCGGATCCTCATTAGACTTATCGAAATGGTACACCTATTATCCATACACACCGGATCATTCGGATCAATGCGATTTTTGCCGGACACATGGGAATGAAGGTCAAATTTACCGGAACGACAATATCGTCGTTGGGAACGGTACGCTTAAATTAATTGCAAAAGCGCAGGCCTCGACCTGGTTTTCCTCCTCAAGGAATTATACATCCGGCATGATCCATTCGAAAATAGATAATTTTCACCGGGGGAAGTACGAAATTCGCTGTAAAATTCCCACCGGAGACGGATTCTGGCCGGCATTCTGGCTATTCGGATGCAGTGAAATAGACATTTTCGAATTCGGATGCCAGGAACCCGATAAAGTAAAGACGGATTATCATTGTTGCGGATCGCAATGTATATTTTCCGAATCGTACGTGGGAGATGATTATTCCGCAGATTTTCACACCTTTTCCGTAGAATGGGATCAATATTTTATCCGGTATTTTGTGGATGGTACCCAGATCAGGGTCGTAACGCATTATATCGACTTGGCGGGCAATCCAATGTTCAATTGCGATTTTATCCCCTTCGGGCTCTATTTGGTACGGCCAAATTATCCGGATCATCCCAAGAGCCTTGATTGCTAATTTAGCCGTCGGCCCAAGTAATTTTACCGGTACCCCGAGTTCGGGCAATCTACCCGCCACGTTCGAAATTGATTACATACGGGTCTACCAGACCACGCCCCAGGAAGGATTTACCGATCTTTGCCATCAAAGTAAACTTACGGGCAGCGACCTGATCTGTCCGCCGCATGAGGAATTTTTCGAGTTTTCCGGGCCTACTAATGAAAGCGCGTGGAGCGTCTCGAGCAACCTGACAATCATTGACAGTTCGCCGGTTTCCATTACCGTCGCGCCAATTTCCGCCAATGCAAACGGGGCAGCGTAGATAAAGGCAACATTTCCTCCCTATCCCGGGTGTACTGCATCGGAAATCAAAAAGGACATCTGGTTGGGAAAACCCGTGTTGACCGTTCAGCAAAATAATCCTACCGGATGTATCGCTGCCATAGTCATTACCAATCTGCAACCCCCTAATTCCGTTGTAACCGGAACGATCACCAGAAATGGCGTTGCCACCCCTCTGGACCCAGATCTATACGCGGAAGTATTGGGTTCCAGAACTCAAATAGTCAATTACTCTTACACTTTCAGCACCTCTAACGAGTGTGGAACGACAACCGTCACAGGAAGCGGGTCCATACCGAAATGTAATCTATATGTGCCGGCGATGACTGTTTCGCCAAACCCCGCCAATACCTTATTGGACATTCAAATAGAAGGGGAGGTGGAAAAAGAAGAACTGGAAAATCTGATGATCATGTCGAATGAAAGCGGCCTGATACAGAATTTCCCGTCCCCTGAAAAAGTATTTCAGATCAATACCGCTAATTTCCAGAACGGGGTTTACTACGCGGTTTTAAAATTGATCAATATGGAGCAAACCGTATCGAAAAAGTTTATCGTCAACCACGGGCAATAGATCAAATTCATGTCAAAGCAAACAACGTAGGAGATTTACGCCCCCAAATACCCCTTCAACAACTTGCTCCGGCTCGTAGCCCGCAGTTTGTTGATGGCTTTGTCCTTGATCTGCCGCACCCGTTCCCGGGTCAGGCCGAATTTGTCGCCGATGTCTTCCAAAGACATGGGATGTTCCACGCCGATGCCGAAGTACAGTTTGATCACGTCGCATTGGCGATCGGTCAGCGTGCCCAGCGAGCGTTCAATTTCGCGGCGCAGGGAGTCAGCGTATTCCAGGTGGGTGTCGGTGCCGGGCATGGAGCTGTTTTCCAATACGTCGAGCAGGGAATTATCTTCGCCTTCCACGAAGGGCGCATCCATCGAAACGTGACGGGCGGCCACGCCGAGGGTGGTTTCCACCTCGTCTGTGGTGATTTCGAGCAGTTCGGCAAGTTCTTCCGGGCTGGGTTCGCGTTCGAACGTTTGTTCCAATTCGGAGAATGCCTTGTTGATCTTGTTCAGGGAGCCCACTTTATTCAGGGGAAGGCGCACGATCCGGCTTTGTTCGGCCAGGGCCTGCAGGATGCTTTGACGGATCCACCAAACGGCGTAGGAGATAAATTTGAAACCGCGGGTTTCATCGAAGCGCTGTGCGGCTTTGATCAGGCCCAGATTGCCTTCGTTGATCAGGTCGGAAAGGCTAAGTCCTTGATTTTGATACTGTTTGGCAACGGAAACGACAAAACGCAGGTTGGCTTTAGTCAGTTTTTCGAGGGCTATCTGGTCGCCTTGTTTGATGCGTTTGGCAAGATCTACTTCTTCTTCCGGGGTCAGAAGGTCCACTTTACCGATCTCTTGCAGATATTTCTCGAGCGACTGACTCTCGCGGTTGGTAATGGACTTCGTAATTTTTAGTTGCCTCATGTGTGGGTACGGACTTTGAAAATTTTGGCTGCAAAGGTACGATTTTCAATGATCCTTTGTCATTTTTTTTTAAGAAAAGTGTCGACGTTCCAAATTTTGCTGAAAAATTATTGAACGGGTATTTATAAACACCTGGAATTTAATTTTGTTTTGGGATGTAAAAAATTCCGAGTTAGAAATATTATTCTTAGAATGCGGCTGTGAAAAGACAATTCTGATGGATATTATAGCCGGTTTAGAGTGGTTTAGAAGGGTTTAGAGGGTTTAGAGGGTTTAGAAGGGTTTAGAGGGTTTAGAATGTTGATTGTGAATATCTTGCAATTCCGGTTCCTTCAAAACCACTTTGCGTCGACTATAATCACCCTACCGAACCACCAATTTTTTCAGCATCGTCCTGCCACTTGTTTGTAGTTCGATGAAATAGGTGCCAGACACATAACGCGCCGCGTCGATGAAATAATTGCTATTCCCTGCCGGAAAATCGCCTTCAAAAACGGTGGCAAGCTCCTGCCCGAAGGCATTGAACATCCGGATGGACCCTCGGGTTTTTTCTGTGGCATTCACCGGAATGCAGGTAATGGAAGCCGCTGGATTGGGATAAATATCGAGCATTTCAGCGTTGTCCGGCTCCTTGGCCGCAATCGTTTCCGTTACGCAGAAACTCCACCAGCCTTCAGGGGCGGGCATGGGCCGCACGGCGGTTTTGCCGCTAACGGCATGCGCTTCAATATAGTAATAAACCGTGCTGTTGACAGCCTGCTGCGGAATCTCGCCGAGCCAAACGTTGGCAGTATCGCCCGTAACAAGTTGCATGTCAACGCTTTGCCAGTCAGAAGCAGTCAAGTCGGTCGTATAATACACCCTGGCGAAAGCGATCCCGCTGCGGTGTTGCAGGGTCGCGTATACCGGGTAAACGGGGCTGAATAGGTTATCCACACAATCCAGTTCCCGGTGAATGATGCGCAACGGATCCGCCACGCCAATTTCTTTTGTGATACAGTGGATGGCGCCCAACGAGGGAATGATGGCGTTGCAATTGATGCCTACAATGTTGTAACCAGGTAGCGCTTCTTCCCATATCCGTTGTGCGGTTGTATCGAATTCTGCTTCGTAAAAAGGCAGGATTACCGTTTTATTGACAAAAACGGCGTTGGCATAGGTGCGGTAGTCGCCGCCGTTGTCCGGATAGTCGTTTGCGCCGTCGGGCGGTTGCAGAATGCGCACTACTTTATACGGCGTACCGAACGTGGAATTGTAGTTCGACAACACGTATTGCAGATTGGCTTCGATCTGCGGGCCATCGGCTGTTCCTGCCGGATATTGCCCCACCAGTAAGGTTTCCTCATCGATAAGTTTCATGTGCATGTCGATGTGGTGTATCTCGTCGTACGGGAGGGTTTCCATCCGGATGTAGCGGTTGATACCCATAAAATTCTGCATGATATCTTCGATCTGGCCGGCGGTCTGTCCGGAGGTACCGTACGGGTTATTGGGCAAGTTTTCCTGCAGGATCAGTTTGCTGGAAAACGCTGTACCCATGCCATCGGTCATAAAATTGCCGCCGGTATGCACCATCTCGTAGGGCGCTGCGGCGGTGCCGTAAATGGGCACGTTCAGGTGCTGGGCAATTTTTTCGGGGAGGGTATTGTCGAGCGGCCTCGACGGGCGGTTGTAAATCCAGTCGATGATGTACAGGGAATCTACGTCATTGGCGTACACGCAGTTGGGGCCGTAGTCGCGCACCCAGATAGAATTGTTGGGGATCACGATTATTTCCACATTCGAGGATAAATCAACGCCTGCATTGGTGAGGGCATTTGTGGCGGAGTTGACGGTACTCTGGTCGTTGCAGCAAATGATCACGTTGCACTCTTTGCGCGCGGCGCGTACGATTTCCGTCAAAATAGCTGGCTGCGAGCGCCAGGTAATGACCAGTGCCTGCAACTCCTCCCACTCGGCCATGGTACGAACCGGAAGGGCGGGCGGCGCGGTGATCACATTAGCGGAAGGAGGGGCTATCTGCTCAAAAGGAAGTTGCCAGATTTCCGCCTGCGTCAGGTTGCGTGGCAGTTGAATATCCGGATCCTGGGCAAAAAGCCCCGAACCAAACAACGTGAAGATCAGCGTAAGGCGTAGATTCATATTCGAGTTATTGACGGGTGAAAAATCGGCCGCAAAGTACCGGGTTTTTCGGCATACGGACAAAAAAAAGCCCGTATGGCCGCTTTCGGCACTTATTCGTCGCAAAAACTAAAACATACAAGGCAGGCCCATGTTCACGAATCAATTTCTACTATATTTGTTGAAAATGAGCGAATGATGAGGTGTATTCTGTTGCCGATCTGCTTTCTTATACTGATATCCGGGCCCTTATCCGCACAGGCAAATTCCTGTACAGGCGGCGGAAAAACCATACGTGAACTAAGACAAATGGCCGCTCCAAAAAACTACAATGCGCTGTTATTCAGCAAATTTGAATTTTCAAAACCAATAAGTTTCGCTATCTCGGTATTGCATACGCCTGCCGCTTCGGCTCTGCCCGCGTCTTCCGTTTTTTTGCCTCGCTGGTACGCGGCCGATCTGCCGGTGTTTTGTCGTATCGAACATGAGATGGGGAAAAAATTACCCGTGCCCGTTAAGTTTAGATTGGGATCGGTGGAGTATGTGGATTGGTTGGAGGGGAAGTGAGACTCCGGCTTCACACTCCCACCTCTAAATGACCTAACGCAGCAATATCCGTTCTATCTTTACGCCGTTCCTCTTCTATCACCCGGCATGCACCAATCATTTATTTCCATCATTGCCGTCCTGCAATCGCCGCGCAACATCCGGATGCTTCCGGGCTGGTTAAACGGTTTGTACGGGGAGTTGTCGGTCCATTTCAGCGACTTTGAATTTGTGCTGGTGAATAACCATTGCCTGCCGGCCGAGATCGACGCGATGCTGCAACCTTTGCCGGAAGCTTTGCGCAAGTATGTTTTCCTGCTCAACCTGAGCACGCCGGTAAACCGTGATAACGCCCTGCTGGCCGGCCTGGACCGGGCGAATGGCGACTACACGCTTATTTTCGAGTTTGATTTTGCCGAAAAGCCCCAACTCGTGCGGCAATTATGGGAAAAAAGTCAGGAGGGCTTCGACATTGTTTACCTGCGCGCCCGGGAACGACGATTGCCCTGGGCCAGCCGCATTTTATACAACCTTTTCTATGGCATTATGCGCCGTTATTCGGGCTTAAGGCTCGATCCGAGGGCCCACCATTCGCGCATCATCAGCCGGCGGGCACTGAATTCTTTGTTACGCCTGCGCGAAAACAGCCATTACCTGAAAGCTATTTATGCCCTGGTTGGATATAATACCGCCTCCATAGATGTGGAAGAACCGGTGCTGGCCGACCCGGAAACGAGTTTTGGCGGACAATTCCGCAACTCCCTGGTAGCGATCACTTCCTTCACGACCTTCCTGCGCAGCATGCTGTTGTGGATATTTCTGTTCTCCGTCGTGGTGGCGGGCATTACCATTTACAACGCGGTAAAAGTCAAACTCACCAACGTGGATATTTTCGGCGACCGGCACGAAACGCTGTCCGGCTGGGCATTTCTGGTGGTGTTGATGTCGATTTTCTTCGCGATTACCTGTTTGAACCTCTACATTATGTCCATTTACCTGTCCAATATCTATACGGAGTTAAAGAACCGGCCACCATATATTATTGAATCGGTTCGGAGATATTGAGTTGAGGGTTTAGAAGCTAAACCCCCTCTTTTATATCCTCACGGCAACCGATACGTTCATACTCCTTCCGTCCGATGGCCAGATGCCGGGGCCGGGATAAAAGTTGGGCCGTTTTGTGAAATACTGTTTATCCGCGATGTTGTTGACGTTCAGGCGCAGCACCACATTCGGTGCAACAAGCCAGCGAAGGTTAAAATCCAGCAGGCCATAAGCCGGCGCCAGCCCGACGGAGCCGCTGGCCGAAGGTGCCACGGTATTCAGCGCATCGGCGTAGCTCGCTGCGGTATAACTATACAAAAAGGACGCGCTGAGCTGTTTATACTTTATAGTCAGGCCGTTGCGGCTAATCCACTCCGGAACGGCTTCAACTTTGTTGCCTTGTACGCTCTGGTTATTGTTTCCAACTTTGACACGGGCCTCCTGGTATACGGCGTTCATGTACGAAGTGGACGAAAAAAGGTTAAAGCGCAGGTTGTTCGTCGCATAGAAACCGTATTCGAGGAATGCTTCGATGCCTTGCGTCAGGGAATTACCGATATTCGTTTTGTAGGTCAATACCTGACCGTCTTCTTCCAGGGCAAGATTGCCGAGGCGATTGTTGTACTGAAGCAGGAAGCCGCTCAAATCCCAGCGCAATTGGCCGGTATGGCCCCGATAGCCGATCTCCGCATTGTAACCATACGCGTCTTTGAGGTTTTTATCCACTAATTCCAGCGCATTGCCCGGAATGATGTCCTTAAAAATAACCGGCCGGTAGGCTTGCGAGAAGCCGCCGTAGATATTTTGTTCCAGGTTGATGTTAAACTCGGCATTCACGCCGAACAATGGAAACCGGTGCTGGATGGTATTTGGAATATTCTCCAGTTCATACGGATAAGCCGTAATAACACCGCTCATGTCGGAGGCGCCGCTTTCGAAACGTACGCCGGGATTGATCGAGAGATTCCGAAGCAACTGGAATTTATTTTCCACAAAAACGGCCACATTCTGGGTCTTGAGGTGCAAATCGCGGCGAAAACCGGCCGCTGTGATCGTCAGATCATAATCGGAAGCGTTCGTGCCTATGCCGAGTTGCTGGCGGTGAAGGTCGTTGTTCATGTATTGCACGCCGGCAGACAGCGCTGAGCTTTGTCCCAGCAAGTCGTATTGTTGTAAAAAGCGCAATTCGCTGGTGTAACTGTTAAACTCGTCGACGTCCACCTGGCGGTTATTGTATTGGCGGGTAGCAGTTACAATCGTGTCCGAAATGGTAGCCGCGCGGTCAAACAGTACGCTACTTCGGGTGCCAAGCACGGCAGATACGGTCCAGAACAGGTGGGTGTGGGGGGCAATTTGCCAGTCGGCGCTCAAAGAGGGCACGTAAATATCTGGGCGGTAGTAGTTGCGCGCCCGAATCGCCTGCCGGGGGTTATTCTGGAACATGGCATCGGTGAGCGGCCCGGGCAACTGAATGGTGTAATAAGAGCGGAGTAAACTGGCATTCAGGCGCAGGTTATTCGAAGCCCGGTAGTTCAGTACCATGCCTTCCGCCCCGAAATTCGTTCGGTTTTCGTCCCGGTAATTGTTGGATACGCGCTTGTTGTAGTAGGCATAGTACTGCAATCTGCCCACTTTGCCGCCGATAGAGTTGAACGTGCTGAACATCCCGAAAGAACCGATGGAATTAACCGTTTCAAAGCCGATGCGGCGGGTTGTGTCGGGTTGGCGCAACGCGTAATTGAGCATACCGCCGAATTGCGCGCCGTATTGCAGGGCGCCCGTACCGCGCACCAGCTCAATGTGATCCACCGCTTCCATGGGTGCGCTGAAATGGCTGGCCGGGTAGCCATACATGTCTGAATTGGTAATGGCGCCGTTGGCGCGGACGTTGAACTCCCAGCCCCGGTGCGGATCTAGGCCGCGGGTGGAAATGTTCATCTGGTTGCCGGCGCCGTCCATGTCATAGACAAAAACGCCCGGTATTTTGGCAAAGATTTGGCGGGGATTGCGTTCGGCGATGTTCACGTCGGCATTTTGCAGGCTGATCACTTCGCTTTTTTTACCACTCCAGAGGTATCCGTTCTGCACGGGAGGCATCTGGTCGATGGTGCTTTTTCGGTTGGTGATCATAACTTCTTCCAGCACACGCGTCTTGGCGCTATCCGCTATACTTTGAGCAAGCAACAGACTTACTCCCGGCAATAGCAGAAGGAAAAAAATAGTTTTTTTGAACATGACGGAACGCTTAAATGAACGCGACTATCTGGGTTTATTATCTCTTTCCGGCGCTGCCACCGGGGCTTTTTTCATTTCCAGCAAAGAATCCATACTATACCGCGCTTCGAACAGCAGGCTGCCATCGGGGTTCCAGGTACGTAAATCGCCGTCTACTTTTCCATCCCGGAAGTTCGTAACGCGTTGCACCCGCCCATCAGCATTCCAAATCGTATCGCTGCCTTGTATTTTACCATGGTCGATATACTGCTTCTCTTTTACTTTCCCATTTGGATAGTATGTAGAAACAGGACCGTTCTCCACGCCGTTTTCAAAATTGCGTTCGAACTTCACCGTCCCGTCCGGATGGTATTCGAACATTTTACCTTCGATTTTATCATTCACGGTGTAGTAGCGGCGCAAAACGGCCCCGCTGTCTTTATAGTACAAGAGGTGTTCCTTTTGACTCGCCTGACATGCGGCCCAAACCAGTACGATACAAAGGAGTATCTGATTTCTGAATATTTTGTCGGTCATTGCAATGGCAATTTTTTAAAAAAAAAAGAGACCACCCACACAGTAGGGGGGCAGCCTCTTTTCAAGTAATTCGGTAAACTTTATTTTTTCCAGGGCATGTTGTTCACTTTGCGGGCAACACGGTAGCCGAGTTGAAGGCCTTGATCGCAGTCCATCCGGAAGTGTACGCCCAGTGGCACACGCGACCAGGCATTTTCCTGGGCCATTTCGTAGAAAGTGTTGAACGCACGGGGCTTGCCTTCAAATTCTGGCCGGTATTCATGGCAGCGGTCGGTCATTGGATAGTTGATACCGAACACGTTGGTCAGGATTTCCGCGCCTGCGCCGCCCATGGTAGAGTGGCCGGAAGGATACGCCGGGAACGAGGGCGACATACCCGCCTGGTTGGTGATCGGGTTGTACAACAGCGGCTCGTAGTTCGGGTCGATTACCCGTTTGATATACGATTCCGGACGTTCGAGGTTGTACGCATATTTGGAATACCAGCAGGCAACGGCGGCGTCGCTGACAGCCATACCGATTTTAGCATCGCAATAAACGGCCGTTTCCAGCGAAACATTGCTCTGGCGATACACCTGGTCGGCAATAGCGAGCCAACGCGGGCCGGGGCTGAAAGTCAGGCCAACCAGATCGTCGCTCCAGAATTCAGCGATCCACAGGTTTTCGTAGGTCGGATTCACCGAGTTGTTGTAAGTTTCCAAGGCCTGGGCATAGAAAGGCGAGGTGGTTAATTCGCTGAACGTAATCGGCGGAGGGCAGAGTTTATCGGCTTCCGTGATCGCGAAAGTCCGGGTTTTGCCCCAATACGCATACATCGGTTTGCCCGGCCCCGGGAGGGTGGGAACCCAGTCGCCCGGTCCGTCGAAATGTGCCGCATAGTCGTATGCAGGTAAGCCCGGATGGTTTTGGTCCAGCGGATCCAGGTAGGCATCGTGGCCGTTGATGTCGGCTTTCGACCATTCCCAAACGGCGCTGGCTACTGCCTGACCGTATTCTTTGGAGCGGTCGAACACTTCGGAGCTCACTTCGGCCTGGTATTTGCTGTTGTTCACAGCCTCCAGGGTACCGATTTTCTGGAACAGGTTGTCGGCAGCTGTGGGGAAAAATCGACGCATCAGGTAGCCGCTGGAGTTGTTCACAACTGTAGGCCAGTGGTATTCCACACCGCTTTGAATGGCAGGAATGGTAAGACCGGCATACTGGTTGGCCATAGAATTATATTCCGGCATACCGGTAATGCAGCCTTCATAAGCGGCAATACTGATATAAGCAATGGCGCGGGGAGCCGGTCCGGGACGGTAGCCTGCTGCATAACACTCGATCTCTAAAAAAAGATCATCCCAAGAGGTGACGACAGAATGGTCGTAGTCGGCGACTAATTTGGCCGAAGTGCCGCTTGGCGTATCCTTTTGACAAGACACGACAAAAAGTGCAAAGGCCAACATCGCAAAGGCGAGGAGAGGGTAGTTTTTTAAACGCATGGTACAAAATGGTTTGTTAAAATTAGATTCATTCATGAGACGGAAGACTGCAAAGGACGGGCCATTTTGTCATAATAGACTTAACTTACCTTTAAAATTCTGCTTAAAAAACGCTTAAAAATCATATATTTGTCATGCACACATTCCTTTGGGGTAATTTTGCGCCACTTTACGTTGGATCCTTATGAGAGTTTTATTGATAGAAGATGAACCCAAGATGGTCAATACCTTGAAAAAGGGCTTGGAAGAGCATCAGATCGACGTTGATTTTGCCTACGACGGCGCTTTGGGCCGCCTGTTGTGCGAACGCAACGATTACGCCGTGATTGTCTCCGACATCATCTTGCCGGGACTCAACGGCATGGAGTTGTTGCGCATTTTGCGCGAACAAGGCAACCATACGCCGGTCATTTTTCTCTCGGCCCTGAGCCAGACCGACGATAAAATAGCCGGCTTTGAGGCTGGTGCCGACGATTACCTGACCAAACCCTTCGAATTCAGGGAGTTGCTAATGCGCATCAAAGCCTTAGCGCGGCGTCCAATCGAAACGTACCAGTCCAGCCCGGTGCTCAAATTTGCCGACATTGAGATGAACATGGAAACCAAGGAATTTTTCAGGAACGGACAAAAGATCATGCTGACGCCCCGCGAGTTTTCCCTGATGGAATATTTATTAAAAAATCCGGGCCGTGTTATTTCCAAAACAGAAATTGCAGAACGGGTCTGGAACCTGCATTTCGATACGGGTACGAACGTCATCGAAGTGTATGTCAATTTTCTGCGTAAAAAAGTGGAGAAAGGGTTCTCCCAAAAACTGATCCACACCCAATTCAAAAACGGGTACATCCTGAAAGAAGAAGTATAACGCAGCGCCATGCAGATCAGAACAAAACTTACGCTTCAATTCATCACCATCGTTGCCGGCATCCTGCTTATCTCGCAGTATTTTATCTATTTCAAATTTGCCCGGATCACGGAAGATGAATTTTACAACAGTCTGCGCTCCAAAGCTTTGATGACAGCCGAAATGGTGCTGCACGACGAAGATAAACTACAACCACTTGCCGATACGGCGGTTATGACCGGCGAGACGCTTCCGTTTCATGAGAACATCGTCATTTACAACGCCAAACTGCAAAAAGTCTTCGCCTTTAACCGCGACTCCAAAGTCCTTTCGGAAGAAGGTCTCGCCGGTTTGAAAACGGGCGGCGAACGGCGTTTCCTGCATGGTTCGCTGCACGCCTTGAGCCTGCGCCATACCAGCCATAGCGGGCAGGAATACATCATCGTGGCTGAATCGGTTTTCAATTCGGAAGACCTGATGAACCTTCGCAACATCCTGATTGCCAGCCTGTTGCTTTGCATCGTTATGGTAGCGGCAGGCGGCTGGTTTTACGCAGGGCAGGCTTTGGCGCCGGTGTCGCGTATCGTGGATCAGGTGGATAAAATCCTGCCCGCCGATCTAAGCGCCCGCCTGGATGCACCGAACAGCAAGGATGAAATTTCCAGGCTGGTCATAACGTTTAACCGTCTGCTCGACCGCATTCAGTTTGCGTTCCGGATGCAAAAAAGCTTTATCTCCAACGTTTCCCACGAGTTAAAAAACCCGCTGTCGATCATCATTTCTCAATTGGAAATAGCCCTGGACAAAGAACAGCGCAGCCATCAGGAATACCGGAACACCATTGGCTCGGTGCTTGAAGACACGCGGGAATTGAGCGACGTAGCGGAAAAACTGCTCCAACTCGCCCGCATGCACTCCGACGATACCATTATTTCTTTCGAACAGGTGCGGCTGGACGAGATCATGCTGCAAACCCGCGCCGCTTTACTCCGCCTGCACCCCGATTACCACATTGCTTTCGACATAGACGGCATGCCGGAGTCGGAAGAACAACTCTGCGTACGCGGCAATGAACCGCTGTTGCGCGCTGCATTCCTCAACCTGATGGACAACGGCTGCAAGTTTTCGGCAGATAAACGGGTGGAAGTGAAGATTTTATTCGACCCGGTGGGAAGCCACCAGGTGGAAATTACCGACCGCGGGCCCGGCATCCCGGCGAAGGATTTGCAACTGATTTTTCAGCCTTTTTACCGCAGTTCCCAGAATATTCATGTACGCGGTTCCGGCATCGGCTTGTCTTTAGTAGATAGTATCCTTAAATTGCATCACGTGGCGCTCGAAGTGGCGTCTGCACAGGGGAAAGGAACAACGTTTCGTTTGAATTTTCCGGAAGCGGCGTGATTAATGATGAATGATGAATGATGAATTTAGTTATGCCTGGTTTTTTGAAAAAAATTTTCTTTGTTACCCTGCTTTTCTCTGTCCTGGGCGGAGCGTTTTCCTGTGGTAAAGATGCCACGACAGAGGCGCCGGATATGCAGCGGGCCACCCGGGTCGCGGTAGAATGGAACACCTTACTGCTGGAGCTGGAACGCCATACGCCCGGCTACCGACCTCCCGTCAGCGCCCGTATGTTCGCCTACGTTGAAATGGCTGCATACGAAGCGTCTCTGCCTGCTTTGCCCGATTATTTATCCCTGGAAGTCTATACATCCGGTTACCATAAGCCGGAAACCCAATTGCAGGAAGGCGGTTTTTACCTGCCGGCCAGTCTCAATGCGGCTTATGCGCGCATTGCCCGCTATTTTTTCCCCACCGCGCCTAAAAATTTACTGGAATCTATCGATCAACTCGAATCCGGGGAAAGCCAGCCGCTGGGTCGGTCGGTGGACCCGCAGGTACTCAATTTATCCATTGCTTTTGGCAGAAGCGTGGCCGATGCGGTGTGGCGCTGGTCTTCCACCGATAGCATGGGGCACGACGGCTTTTTATATAATTTTGACCGCAGCTATGTGCCATCCGAATGCGCGGGTTGCTGGCAACCCACAGGCGAGCACCCGATTCCAGCCCTGACACCGCATTGGGGTGGCGTCCGGCCTTTTATCGTTGCACCTGATGCGATCCAGGTGAAGCCGCCACTTCGGTTCGACCCCTCTCCAGGGTCCGGTTTTTACACCGAAGCCATGGAAGTTTTCACCGTATCGCAACCCCTGTCGAAAGAGAACCGGTGGATTGCCGAATTTTGGAGCGATGATTTGCCCGGACTAACCCTAAGCCCCGCCGGGCGCTGGATTTCTATTGTAAATCAGTCCATTACAAAGGCAAAACTGCCTTTCCCACAGGCTATGGAAACCTATTTAAAAAGTGGGCTTGCGCTTTGCGATGCCAGCATTCTTTGCTGGAAAGCCAAGTATATGTATAACCTCGAACGGCCGCAGGACTATATCGGCCGGGAGATCAGGCCCGGCTGGTCGCCCCTCCATGAAGCGCCCAATTTCCCGTCCTATCCCTCCGGCCATTCGATGTTCGGGGCTGCTGTGGCCGAAGTACTGACCGGCGCCTTGGGCAACAACTTTACCCTGACTGACCGCACGCACGAAGACCGGCCTGAGTTCAGCAGCGCCCCCCGGACCTACCATTCTTTCAGCGAAATGGCTTTAGAAAACGCTTTGTCCAGGGTGGCCATGGGCGTTCATTACCGCATGGATTGCGAAGAAGGGCTGCGCCTGGGTAAAATAATCGGGAGAAAAAGTGCGGGCTTGAATCTAAAGCGGGCGGAGGCGGTGAAGCGATGAAATAAAAGAGGCTGTCTCATAAGTTGGTTTAGAGGGTTTGAAAAGTTTAGAAGGTTTAGAGCGATATCCTCAAATCATTGATTTCCAAAGAAACGAGTGTTTTTTCTAAACCTTCTAAACCCCCTAAACTTTTCTAAACCTACTTATGAGAAAGCCTCTTTTGACACGGTTCCTAAGCGACATGCCCAAACTGCGTATGACCCTCCGCAATATATTATTAACCAATATTTTATGCCTTGCATCTGGCTTAAATCTCCATGCTCAGCCCGAGCTCGAAAAACAACTGCAAACCCAACTCATTATGGCGGAGGACGGCGACACCATCGAGTTGCCTGTCGGGAAAATTGTACTCGCCAACACGCTTTCCCTCGACGATAAAAACAGGATCACCATCCGGGGAGCCGGGCAGGGTAAAACCGTTTTGTCTTTCAAAAACCAGACTCAGGGTGCGGAAGGTCTGCGCATCACTAACGCACAAAACATTGTTTTAGAGCAATTTACCATAGAAGACAGCAAAGGAGACCTCATCAAAACCATGCAGGTGAAAGGGATCGTTTTTCGCGACCTTACCGCGCAATGGACGGGTAAACCCAAAAAATCAAATGGTTCCTACGCGCTGTATCCGGTGCAATGCAGCCAGGTTCGTATCGAACGCTGCACCGCCATCGGCGCCTCGGATGCGGGGATTTATGTGGGCCAGTCAGACAGCGTATGGGTGACAGAATGCACGGCCAAAAACAACGTAGCCGGGATCGAGATCGAAAATACGACCAATGCCTGGGTCTGGAACAACAAGGCCTTCGACAACACAGGCGGCATCCTGGTGTTCGACCTGCCCGACCTGCCAAAAAAACGGGGCGGCCACGTCAAAGTCTGGAAAAACATGGTGGCCCGAAACAACTACAAAAACTTCGCCCCCAAGGGCAATATCGTCGGAAAAGTCCCACCCGGCACCGGCATCATGATCCTGGCCACCAAGGACGTGGAGATTTACGAAAACAAGATTTGGGAAAATAAAACAGCCTCTACAGTCATTGTCAGTTACTACATCGCCGAAACGCCGATAAAGGACAAGGATTACAACCCCTACCCTTCCGGCATTTCCATACACGACAATATCTATTCGATGGGCAAACGGATGCCTACATGGAAAAACAAACTGGGCTTTCTGTTCTGGATGAAATTCGGCCGCCGCGTGCCGCATATTTTATACGATGGTATTCAAAATCCGGCCTACCTGGCAGCCGACGGAACAGTGAAACCGGAATACCGCATCTGCATCCGCAACAACGAAAACGGTAGTTTTGCCAACCTGAAAGCCGACCATAAGTTTAAGGGAATCAGCAAAGATCCGACGCCGCATGATTGCGAATAAACAATTGACTATGAACATTTTATTCGTAAAAACAATAACACTCGCCGCCGGTCTGTTCCTCGCGGTCGCTTTCTCCCGGAATACGCCGCCCGCGCCAAAAACCAGGCTCTCTGAATACGGTTTTTTTACCGGCGCGCCGGCAGATTTACAACCAGCCAGCCACGTTTTTGCGTATGATGTAAACGCACCGCTTTTCAGCGACTATGCTGAAAAAGCGCGTTTTATCGCCCTTCCACCCGGCGCCCCGATGCGCTACCAGGCCGATGCCGCGTTTGAATTCCCTACAGGCGCGACCATCATCAAAAACTTTTTCTATTACCACGACGACGCCAAACCGGAGCTCGGACGCCGTATCCTGGAAACACGCCTCCTGATCCGGGAGGCAACAGGCTGGAAAGCGCTTGAATACATCTGGAATGCCGAACAAACGGACGCCCAACTGGAGGTGGCTGGCGCTTCTTTTCCCGTGGAATGGCGCAATACCGCCGGAAAAAAACAACGCATCGACTACGTGGCGCCCAACCTGAACCAATGCAAGGGATGCCATTCGTACGAGGGGCAATTTGTGCCCATCGGCGCGACGGCCCGGCAACTCAACCGCGCGCTGGTCTATCCCGATGGGCTTGAGAATCAATTGATTCGCTGGCAAAAAAACGGGTTTCTCGAACTGCCGGCCGGTTTTGATCCGGCGACAGCCCCCCGCCTGGCCGATTACCGGATTGCCGATGCCGCCGAACCCAATACCGTCGAAGCCCGCGCCCGCGCTTATTTAGACGGCAATTGCGCCCATTGCCATAACCCGCATGGGCCGGCAAGCACCAGCGGGATGTTTCTGGAAGCCACTCAAACCGAACCCGAACGCCTGGGGATCGGCAAGCCTCCGGTGGCAGCGGGGCGCGGCAGTGGCGACCGCAAATACGGCATCGTGCCGGGAAAACCCAATGAAAGTATCCTGGTGTATCGTATGGAAAGCGACGATCCGGGAATCCGGATGCCGGAGCTGGGGCGGCAGCTGGAACATACCGAGGGGGTGGATCTGATCAAGGCATGGATTAAGGCGATGCACTGAGTTCATTTCGCTTCGTTCAGGCGCCAATCGTAATCGATGTGGGTGATTTTGCCGTTGTCGCTCAGTTTTTCTTTGGCGTAGCGGTTCAGGAAAGCGCGGACCGACCCTGCATCGCGTTCAAAATCGCCGCTGAACCACTTGAATATTTCAGAAATCTCGGCCTTATCCGCCTTCACGCGGTTGCGCAGCGGATCGTTCACAAAACCGCGCATAACCTCGTCGAGTTGTTTGTCCAGTTTATCCGCCGTGAACGCCTCGTTGAGCAGTGTCGGACAGGAATAAGAGGCACAATTGACGGCGGCATGCACGCGGGCATCTTTGAACACCGGCCGCAGGATATTGTGTTCGATGTTGTTCAAATCGTAGGTGTAGCCCTGAATTTTGATAAATTTGATATCCCAAACAGAATTTACGAACGCGACCCCTTTTTTGATGTCTTTGATACTTTCCACCGGGTAATTGCGCAGGATGAGCTGGATCGTATAGGCGTTGTACGCATTGATCCAGTAGGCCATTTGTTCTTCCCGCGACCAGTTTTTATCGTTGGGATGGGCCGTTTCCAAGAGATGCAGGTAGCGGTTCAGCTCGCTCGTGTCTTTCAGAAAGGCTTTGTAATTGACCATACCTTCGTTGTTCACGTGTTTCTTCAACAAGGCATTCCAGGTTTCATGGGTGACGGGTTTGGAATCCGTGTCGCGTTTGATGGAACGGCAATTGGAACAGGCAAACCAAAGGACCAGGATGGTAAACAGGGTGGTGGCTAAAAGCAGGACTTTTTTCATTGTAGGGCGTACGTTTTTAGAATCAGGACTTTGAGTTCTTTTTCACTGGACTTCAAAACATACGTGCCAATCCTGGGAAATGTTTTATAATCACCAATTCCGGATCAATTTTTTATAAATCCGCTTCATCCGCGCCGGCGCCGCCCCAAGCAGGAACAGGTTGAAAACCACGATGTTGGCCAATTGGACCCGAAGCCAGCCGTTTTGTTCATATTTCCGGGCCGACACCACGGCGTATTTGGGTATCGTGCGCAGGCGGTAGCGTTTCAAAGCCCGGCGCAGGAAGTCGTATTCTTCCATGATGGTGTAATATTCGTCGTAGCCGCCGAATTCGGCGAAGATTTCCCGGTGCAGGAAAAAAGTTTTATCGCCACCCTGGCACGACAAGGCGTCGAATCGATTGAAATACGCGTTGATTTTTAATAAAAAACGAGGCGAATCGAAGCGGTAGCGGTAGCACCCCATCTTGAATCCGGCTTCGAAGGTTTCCTGTATATCGGATACGAAGGTAGCCGGTGGCAATGCATCGGCGTGTACAAAATACAGCACCTGCCCCCGCGCTTCCCGGGCTCCCGCATTCATTTGAGCGGCCCGGCTTTGCACCGCGCAGCGAATGACCCGGGCCCCGGCGCCTTGAGCTTCGGCTACAGTATCATCGGTGCTGCCGCCGTCCACCACCAGTACTTCTTGTACCGCCTGTCCTCCGTTCAGGTGAACATAACGCACCAGCCCGGCGATATTTTTTGCCTCGTTCAGAACGGGAATGATAACAGTGATCGTCATGCGTACTGGGTCAACAAGTTGCGGCGGCGTAGCGTTACTCGGGGCACAAAAAAAACGCGGTCGCCCGGTTCAATGTGCTGCGTACCGGAGGGGCAAAAAAAACACCTGCAAGTCCGGTTTAGTTGCCGGCATTTGCAGGTGTAAAAGGGTTGTTCCTTATCGCTTATTTCGAAGGTTTTCTGGAATTTTTGGTCTCCAGTACGTCTTTACGAAGTTCCGTTGCCAGGTTTTTCAAATCCTGCATGGCCTTTCTTACGCGACCACCTGCGGCATTGTTACCTCCGTAGAATTTCGAAACTTCGGCTTCAGCCTCCGCGATTGTTTTTTTAATGGTTTCAAAAATCTGACTCATAATACGATGTTAAAAAGTTAGCAATAACAGGGCAAATGTAAGGTATTTATCAATACCCAACTTTTTTTGGGGGTGTTTTGTCGGGGGTTTAACAGGAAAAGTGCACTTTAAAGGGCCTTGGAGGGGGATTTCGGGCAAATTAGCCTGAAATAGAAGCCTGCTACGGCTTTTATCGATGGGTTTCGTTTTGATGTTTGGGGTAAGATTCAGGGCGTAAATTAAAGAAACGGGGGATTTAGGGGCCTGATATTTGATCCAGAAGGCTATATTGAAACATCCGGCTTTTCGGACATGCCTCTTGCGGGAGGATGGAAGACCTGAAGCAATGGTTCAACGTTTGGAATCGCCGAGGTGATCGTTTCGGAAGTCTGTAGGCAAAACAATCAGTTCTTTAGTACTTTTGAGTTTTGCTTTCTGAAATTCAACAATTAATCTTAGACCGGCTCCCAATTCCGGTAACTGCGATTTTTGCACCTAAAATTTATTTTTTATCACCCTTGGATAGGCAAACGCAGGTTTTAAAAAAAATTACGGCGCCGATGGGCGCCTTTTCCCGCAACTCAGGTACAAAGCGATGAACCCAAACCAGTGGACAAACCAGCACATCATTAACGGCATCAAGAACGAACCCACGCGGAGCGCAACCTTGTATACACTTTTCCACAAGCTCGACTGGCGCGGGGCGGCCATTTCGCTACTCGCCCAACAGGGATGCAGTTTCGAAGACGCCGAGGAAATCGCAAACGATGCATTGATATATTTCGACCGTAATATCTGCAAGAGTCAGTTTGAAGGGCGCAGCCTGCTGAAGACCTACTTCCTGGAAATTGCAAAAAGACAGTGGTGGAAACGACGGGCAAGTCTGCGGCCCAGTCTGGAATTCGATGCAGCGCAATACGATACAGGAGAAGAAAGTGTGGAAGTCAGTTACATCGCGGAGGAACGCCGGCAAGGGTTTGCGGAATCATTGGCGCAAATCGGCGAGCGCTGCAAACGCATTTTTGAGCTCACGATGCTGAACTATTCGATGGAAGAAATCGCCAAAGCGATGGAATTCAGCAGCGCCGAAATGGCCAAAAAAGAGGCTTACCGGTGCCGTGTACGTTTTCGGGATTTTTTGGAAAAACATCCGGTATGGAAAAATCGACTCAAATAATTTGATCTTGGAGATGAACAACGACGAGCAATTATTTTTTAAAATAGAAGATTACCTCACCGGAAAGCTTCCGCCCGATGTAGCCGCAGCATTCGAACGCGAAATTACCGCCGACCCGGAACTGGCGGAAACTGTAGAGATGCAGCGTTTCGAGCGGGAAGGCCTCGAGTTTATGATGGAACAAAAACTCCGGGCCGATATCGAGTCCTGGAAAACCGCACCGCCGCGTGGCATGGATGTACCACCCCCGGATTCGACAAAATCTCCGGGCGGGCAGCGTTTTAGATGGACCTATTTGATCGTACTCCTGCTGCTCGGCCTGGCTGGAGTTTTCCTTTTTAAAAACAGACAAAAGGAACCGGCGGCCCCGGAATTGCAAGGAAGACAAGGCCCTTCTTCAGACCAGGCGGGGCAAAATCCGCCCGCAAAATTGTCATCAGACAGCCTGGTTCCCATCGCCCATACTGAAGACCAAAATCCCAAAAAATCGTCCGAAATACAGCCAGTTGATGACCGGTACGCTGTTTTGGCTTATGCAGAACATGAGATGCCCGAAAACCTCGGCGGCGGATTGCGTGGGAGCAGCGGTAGCGGCCAGGACAATGTACTGACCCCGGCCGTGAACTATTTTTCAAACAAGCCGCCCGATTTCAAAAACGCCATCGCGGAACTCAAAAAAATCAACAAACAGAACCATCCCGAAGCATTTGATTTGGCGCAGGAAATGCTGGCGCACGCTTATTTTAAAAACAGACAATACGATAAAGCGGCCGGCATTTTCGGAAGTATGGCAAAGCAAAACTTGTCGGCAACGGCACACGATCAGGCGGAATGGTACCTGGTTTTAAGCCTGCTGCCGGATTATCCGAATCAAAAAACGCGGGTGGACCCTTTGCTGAAAAAAATGACGGATCCAAAATCTTTCCACAGTTTTGAAAAAAGCGCCGTCGAATTGAAAAATAAATTACAGAACATCGGCCGTTGAGAAATACGTTTACTAAACTTTGAAAGTTTAGTAAACGTGGCCGCTCTCCATGCACAAAACATGGCGGTGCGAGGTATAAAAGCCGCGTAGTGGCGACATTATACTAGATGCCCCAATGCAGCACCCTGATGCTGCCAGAAAGCACAAGGGCACAAAAAAATTAAAAAATCAATTTTTTTTTCACGGCTTGGGTACCTCCGCTCAGCAGCCCGGTACTAAGGGGCAGAAGACAATCAATTTTTCTTCGCTATTCATTCAACAATTCATTTTTTACAAAAAAACGAACTAAACATGGGTAAAATTGGGGAATTTTTCGGAACGGTCGGCGGGCTTCTTGTAGCGGTGCCTGCCATGGCAGTAGGTAGCATAATTAAGGCCATTGAGACAAATGGAGATTGGGATCAAGTAAAAGAAACAGCGCATGAAATTGGCAACTCTTGTATAGAAGGAGGCGCGAAAATTGGGGCAGAAGCCGAACCGTTAATTGTAACGGCCTTGTCTGCTGTAGTCAGCCATTATGTTCATAAGGGTTTAAAGGACGGTGAGCAGAAGGGTAAACAGGCGTAATGCCTTCTTAAAATACAGTTGAGTCGCTTGTTTTTCAGGCGGCTCAACTGTATTTGATTTGCCTTTCGTATTTTGGCAAAGCTGCATTACAAGTCGCAAGGGTGCATTGCAAATCTTCGGTTTTATAGCCAGTTTAGAGTGGTTTAGAAGGGTTTAGAGGGTTTAGAATGTTGATTGTCAATATCTTGCAATTCCGGTTTCTTCAAAACCACTTTGCGTCGACTATATCCCTGATGAGGGTGCATCTAAGTGGGTGTTAATGGTAGCGCGGCGTTTACGCCGCCGGTGCAAGGCCATTTATGGCCGTATTTATCGATATAAACGGCCATAAATGGCCTTGTACCGGCGGCGTAAACGCCGCGCTACCAGCAAATGTCGACTCAGGAGACAGCCTCTTTAAATGGGGCGGATGCGAAAGTTTGCAATGCACCCAGTCGCAATGTGAGGCGGCTTTGCCATTTTTTTCAAATATCGTCCTAAGGAACGGTGTCAAAATAACTTCCCAATTTGATGCCATTCTTTTGCCGTCATCCATCCCATCTTTTTCGTTAAATAGCGCGTCTATTCGCCTCAAAAGATACTTGGCTGACGCCAAAATAATTGGCCTGAAATTGGGAAGTTATTTTGACACCGTTCCTAAGCAATATTAATGCTGCAATTATTTATACTGGCGATCGGACAGAATGAAGCTGTTTTCAAATAATATCAGCGCAGGGCATCCATATCGCCGATACCGATCATTCCCGCCCAAAAGAACGGGTGGACCGCTGCGCCCCTGCCTTTGTACTTATCGAGATAGTCCAGTTTTGCCCGGCGCAAGGCCTCGTCTTTGGTCAAACCTTTTTGTAAGAACTCGTAAAAAGGCACGGTCAGGTCGATCGTTTTTTGATCGCTCCCTTTCCAAAGCGTGGTAAAAATGCTTTTCGCGCCCGCATAGGCAAACGCGCGGGCGAGGCTGACGATGCCCTCCCCTTTTTTCAGTTTGCCGATCCCGGTTTCGCAAGCGGACAACACGACCATATCCGACTGCAAGGAAAAATTATACAGATAAAGGCCCGAACACCCATTCGTTCATATCTAATGTTCAACAGTAGTCACATAAAAGGCGCGATCCACCTAAATTTTTCCGATTTTACGCAGGAAAACCTCGACCACCTCATTCCTTCCGTCGGCACCGGGGAAGCCGCCTTTGGCCAAAAATGGCAAGCACATTATGGCGCGCACAAACTAATAATTTCCTAATTTTACCCGCCCGCATCAAATAACACGTCCGATGAATAGACTACTACTCGCCCTGTCCCTCTTTTGTCTCTGTACGCCTGCGCTGCACGCCCAGGTCCTCATCAACGAAATCTCTGCCGCCAACATGAATGGGCTGCAAGATGGAGATGGCGACCGGGAAGACTGGATCGAATTGTACAACAGCGGCGCCGCTTCGGTAAACCTGAGCGGCTGGTTTTTGAGCGACGACCCGTCCAATCCCCAAAAATGGGTCATACCCAATGGACAAAACATCGTCGCAGGGGCGTACCGCACGGTTTTTTGCTCCAGCAAGAATAAAATTGCCGGAGCGGCGATGCATACCAATTTTAAAATAACCCAGACAAAAGGCGAATCGGCGGTATTGACCCGGCCGAACGGCACAACTGCCGATACGTATACCTTCGACATCCCGAACCAGAGCAACCACAGTTACGGACGTTCGCCCAACGGAGGCCTTGTCTGGAAAATTTTCACCACACCAACTCCGGGCGCTACCAATAGCGGCGCTGCTTACCTGGCCTACGCACCCGACGTATCGACGAGCCTTGGGGCCGGGTTTTATCCGGGCAGCATCGCCGTGGGCCTGAGCACCGGCGCCGGTTTTACAATCCGGTACACGACAGACGGCAGCGAACCCACGCCCGCTTCGCCCCTATATGCGGCGCCCGTGAATATTGCGACAACCACAGTGCTAAAAGCCCGGGCGTATACTGCCGATCCCCAGACCCTGCCGGGCTTCGTGACCGCCAATACGTATTTTATCAACGTAAACCATACGGTTCCGGTCGTTTCCGTATCCGGCGACAACGTGGTAACCTTGCTGAACGGCACAAGCGCCAACCCCTCCGGCTCTTTCGAATATTTTGAAAACAATATGCGTAAAGCCAAGGGATACGGGCAGTTCAATAAACACGGCAACGATTCCTGGGCATATCCCCAGCGTGGAATTGACTGGATCACGCGCGACCAAATGGGGTACACGGATGCCTTGAAACACAAGATTTTCCCCGAACGCAGCCGGAATAAATTCCAGCGGATCATCCTTAAAGCGGCAGCCAACGACAATTATCCGACTTCAGGCGGAGCGCATATCCGCGACGCTTATGTCCACACCCTCGCCTTGCACGGCGGATTAGACGTGGACGTCCGCACGAACCGCTCCTGCGTGCTGTACGCCAACGGACAATACTGGGGGGTGTATGAATTGCGGGAAAAAGTGGACGACGCCGATTTTACCTCTTATTACTACGATCAGGACGATCTGGATGTCGATTATATAAAAACCTGGGGGAGTACCTGGCTGGAATACGGTACCGGGACGGATTGGTACACCCTCCGGAACTTTATTCTCGGCAATAACATGGCAACTCCTGCCAACTATGGCTTTGTCCAGCAGCAATTCGACCTCCTGAGCCTCGTAGATTACATCATTATCAACCAACACAGCGTTTGCAAGGACTGGCTGGTCTGGAATACCTCCTGGTGGCGCGGCCGCAACCCGGCCGGAGGCGCGCAACGCTGGCGATATGCCCTCTGGGACATGGATGCCACTTTCGGGCATTACATCAATTATACCGGAATCCCCAACACCGGCCCTACCGCCGATCCCTGCGACGTGGAGCAAATTACCAGTAACAACGACCCGGAAGCACACATCGACATCTTTATGGCGCTGTACGCCAACCCGCAGTTCAAGGCCTTGTATGTCAACCGGTATGCCGATTTGCTCAATACCTCGCTTTCCTGTGATTATATGAACGCGCTGCTGGATTCCATGATAAATACCATCGCGCCTGAAATGGCCCGGCATTGTACGCGCTGGGGCGGAACGGTGAACAATTGGAATCAAAATGTCGCTGCAATTCACGATTTTATCAATACCCGTTGCCAGGTCCTGGATCAAAGCATCGTAGATTGTTACGACGTGACCGGGCCGTTTGGGCTGACGGTAAACATCTCCCCCGCCGCCTCGCCCAACCAGGTCATGGTAAACACCATTACGCCGGCCGCCTATCCTTTTGTAGGTAATTATTTTGGCGGTATCGACATCGACCTTATCGCCAAACCTGCCACCGGATGGCAGTTCGACCATTGGGAGGTGAGCGGCAATAGTTTCGGGCCGGACCTGTATGCGGCAGCCATTGCATTGGCTTTTCAGACAAACGGCATAGCGACGGCCTTTTTTATACCCATAACGCCTTGTACGGAGCCCACCGGATTTGTCGTTTCCGCTACTTCCGTAAGTTGGAACGGCCAGACATCTGCAATCAGTTATCTTATTAAATACCGGAAAGCGGGGAGCCCTGCCTGGACTGATATCACCACAAGTGCGACGAGCTGGAACTTTGATACGCTACCCGGATGCACGAATTACGAAGTGCAGATACAAACCGTCTGCCCGCAAGGCAGCAGCCCTTTTGGTTATTTTGTGTTCACCACGCCTGATCAATTGTTTGGGTTCGGAGTAGCCGATGCCGTTGTGTGTAATTCGGACAATGCAGTGCTTAATGCCACGTTCTCCGGCGCAACGTATCAATGGGACGACGGCAGCAGCGCCCCAACCCGCAGCGTGGCCGGTCCGGGCAACTATTGGGTAACGATTAAACTTGGCGGCTGCACCTTGACAGATACGATACAGGTGTCGCAAATCAATGCGGTGGCCGCAATCCAATCCGTTCTGTGCCCGGGCGAGACCTTGCTGGTAGGGAGCGAAACCTTCGATGTACAAAATCCCGGCGGGCAGGTCATTTTGAGCAATATGGCCACAAGCGGTTGCGACAGCATCGTGAATGTCAGCCTGAATTTTCTGCCGCCGAATCTTCATCTTATTGATCAAAAAAGTTGTAATCCCGCTGCGGTTGGGGTGGACACCGTATTCCTGACCAGTGTGGCGGGTTGCGATAGTTTGGTCGTCACCACGACTAATCTCGCCCCGTTTAGCCAGACGTTTTTGACGGCCACTTCCTGCAACCCCAATTTTGTGGGGATCGACACCGTGATGCTGGCAAACCAATTCGGTTGCGACAGTTTGGTCGTCACGACCACTTCGTTCGACGCGGCCGCTATTTCCGTCACCCCGCTTTTTGTGCAAAACTGCAACCCCGCTGCGGTTGGGGTGGACACCGTATTCTTGACCAGTATGGCGGGTTGCGATAGTCTGGTCGTCACCACGACTAATCTCGCCCCGTTTAGCCAGACGTTTTTGACAGCCACTTCCTGCAACCCCAATTTTGTGGGGATCGACACCGTGATGCTGGCAAACCAATTCGGCTGCGACAGTTTGGTCGTCACGACCACTTCGTTCGACGCGGCCGCTGGATCCGTCAGTCCATCTCTGGTACAGACC
>Ga0105046_10000667_pt1 | contig 49464 bp, 42 predicted proteins | sample MAT03_FD_78385 | JGI IMG/M metagenome (GOLD analysis project Ga0105046, IMG submission 78385) | Freshwater microbial communities from Lake Fryxell liftoff mats and glacier meltwater in Antarctica - MAT-03 (megahit assembly) | ecosystem: Environmental > Aquatic > Freshwater > Ice > Liftoff... | reverse complement strand
GACCTGCGGAGCCCTGGGTTGCGGCACCACACAGCGTGGAGGAGCGTCGGTTTTATCACTCGCATACGGCCCGTCCTGCAGAATGTCGCCATGATCGCAGTGCACACTGCGCTGCACTGTACCATAGCGCCAAACGGGCCCTGACCGCGAGAAGTCAACGCAACATTGTCGGCGCATGCGGCTCAGCACCGTGCGGTCGCGCATTGGTGCTCCCACGGAGGGTCAGGGGGGGAACGGCCAGATTGTACGGGCGCTCGGTATTGAACCCGCGTGTACATGTCACGGGCGCGTGACGAACACATCACAAGTCAGGCGACGGCTGGCGGCCCCTTCGACAGTTGGCCGACACCGTGCGATATTGCCGCATGCGATATACCACTTCATTGGCAGCCCTGCTGCTGTTCACCGCCTGCGGCGACGGTCAATCCCGCGCCACCGATTCCGCGAACGCCACGGTAGCTGGCGCCGACTCGGCGCCGTTTGCGGCGGCCTCACTTCCGCTTTCTCCCGACACGCTGACGCCGGCGGTCATCACCGACTCGGTGCCAACCGACAGCGACGACCCGGCCATCTGGGTCAACGCCACCGACCCGTCACGGAGCGTCGTGCTCGGCACCGATAAAGGCGACTCGACGGGCGGTGTGTACACGTTCAACCTTGACGGCCGCATTGATCGCGCGCGAAGTGTGACGCCGCTGATGCGCATGAATAACGTCGACGTGGAGTATGGCATGCAGGTGGGTGGACAACCGACCGACATTGCGGTGGCGACCGAGCGGTTGCGCCTGTCGCTTCGCGTGTTCTCGATGCCCGCCATGAAGGCCATTGATGGCGGCGGCATTGCGGTGTTTGACGGTGACACTGCGCGCGCGCCCATGGGTGTTGCGTTGTACAAACGCCCCCGTGATGGCCAGGTGTTCGCCATTGTTGGGGGAAAGGGTGGCCCGGTTAATCACTACCTCGCGCAGTATGCATTGCGTGCCGAGGGTGGGCGGGTGGTCGCGACCAAGGTGCGTGAATTCGGCACGTATAGTGGCCGCAAGGAAATTGAAGCCATTTTTGTCGACGACGAACTGGGCTTCCTGTATTACTCGGACGAAGGGGTGGGCGTGCGGAAGTATCACGCCGATCCCGACTCGGGCTCGAAGGAGCTCGCGCTGTTCGCGACCACCGGATTCCTCGAGGATCACGAAGGGATTGCGCTGTACCGAAAGGACGGAGCGAGCGGCTACCTCATTGTGTCCGACCAAGGTGGCAATCGGTTTCAGGTATTTCCGCGCGAGGGCGTGAGCGGCAATGCACATTCGCATCCGGTCATTGCTGTGATTCCCGTGCGTGCGCAGCAGACTGACGGACTGGACGTCACCGCACAAGCGTTGGGCACAGCCTTTCCGCGCGGCATGCTGGCCATGATGTCAAACCGCGGGCGTTTCCACTTTTACCGGTGGGAGGATGTGGAGACGGCGATTGAGAAGGTGCGGGCGGGGAGAAGTCGATAGAAGACGGCGCGTTGTTGTTGGAGGAAAGCCTGAACAGTTTTCCGGTGACTATTGCTACACCGCGCCGGAACCTCGCGGTGCGCCATGTGTCCGACTTCGCTCACCCACGGAGATTGCAATGGCGCACATCACGACGAAGGACGGCACGAAGTTACATGTGAAGGATTGGGGCAGCGGGCGTCCCGTCATTCTGTTGCATGGCTGGCCGCTGTCGGCTGACAGTTGGGACGACCACGCGGTCGCTATTGCAGACGCGGGCATGCGCGCGGTGTCCTATGATCGTCGTGGATTTGGGCGCTCGGATCAACCGTGGGATGGTTACGACTACGACACGTTGTCGGACGATCTGGCAGCCGTGGTTGAATCCACTGGTTCGACGGATTGCGCGATCATTGGGTTCTCCATGGGTGGCGGCGAAGTGGCGCGGTACATGTCGCGGCATTATGGCAAGTCGGTGAAGCAGGCTGGACTTATTTCTTCCGTCGTTCCCTACATGCTGAAGACGGCGGACAATCCCGACGGCACAGACGCGAGTGTGTTCGAGGGAATGACCGCCGGCATGAAGAAAGATCGCGCGGCATTTTTCGCGACGTTCTTCAAGTCATTCTACGGCGTTGACGTCCTGGACAAGCCGGTGAGCGACGAGGTGCTCGAATGGTCGCGCGCGGTGTCGATGAGTGCGGGACTGCGGCCAACGCTCGCGTGTGCGCAGGCCTTTGCGACCACCGATTTCCGTCCGGATTTGCAGGCGTTTCGCGTGCCGACGCTTATTGTGCACGGGAGTGAGGACAAGACCGTGCCTATCAAGGCGTCAGCGCATGCGGCCGCGGCGGGGATTTCGCAGGCACAGTTCATTGAGTATGAAGGCGCGCCACATGGCTTGCTGGCGACGCATAAGGAGAAGTTCCGGGAGGATTTGTTGGGGTTTTTGGGGGGGTGATGGGCGGAGGCGTTGAGGGCGCTGGCGGTTCCGGCGCAAGAACGGGCGCTTGTTGTGTTTCGCAATAGTCAGCCGTTGACTCCCGCTGCCCCTTGCCTTGGGCGCGTTTCAGCAAGTCGTTAGCAACATGGAGTGTGTCGCGCACCGGTGCTGAGAACGGAAATCCGCAATACCTCCACGAACCTTCTATTTGGCCTATGCCATTCGCGACTCTTTCATCCTTGGAATCCCGCCCCATCGCGAAGAAGTGCTCAAGAGCAAGATAGTGATCGAGTCGCCTTCTTTGAGCTGTTGCCGAATCGTCTCAGTTTTGCGCACCAATGTGTCGAGCACCCGGTCTTCCGGCCGATGCTCCATAGTGTGGAGCGGGTGGTGTCACATTTCAACTGAAGCAGGACAACCGCACCCCCTCTCCACTCCCTCACTTCCCGCTCAAATCTCCCCACGAGCGAAGGTCCGCGAACAGGCGAATGAGATCGGTGAGCTGATAATTCGCGTTCAACCCGCTCGGATTCGGCATCACCCAAAGGTGCGTCCGGCCAATCAACTGCGGCTGCAAACCCATAGCCGCATCCTTGCGTCCGAACGCCGCGCGATACGCGCCAATGCCCAGCACCGCCAGCACGCGCGGCTGGTACTGCTCAACCGTGGCAACCAGGCGCTTCCCACCCGCGTCGTAGTCCTCAGGCGTTAACTCCGCCGCGGTCGCCGTTGTGCGCATGACCACATTGGTCACACCGATGCCCTGCCGCAGCAACTCGGACTGCTCCCACGCCTGCAACAACCGCGGCGTAAACCCCGCGCCGTGCAACGCCGGCCAAAACCGGTTGCCCGGTCGCGCGAAGTGATGTCCGGTTGCCGCCGTATACAAACCGGGATTGATACCGCAGAACAACACACGAAGTCCGGGCCGCACCAAATCCGGCACGGTCTTGTGCACGGCAGCAGATAACTCGGCTTTGGTTGGTTTGTGTGGCTCCCTGGCAGCGTTGCGCACTTCCGGTGTGCTCGCCTTCCTCGCATTGCTCACAACACCTATCCCATTCGCGCTGTCGTTGGCGCAATCTTATCGGCGCCGGAATTCGCGAGCAATACCATCATCCGGCGGTCAACTTCGGCGCCGGTGTTTTGCCGGATGCTTTCAACGACTCCTTGAGCGCTGCCAACTCCGTCAACGCCTGCATAGGTGTCATCTGGTCGGTGTCCATTTGCGCGACGCGATGCTTCATGGCGGTCGCTTCGGCGTCAGCTGGTGCGCCAGGCGGTACTGCATCCGCAAAAAATCCCAACTGCGGCGACGGCGGCCCACCCGGGCGCACCATACGTGGACCACGACGCCCCTTGGGCGCCGACAACCCGTCAGCGGTGAGGCGCGTCGCCAGCTGCTCGCCTTCCCCTTCAAGCAACGCGAGCACTTCCTTGGCGCGCGCAATCACCGCCGCCGGCAATCCGGCCAGCCGACCCACTTCAATGCCATACGACCGATTGGCACCACCCTCGACAAGCCGGTGCAGGAACAACACCTGATCGCCCACTTCGCGAACAGCCACGGTCATGTTGCGCACCGAGGTCAGCTCGTTGGCCAGTTGCGTGAGCTCATGATAATGCGTGGCGAACACGGTTTTGCATGCGACCGCGTCGTGCAAATGTTCACTCACGCTCCACGCAATACTCACGCCATCGTACGTGCTGGTTCCGCGACCGATTTCATCAAGTAATACCAGTGATCGCGCGGTAGCCGTGTGCAAAATGGCGCTGGTCTCGCTCATTTCCACCATGAATGTACTTTGCCCGCGCACCAGGTTGTCGCTGGCCCCAACTCGCGTGAACAGGCGATCGACCACTGGCAATGTTGCGCGCGTAGCCGGCACGTACGAGCCGGTTTGTGCGAGCAACTGAATGAGTCCAATCTGCCGAAGGATGGTGCTTTTGCCCGCCATGTTCGGGCCCGTCAGAATGATGAGCCGAGCGTCGTCGGTGAGTGTGAGGTCGTTGGGTATGAACTTTTCGCGCGCCATCATCTGTTCCACTACGGGATGGCGCCCAGCCACAATCTCCATGGAAAACCCATCGTGCAACACCGGCCGCGTGTAGTGTTCGCGTTCGGCAACATCTGCAAAGGTCGCCAGCACGTCGAGCGTCGCCACACATCGCGCCACGCGTTGCCAACGCACAATGGCGTCGCCCGCCAGGCGCCGCAGCGTTTCGAACAACTCGCGCTCGCGGGTTTCAATGCGATCGGCCGCCGTTAACACCTGTTCCTCATATGTCTTGAGCGCCGGCGTGACATACCGCTCGGCACCCGTCAACGTCTGCCGGCGCTGATAGTCGTCCGGTACGAGATGTTTGTTGGCGTTGGAGATTTCCAGAAAATATCCGAAGACGCGATTGTATCCAACTTTGAGCGAATGAATGCCCGTGCGCGCGCGTTCGTTCGATTGAATGGTGGCAATGGCGTCCTTGCTGCCATCGCGCAGGGCGCGCATCTCGTCCAGCGCGGCGTCAACACCGCGGGCGATGGTTTCCTCATCACCAATAGCGATGGGCGGCCGCTCCACCAGCGTCGACACAATACGCGCGGCGATGTCCGCGCCATCGTCCCAGTCGGTCAACCGCTCCGCCAACACGCCGCCGTTGTTGTTCGCGCGCGCCGCTTCCTGCAACACGCCGCGCGCGGCCTTGGCCACCAACGGCAGTCGCGAAAGCGAATCGCCCAGTGCGCGTAGTTCTCGCGGCGTTGCGCGCGCGGCGGCGGCCTTGCTGGCCAACCGTTCAACGTCACGTACGCCATCCAGCGCATCACGCAACGCCGCGCGACCAATGGGGTCGATGACGAATGCCGTGACGGCATCCAGTCGCGCTTCGATCGCCGCGCGATCGAGCAGCGGTGCCAGCAGCCACTGCCGCAACAAGCGTTGCCCCATGGGGGTTGCGGACCGATCGAGCACCGACAGCAGCGTGCCTGCTGCCACGCCTCCGCTGCCGTTCTGATTGCCTCGCAGCGACTCTACCAACTCGAGATTCCGTCGTGTCATTTCGTCCAGCGGCATGGTACCGCCGGCGCGTTCAATGACTGGGCGCGCCAGATGTGGCAATCCGCCCGGCTGCAACTCTCGCAGATACCGAAGCAGTGCCCCTGCCGCGCCAATGGCGGCGTGATCGTCACTGCCCAATCCGAATCCTTCAAGGCCGCGCACGCTGAAATGGCGCGTGAGCTCGTCGCTGGCCATGGCCGAGTCGAATTCCCACGGCTCGCGCGCGGTGCGCAGCACGTGGTCGAGGCTGGCGATAGCTGCCGCGAGATCGTGATGCTCGGCGCTGCGCACCACGAGCAACTCGCGCGGCGCGATGCGCGCGAGCAGCGCGGGTGCGTCACCAATGGGCGCGATGAGCAAACGAAATTCTCCGGTGGACAAGTCGGCAGCCGCCAGACCAAATACGTCACGCGCGCCATTCCGGACCGTGTCGCGCGCCGTGACAATCGCGCACACATAGTTCGCGCGCGCCCCATCCAGCATGTCATCGGCAAAGGCGGCACCGGGCGTGATGGTTTCTACTACTTCACGCCGCACAATTCCCTTGGCGAGTTTCGGGTCTTCCACTTGTTCGCAAATAGCCACGCGATGCCCGCGATTCACGAGCCGGCGCAAATACTCCGCGGCCGCCTTTACCGGAATGCCCGCCAATGGCACTTCGGCTGCGCCGCCGTTGTTGCGCGAGGTGAGCGTGAGTCCTATTTCGCGAGACGCCGTTTCGGCGTCCTCGTAGAACATTTCGTAAAAATCGCCCATCCGGAAAAACAGGATCGCATTCTGATGCTGGGCCTTGATTTCCCGGTATTGCGTCATGAGTGGCGTGGCCGCACCACTCATGCGGGTGGTACCTCTACTACAAATCCACTTTGGCCTTTCTTCTTGAGTGCGGCGAGCGCTTCGGTGGCTTCTGCGCGCGTGGCGTAGCGTCCGACATTGACGCGAAACGGTTGCCTGGTGCCGGCAACAAAGGCGTTCAGTTTGTTCGCGTTCAGCTTTTTCGCGAGTGTGTTGGCCTGCGCGCGTGTTTTGTACGCGGCCACCTGCACCGTAAATCGACCGGCCTTTGCAGAGGTGCTTGAGGCGGAAGGCTTGGCGCCCGTTGCTGACGTGCCTCGCACAAGCGCGGCCAACGAATCGACCGTGTTCGCCACGCGTGTGGCCGAATCGCGACGGGCGCGGTCACGAGCCACCGTCATGCCGGCTGCGCTATCGCGGGCTGCGTAGACCTTTCGCAAACTGTCGCGCAGCACGCTGTCGCGCGCAATCACCGCGCGCATGGAATCCGCGCGCGCGGTCGCGATGCGTGCGATGGAATCGTTCCGCAAAATTGCGGCGCGGGTAGTGGAGTCTTTTCGCACTGCGTCCGCGAAGGCGATGGAATCTCTGCGTGCGGTTGCTGCACGCAGGGAGGAATCACGGCGCGACAGGGCGGCGCGCGCGACGGAATCCTTCCGCGCAGACTCAGCACGAGCCGTCTCAATTCGGGCAGATTCCACGCGAGCCGCGGCCGTGTCGCCAACCGGCGCACCCACCGACGCCGCATCGGGTTCAGCACCCAGCGCCACTTCGCGTACGCCGCGGCACTGCTGTTGCATTTCGTCGGCCTGCAAGCGCACTTCGACCGCGCCCAGCGGCGCGTCTTTCCGCACAGCCGTCAGCACGCCGCACGCGCGTGGCGCATCGCGTTCGTCAAAGTAGAGACGGGCCAACACCAGCAACGCGCGTGGCCGTTCTGGCGCGTCGGGATAGTTCGTCAACAGTTGCTGCACGTTCTGTTGTGCGAGTCCCGGGTTGTAGCGTGTCAGGTTCAGTTCGGACAATCGCAGCAATGCCTCGCTGGCACGTGGCGAGAGTGGCGACTCCACCACAATGCGTTTCCAGTCCAGTTCAGCCGACGCGGTGTCTTCACTCAACAACGCGCGCCAGTACAGCGCCTCGGCCGCATCGTTCGACTCTCTGGGTAGTTCACGCACCAGTGAGTCGAGCAGCTGTCGTCCTTTGGGGCCCTCGCCCACATCCGCCATGACGCGCGCACGGAGCACAACCGCTTGCACGGCGGCTGATGCGCCCGAGGCGGCCGCACCGCTGGGGTTCGACCCACCGATGGCAATTTGTGCGTGGGTTGCTGGTGCGATGGCCACCACGAGCAGCAGTGCCGCGAAGCGCCGCGCTGATGGTGTTGCGAACAATCGCGAAATCACAGGCATCGCCATATGCGGATGAAAGATGAGAGTCGGGTCAGGCCGCGCGAGGCACGCCGTGGTGTGGCACGCCAGTTGGCGTCACGCGGCTTTCCGACCGCGCGACCGCAGCGCGCATAACGCGAGCAAGAGGGACATCATCGTCTGCTCCGCATCTGACACGGTGGAATCTTTGAGCGCGATGTCGGCCTGCAGCAGCAGTTCCAGCGCGCGTTCACAACTGTGCGTGCTCCACCCGTCCACTTCTTTGGTCCAGGCTGTCGCGGCTTCGCCCCACGGTCGTCCCAGGTAGCCACCGGTTTCTTTCAAAAACGAGAAGAACTCGGCGGGTAAGCGATTGGTTGTTACACCCGCCTCGCGACGCGCGCGCCCGTACGACAGGGCAAAAGCCTGTGTCGTCAGCATCATGACAACTTGCACCGCAGTCACTTTGGGTTGGCCCAACACATGCGCCAGCAGTTTGACGGCCGTAGCGGCATCGTGACGGGCCACGGCATCGAGCAGGTCGGTGACGGTTTCGCCACGGCGTACGCCCACGACGGCAGAAACCGCGTCGCCGTCAATGCTGGTCGCCTTGGAATTGCGCCCCAGCGAATAACTTGCACACTTGTCCATTTCGCCGGCCAGCATCTGCAAATCGTTGCCGACCGACTGTTGCAGAAGTTGCACGGCATCGGCGGTCACTTCAATGTGCAGCACGGTTTGTGCATGGTGCATAATCCACTTCCGCACGCGTTCGGGCGAGAGCGGTTCAAAGTTCAGCGTTTCTGCTGCGTGGGACAGTGCGGTGTCCGTTTTTCCGCCGGCGGGCGTGGTGAGAATGAGCAGTGTGTCTGACGCCGGTTTGGTCAGATATTTGTCGAGCTGTGCGCGCGCAGCCTTTTTCAGCGCGCCCGCATCGCGAATGACCACGGCACGGCGCTCGGCCAGCATGGGTGGTGTGCCCAGGATGTCATTCACGGCTTCGGCGTCCATTTCGCTCGCGCGGCGTACATCGCAATTAAAATCGCGCGAAGCGGGGTCGAGCGCGCCGGCCAGCAGATCGTGAATTGCGGCGTCCTTCAGATAGTCGTCGTCGCCGTGCAGGTAGTACACGGGCGCGAACGTCTGGGCCTGTACCGCCGCGAGGACGGCGCGTTGCGGGGACGATTCCTTGGACGGGTTCAGGCGCGGCGGCATGAGGGAAAGATAGCCAATCGGTTCGCGAACGGCTGTGCGACGTCGTTGGGTGGTCCATCAACGAAAAGCGAACCGCAACTTTCGTCGGGTTCGCTCTGTGCGTTGAACAACATGGTGCAGATATCGGTGCTGGTTGCCGAGTGGAGAATTCGGCATCCGCCAGCTCAGTCGCGCAGGGACTTTACCGAGATGAGCTCATTGTTCAGTAGCAGCGCCGGGACATCGTCCACCATAAAGGCGGCGGGCCACATGGGGTTGCCCGTAGCCATGGCTTGCACCATTTTCGGCGACAGGTGAACGGGAATAAGTGTGGTGTCCATGACCGGTTTCATAACCGTGGCCGGACCAACGACCGCCACGTTTTCCTGAACCGGAGCAGATTGGCGCCACGCCATGACTCCCATAATGAGCACACTGGCGGCGACGGCTGACAGCACCACGGGTTGCCGAGCGAATGGCCGCGACGGCGGCTGCGCATTTAATTCCACGAGGCGAAACCGTTCTCGCCGCGTGTCGGCGCGGGCCTCGCTCAACCGGGCCTGCATGCGTTCCCGGAAGTGAGCGGATGGTTCGATGTCGTTCATGTTTCGAACGAGCATGAGCGACCGTCGCACCATGGTATCGTGCGCGGCGCAGCTATCACACGCCATCACGTGGCGTTGCGCCGCGGACATTTCGTCGCCGGGCAGCGTATCGTCCAGATACGCGAAATGCTGTTTTCGGAACGTGCGACAGTCCATTTCCACCTGATGTAAAGCGAAGCTCAGCCAGACGATCCCTTCCCTGTGCGGAGGTACACGCCCCCCGTCCCCGGGTTCCGGGGGCGCACATTACAGGTAAGTAATTGTACGCGTTTCCGGCCCGTCGCACAGCTGTCGTCACCAAGGACGCCTTGATCAGGCAATTCTTTTCAATTTTTGGTCAGCATGCAGCCCGACCTTTGCCGCGCGGGCCGGCCAGACGCCTCAGGCGCTGGCCGGCTGTGTCGGATGGCTACCGCACCAGCGGGGCAATAATGTCTGCGAAGGCTGTACGGGCCCGATTGAGCCGAGATTTCACGGTCCCAAGGTTCACGCCTGTGATCTCCGCGATTTCCTCGTACGACTTGCCTTCCAGCTCGCGCAGCACGAACACTTCCCGATGGTGCACCGGCAGGCGGGCAACGGACTGTTCGACCATCTCACGCAAGTGGCGCTTTCGGAACAGGTCGTCCGGGCGCGACTGCGTGTCTTCGAACTGCAACGGGCGATCTTCGTCCTCGAACTTGGCCTTGATGGCCTGGAACAGCACCAGCGGATTCCGCGAGCGGTTGCGCAGTTCGTTCTTCGCCAGGTTGGATGCGATGGTGTAAATCCACGTGGAGAACTTCTTGGAGCGATCAAAACGGCCGATATGGCGGTATACCCGAATGAACACTTCCTGCACGAGGTCTTCCGCACGGTCACGGTCGCCAATGGTGCGATAGATGAAGTTCAACAGGCGTCCCTGATAGCGATCGACCAGTTCTTCAAACGCACGCTCTTCGCCATTCAGGAATGCGGAAACGACTTCGCCATCTTCTATGGAGCGAAGGCGCTCACGGACTGGAACGTTGAGTCCCACATTCGGGAGCATCTGGTTACGAGCCGGATCGGCCATCTGGAAATCTCCTCTTTTGCTTGAACGCGAACGACATCGTTCGCGAGGTTGCGTGGGCTTTGCGGCCCATGGCGGGGACCGGTCGTTCCGGCGCTCCGCCTTCGCTTCTATGCCCTCCTAGCGCATGCCCCGTGCCGTTCGGGAACCCGTTGGAACATTCGCTGCAAATACATACGCCGCTGGGGGTTACGCGGATCTGTAACGTGGGTCACTGCTCACTGGATTGTTTCAGTGTCCATCAGCACAGTCTTAAAATTGAGACACTTGGGTAATAGAATTCCATGCGTCTGCCGAATTGGCAGCTGGCGCCGAAAGCGAGCGCCGACTATACCGCACCGACAATGCGGCCTGGTGGCCCGAGAAGTTTGCCTCCCAATAGGCGACGGTTCGGGAAAAGGCAAACGACTGGCTTCGTGCTCGTGCGGTGCAGCCCTGATCGTATCGAGGCATGGAGTGCTCGATCATCGTCAGGGCTTCGAGGTATATCAGCGGATATGTTCTCCGGCGGTGGCTCTTATTGCTTGTTACCGCGCCGGCAACGCCTTCACCGCCGCCAACACCGCGGCATTCGTGGGGCGAATTTTGTAATCCGTCTGAATGTCGCGCCACTGCACGACGCCCTTCTTGTCGATCACAAACGTCGCGGGGTGCGGAATGCCGCGGCGCGTGCCGGCCGGATTAAGCACGCCATACCGTGCAATCACCCCATGTTCGGGATCGGTCAAAAACGTAAAGTCGGGCTTCATGCCGTCGGCCGTAATGCGGGTAAGCGCCGTTGCGGTGCCCTTGTCGTCATCAATGGAAACCACCAGCATCTCGGTATCCTTCTTGAGTTCATCCGACAGCAGCGTGCGCATTTCCTTGAGCTGTGTGATGCAATAGGGACACCAGTAGCCGCGGTAGAACACGAGGACGACATTTTTCCTGCTCTTGAACGACGAAAGCGTGGTAGTGCCGCCGCCATACGTCGCCAAGGTGAAATCGGGCGCGCTGGTACCGACTGCAATACGTTCAAGATCGGTGGGTGCCAGGTCTTTGCCGTCGACCGGGCCGAGCATCGCGGACGGGGGCGTCATGGGTGACATCGCTGCCTGCGCGAATGCGCTGGGCGCGGTGGCGACGACGGAGGAGAGGGCGATCGCGGCGGGAAGCGTTGCCAGCCGAAGCGAGCGTCCCATCAGACTACGTGCGCTGTTCATGAGGCGTGAGGTGAAGAGTCGAGGTAAGTATTCGTGAGGCGCACTTGGTGCAACGGCCAGCCGACGCGCAGCCGGTGAAGGTGGGTCCTTGTCCTGGTTCTGGCCACAGTCCTGGTCCTGGTCCTGTTACGCTCACATAGACGCCGCATGGGAAATGGTTCCCGACGTGGCAGGCATTCCAGTCAGTGGCGGACAAGCGGTGATAGTAGATGCACTGTTCAGGTGCGCGCCACAGGGAACCGCCGCCTGACACGCGGTCTATGTGTGCTGACAACCTATCGGCTCCACTCTCTTTTTCCTGCGTAGGAGTATGATGCAATCGCAATTCCGTCACGCTCTCGCGTTGTTGATGATGTCGGCTGGGACGGCGTTTGCGCAGTCGTCCACACCGCCAACCGTGGCGCCCGAGCGCACGTCCGGAACGCGAAGCTCCAGCGCGGACGCAGTGGCCCCAGTAGCCGACCTGACGCCCAACAGCAACGTCGAGCTGATTGCGCCAACTATCGGCCTCCGCTCAGGTGCGGTGACGACACTGGCATTTCGCATCACGATGGATCGTGGTTGGCATACCTATTGGACAAACCCTGGCGACGCGGGCCTGCCGTTTGCGGCAACGTGGTCACTGCCACCAGGCGTCACGGTTTCGTCATTGCGGTTTCCCGTGCCGCATCTCGTGCCGCAGCCGCCGCTTATGAGCTTTGGTTACGAAAACGAGGTGTTGGTGCTGGCCGACGTTGCCGTTGCCGGCTCGGTTCCGGCCGGTCGCGCACTGCGCATTGAGGCCGACGTGGATTTTCTCGTGTGCGCCGATGTCTGTCTGCCGGCCAGCGCCCATGTGACGCTTGCGGAACCAGTCGTCGGGTCTGCGGCCCCATCGCGTTGGAGCAGTGCGATTGATTCGACGCGATCACGCCTGACGCAGACCTCAACCGGTTGGGAGGTAAAAGCCTGGCGCGATGGCAAACGTATCGTGATGCTGGCACGCGCCACGGCCAACACGCGCGCGCTGCTACAACAGGTGTTCCTGGTTCCCGATTCCACCGGAGTTCTTGAACACGCGCTGCCGCAAACGCTTGCCGTGACCGGTGACACGATTGTGCTCGCGATGACGCCCGTCTCCGCGCTGTCGGACACCATGAGCCGGCTGCAGGGCGTGTTGCTCAACGATGCGGTGTCACCCACTGTCGGTTTTCAGATTGATGTCGCGCTCGAGCGTCAGCCGCCTGCTCTCGGCGCGCGCCTTGCGCAGTTGTTGTTGGCGACCAGTGCCGTGCAGTCAGGCGGAGTTGTTGGCGCCGCCGAAAACACGAGTGGTGCCATCGATGTCGGCGGCGCACCAGCCGCCATGACGACGGCTGGTGCCGACCCACAATCGGGAACACTCGGCGTGTGGCTGGCCTTGGTGCTCGCATTTGGTGGCGGATTGCTGCTCAACCTCATGCCGTGCGTGTTTCCGGTATTGTCAATCAAGATTCTCGCCTTTGTCGAGCGCGGTGGTGACATGGGCAGTGGCAGTACCGCTGGCGCAGTGGGCCGCAAACACGCGATGGTGTTTACGCTGGGTGTGTTGGTGACATTCTGGGCGTTGGCGGGAGTGTTGCTTGCGCTTCGCGCTGGTGGCGCACAGCTGGGCTGGGGATTTCAATTGCAATCACCCGGCGTGGTTGCAGTGCTGGCACTCGTTGTTTTTGCGCTTGCTCTTAATCTGAGTGGCGTGTTTACAGTTGGTGCGAGTTTGACGCGACTTGGCGCCGTCGGTGGCGGCGAGCGATACAGCGATTCGTTTCTGACAGGTTTGCTCGCGGTTGTTGTGGCAACACCGTGCACCGCGCCGTTCATGGGCGCTGCGCTGGGCTTTGCATTGACACAACCTGCCCTGATTGGCATGGCGGTGTTTACATCACTGGGGTTGGGGTTGGCCGCGCCGTACATCGTGTTCGCGAGCAGTCCGGCGCTGTTGCGAAAACTTCCGCGCCCCGGTGCATGGCTTGAAACACTCAAGCAACTCCTCGCGTTTCCGCTGTACGCTACGGTCGTGTGGCTGCTGTGGGTACTCGGCCGTCAGGCTGGGGCAGATCTGGTCGCGCTTACCCTGCTCGTCGCTACGACGCTGTCGTTTGCGGGGTGGTTTGCCGGTCGGTCTCAGCTTGCCGGTCGAACGCGTTCTGGCAATATCGCGCTGTTTGTTGTTGCGCTTGTGATAGTTGGAGGCGGCGTGCTGGTTGGAACACGCCCGGTTCGCCCCACCGGAATCAGTGCCGCTCCCGCCGGATGGGAGGCGTGGTCGCCGGCGCGCGTTGCGGAAGCGCGCGCTTCGAGGCGTGTGGTGTTTGTGGATTTCACCGCTGCGTGGTGTCTGAGTTGTCAGGTGAACGAGCGCGTCGCGTTGCACACTACGGCGGTTGAGCAGGCGTTTGCCAACGCGAACGTTGTGTTGTTGCGAGCCGACTGGACATCGCGCAGTGCGGAGATCACGCAAACGCTGGCCAGTTTCGGCCGCAGCGGCGTGCCGTTGTATGTCGTGTATCCGGTTGACGGAATCGGCGCTGCTGAAGTCTTGCCGGCTATTCTGACACCGGGACTTGTTGTGGATGCGGTGAACCGGGCGGCAGGGCGGCCGGTGGCGGCGCGGCGGTGAGTGGTCGGCCTTTGCAAGCGTTAGTATATGGGTTCGTGTTTCTGACTATCAGCCATCTGATTCTTTCATGAACAACCCACCAACCACAACACCACCCGCGCTCGATCAGCCAGGCTTCGTACGGCTCACGTCGTACCGCGAGTACCCGCCCGACGACATGCTGCATCGTGCCCGCGCGTTTGCGGCCGAAATGCAGCGGCGTCGCACCGTGCGCCAGTTCAGTGACCGGCCAGTCGCGCGTGCAATCATTGAAGCGTGCCTTGAAGCCGCTGGCACGGCGCCAAGTGGAGCGCATCAGCAGCCATGGCATTTTGTGGTCATCAGCGACCCCGCGGTGAAGCGCGCCATTCGAGACGCGGCCGAAGCGTCCGAAGCGGACTTTTATGCGGACGCCCCCGCTGAATGGTTGGCCGCACTCGCCCCATTGGGCACCGATTCGCACAAGCCGTATCTCGAAACAGCGCCGTATCTCATTGCGGTCTTTGCCGAGCGATACGGAGTGTTGCCCGATGGCGACCGCATCACGCACTATTACGTGAGTGAGTCGGTGGGCATTGCCACGGGATTTCTGTTGGCCGCGCTGCATCATGCGGGACTTGCCACGCTCACGCACACGCCCAGTCCCATGGGGTTTCTCAATCACATTCTCGACCGACCGGTGAACGAGCGTGCCCTCATGATGGTGGTGGTGGGTTATCCGGCGGCTGATGTACGAGTACCCGACATCCAGCGAAAGCCGGTGTCCGAAATTTCAACCTTCCGGTAGCATCCGCTGCAATGCCTGAGGCGCCAATGTCGACGTTGGTTCCGGCGAGTTTGCGACGGTGGTTTGTGGTGCACGCCATCGTCGATCTCGTGTTTGCTCTTCCAATCTTGATCGATCCGGAAGGCACGCTGCAGCTGTTTGGATGGAGCACCGTCGATCCGGTGGCGACTCGACTGGTCGGGGCGGCGCTCATTGCACTTGGTACCGAATCATTTCTTGGCCGCCATGCATCGGTTGCCAGCTTCCGGACCATGCTGCGCCTGAAGGTGTTGTGGTCGCTCTCCGCCTGCCTTGGAATTGCGTTGTCCATTTCAGGCGGGGCTCCCGCTGGCGCCTGGCTCTTCCTGATGGTTTTCTCGAGTTTTTCGCTGGTATGGATTTTTTATTGGCGGATGTTGAACCGTTAAACGCGTCTCGTTTCGTGCACCAATGGCACCCTAACTCGACCTGCGAACGCGCGTTGGGTTTATCCATTGGCAATGGCTGCCCTTTGCCTTTTTTGCATCCCGCGCTTCAAATGCGCCGCCAATTGTTTTGACAGCCCCGCGAGCCAACTTGCTCCAGCCCATTGACGGACCATCACCGGCGCTATATTCTACTACTTAGTTGATTAGTGAAACAACGGGCACACGTTCCTGCACCCCTAAAACACATGTACCCAGCCCAAGCCGCCGTTCTCGATCTCTCAGAATTCGTGCGCCTCCGCGCAGAGCATCCGCAAACGCGCATTCTGGATGTGCGCACCCCTGGTGAGTTCGATACCGAACGGCTTCCCGGCGCCCACAACGTGCCGCTCGACGCACTGCCCGTGCACGGCCCGGACATCTGCGCTAACGTCCGCGACCCCATCGTCCTCATGTGCCGGTCTGGCCAGCGTGCCCGCAAAGCCGCCGAAATCCTGAGCGCGCTGGGCATGCAGAACCTGTATGTGCTGGACGGGGGCATTACGTCGATGGTGGCCAACGGGCATCCCGTGTTGCGGGGAACGCCCCGCTTGTCCCTCGAACGGCAGGTGCGCATCGCCGCCGGCGCATTGGCCGCCACGGGTGGATTCCTCGCGCTGCTCGTCAATCCGCTTTTCGCCGCGCTGCCCGCGTTGGTAGGATCGGGTTTGGTGTTCGCCGGCATCTCCGACACGTGTGCGATGGGTCTGATGCTCGCAAAGCTGCCTTACAACCGTGGGGCAAGCTGTGACGTGCCGGCCAACATTCGCGCGTTGGCCGCGCAGGGCATCGCGGCATAATGTTGTTGCTTGGCTTGGCCCTCGCGGTCCTGATTGGTATCACGCTGGGGTTGCTGGGCGGCGGTGGCTCCATTCTCACAGTGCCGGTGCTGGTGTACGTGCTGGGCTACGACGCAAAACAGGCCATTGTCATGAGTTTGCTGGTGGTTGGTATCACCAGCCTGCTTGCGGCTGCGCAACATTGGCGGCTGGGGAATGTGCGAATTCCCACGGCGCTGATGTTCGGCGCCTTCACCATGATTGGCGCGTTCGCCGGCGCGCGCTTTGCGATGTACCTAAGTGGTGGGGTGCAACTGCTCGTGCTGGCAGTCGTTATGGTGGCGGCCGCGCTTTCAATGCTGCGAGGCAAACCGGTGGCGTCGGGCGAAAGCCCCGTCTCCGTCAACGCGCCGCGTTGGGGGGTGCTGATTCCTGTGGCACTGGGTGTGGGCGTGCTGACGGGACTCATTGGCATTGGTGGCGGGTTTCTGGTGGTACCGGCCCTCATTGTGATTGCGCATGTACCGGTGCGCGAGGCGATTGGCACGTCGCTGCTGGTCATTGCCCTGAATTCTGCGGCCGGTTTCGCAGGGTATCTGGGCACCGTCACCGTGGACTGGGCGTTTCTCGCTCCGTTCACAGCGGCATCGGTTGGTGGCGCGCTGGTTGGGACAGCGCTTGCGTCTCGGGTACCGCAGGCGGTACTCAAACGCGGGTTTGCGCTCTTTCTGCTCGTGATGGGCGGGTTCGTTCTTTTCAAGAATCGACACATCCTCATTTCGCCGGCAACCGTGTCCGCGTTGCCGACCCGGAGATAAGTCAGATGTTCTTTCAGCGCTTCTACGACACGCAACTGGCACAAGCGAGTTATCTCATTGGCTGTCAGCGCACGGGCGAAGCCGTGGTGGTTGACGCGAATCGCGATATCGCACAGTACCTGCAGGCGGCCGCCAAAGAAGGACTGCGTGTTTCACACGTAACCGAAACACACATTCATGCCGACTTCGTAAGCGGTTCGCGCGAGTTGGCGAATGAGGCCGGCGCGCAGCTTCTGTTGTCCGACGAAGGCGATGCGGACTGGAAGTACGCGTTTGCGAACGAGCCCAATGTGCAGCTGGTCAAAGACGGTGATCACTTCATGGTGGGCAACATTCGCCTGGACGTATTGCATACGCCCGGGCACACGCCCGAACACGTGAGCTTTCTCGTGACGGACACGCCCGCAGCGGCCGGACCGTGGGGCATTCTGACGGGGGATTTTGTGTTTGTGGGCGACGTGGGGCGTCCCGACTTGCTCGAGCGAGCAGCCGGATATACCGGTACGATGGAGCAGGGCGCACGCACGCTGTTTCATTCGCTGGAACGTTTCCGCGCGTTGCCGGATCATTTGCAGGTATGGCCTGGGCACGGCGCGGGTTCCGCCTGCGGCAAAGCGTTGGGCGCCATTCCGTCAACAACGGTTGGTTACGAGAAAATGTCGAATTGGGGTGTGGGCACCGTTGACGAAGGGGAGTTTGTGCGCATGGTGTTGGAAGGTCAGCCAGAACCTCCGCGCTATTTCGCAGAGATGAAACGCATCAACAAGGTGGGACCGCGTTTGCTGCATGGTTTCCCGGAAGTCGCGAAGGTGTCCGGCGCGTCTCTGCAGACACTGTTGGAACAACACGCCCTCATTGTGGATACGCGTGCGTCCGATCGTTTTGCCGCCGGTCATATTCCAGGCACCATCAACGTCCCGTTGAATGGCAGCTTCACCACGTTTGCGGGCACCGTGCTGCCGTACGACCAGGATGTGTTGCTGCTGGTCGATGATGCGTGCACAGACTGCGCCGCCACGGCCGTGCGCGATCTGGCCATGATCGGACTTGATCGCGTCACGGGCATTCTGGGTAACGATGCACTGGCTGCGTTTACTGCTTCGGGCCAGCCGTTGCAATCCGTGGTGCAGGCATCAGCGTTTGAGGTTTCCGCCCTGCTCACAACTGGCAGCGCCACCGTCATCGATGTGCGTGGTCAGAGCGAGTGGGACGCCGGTCACTTGCCGGGCGTGCAGCATATTCCGCTGGGCCAGTTGCAGCGGCGCATCGGTGAACTGCAGACCGGTCAGCCAGTGGTTCTGCAATGCCAGGCTGGCGCTCGTTCGGCGATTGCAGCCAGTCTGCTGCAGGCGAATGGCGTCCCGAATGTGATTAACCTGAGCGGTGGATTTGGCGCGTGGCAGGAGGGGGGCCACGCCATTGAGCGTGCACCCGCCGCCCAGGCGACCGATGCATTGCTCCGGGAAGCGCAACCCGTTTGAAAGCGAATTCAGGACGCGATATGGCATCCACGCCGCTGACAGCCAAACAAATCGAATTGATTGCCGAGCGTTTTCAGGCGCTCGCAGAGCCGGCGCGTTTGCACATTCTGAAGGCATTGCGTACGGGTGAGCAAACCGTGTCGGAATTGGCGGACGTGACGGCGCTCGGGACTGCGAACCTTTCGAAACATCTCCGGCGGCTGTATGCGGCCGGATTTGTCACGCGTCGCAAGGAAGGACTGTTTGTGTACTACGGACTGGCCGATGAGGCTGTATTTCAGTTGTGCGACATCATGTGCGGGCGGCTTGCGCAAGAGGGGGAGACGCGGCGGATCATGATGGCAGAGGCAGGGTAGGGCGTTATCGCTTCAGGAATTGCGCAGTGAGCAACAACGCCAACGCCGTCTTGGCATCCTGAATCTCCCCCCGCTCGATCATCGCCAATGCCTCGGACAACCGCGTGGGTTTGAGTTCGAGAAACTCGTCAGCTTCGCGATGTGATTCACCCGCCGTCAGTCCGGTGGCCACAAACAGATGAATCTTCTCATCCGTGAATCCGGGCGTGGTGAACATGGTGATCAACTTCTCCATGCCAACCGCGCGATAGCCGGTTTCTTCCGCCAGTTCACGATGCGCGCATTGTGACGGGTCTTCGCCCGCATCCAGCCGGCCGGCCGGCACTTCGTACAAGTAACCGCTTGCTGCGTAACGGTACTGTCGAATAAGCAGCACCATGGGATCGCGGGTGTTCGCGCCCGATTCATTGTCTTCGTCCAGCAGCGGCACGACCGCACTCGCCCCCGGGTGCCGCACCATTTCGAGATTGCCCGTCGAGCCGTCGGGAAAACGCACTTCGTCCACATCCAGCGAGATCACGCGCCCGGTGTAGGCGCGTGTGCTGCTGATTGTGCCCGGCTCGTGCATGGCCGCTGGCGGGGTCGCCACGGACTCGGGCGCTGCGGGCCTGTCCCCCATCACGCGACGCGTTTTCTGGTGGTTTTTCGCGCCACCTTTTTCCTGACTGGTTTCGCAACTGGTTTCGCACGCTTCTGGGCCGCGGCGGCTTTCTTCTTCGCGGTCGCAATGTTTTTCTTTGCCGCTGCTTTCTTGCGCGCGTCCTTGAGACGCAACGCCGCCTTGCTGCCAGGTTTGGGTGGCTTCGGCACATCATCACCGGCCAGCCACTTCCTGACCGTGCTCTTCAGGTACGCGGGCACTTTGATAATCGTGCCACGGCATTTCGGGGTGCCGCACCGACAGGCGTAATATCGAATGTCTTCCGGCTCGTAGTCGTCATCAAACTCGAATTGGTAATCGTACACCAACTCCTGCTCGGGCTTGATGCCCTTGATGGCGTCAACCCAGATGGCCCCGTCTTCAATGACCGATTCGCAGTTCGGGTCGCACGAATGATTCAGGTACTTCGCGTCGCACCTGGTAATACGCGCGTCGATTACGATGTCGTCGTTGAGAATAAACAGAAACGTGTGGTGCCGCCCCTCGGCATCGTCGGCATCGTAGCGGCGATCGGCTTCCTTGTGCGTAATGGGTTCGCCGCGGTATTCAATGATGCGCGTGCCTTTGCGAATGGGTTCGATGGCAAACGCCCCGCGTCCCTGAATGCGGGAACGTCGAATTTCAAACGGTTGTTTTGTGAGAGCCGGCACTGGATGGGAAACGAGGGAATAAACGAATGACGCGATAAGTCAAACACCGCACGAACCTGCGCACTGCACGTATGGCACCCGTCGCGCAGGCGCGTTGCGGCACCGCGCCCCTGACATCAGTTTTCTGGTGCCGGATTGTGCACCGTCACGGGGCCCACGCCAAGCGCGGTCAGTGGCTCCACGATTTTTTGCGGATCACCCACCACAATGACCTGCAGGCGCGTTGGGTCCAGATGCTGCTGGGCAACGCGCTGCACATCCGCTGCCGTGACGGCGCGCACGCGCTCGCGGTACGTGTCAAAGTAGTTGGAGGCGAGCCGGAATATCTCCACATTGGCCAACCCGCCTGCCACCGCCGCTGTGGTCTCAAACCGAATGGGAAACACCCCATCCAGATAACTGGTGGCCAGCGACAGTTCGGCGTCAGTGACTGAATCCACACGCATCCGCGCAATTTCACTCAGCGCTTCACGCAACGCGTTGGCGGTCACGGCCGTTTCAACGGCGGTGGACACCTCAAACGGACTGGCCGCGCGCCTCCAGTCGAACGCCGAATGCGCACCGTAAGTGTACGCGTGCACTTCCCGCAGGTTCAGATTCAGGCGCGACGAGAAGAGTCCGCCCAGAATGGCATTCATGACCACCAACGGAAAGTAATCCGGATGTTCACGCGGAACCGCCACGTGTCCAACGCGAATTTCTGATTGCGGCGCGTCGGCTTTCGCGACAACATGCACGCGCGCGTCGGTGTACCGCGCACGATCGAGTGGCTCCTTGACCGGCGGCGCTTCTCCCCGCCACTCGCCGAAATTCTGCTCGGCCAACCCCATGGCGGCTTCGACCGTAATGTCGCCCACTACCATGAGGGCCGTGGCGTTGGGCCGAAAATATTGCTCGTGGAAACGCACAATTTCGTCGCGCGTTAACCGCTGCACGGATTTTTCGTCGCCGCCCGCCAACCGTGCAAACCGCGACTCTTCGTTGTACAGCAATCGCGAAAAATACACGTCGGCCAGACCGCGCGGCTCGGCACGCAATTGCGCCAGATCGGCCATGCGTTCGGCGCGCAACCGCTCCAGTTCCGACTCGGGAAACGACGGCGTGCGCAATACTTCGGATAACACCGTGAACGCATCGCCCACGCGCGAGGCAAGCGCGGTGAGCTGCACAATGGCGGAATCCCAATCGGCCCCGGTGTCCAGCGTGGTGCCCAGTGATTCGAGTCGTTCCGCAAGTTGCAACGCATCCATCGTCGCGGTGCCCTCGGCGAGCGCGCGCGTGGCGAGTTGCGCAAGTCCCTCACAGCCCAACGGATCGCGCGTTGCACCGGCTTCGACTACCGCCAGTACCGTGACGACCGGGAACGTGTGAATGGGCGCAATCACCACCCGAACGCCGTTGCCAAGCGTGCGTGTTTCAAAATGTGGAAACGCGTATGGACGCGGAATGCCGGGGGCCGGACGCAGCGGGGCGGCGTCTAGGGTAATGTCACGCATACGTGTCAATTTCCGGTGAGCGCGGAGAGGCTGTCCGCGAGCGCGCTGTCGACCGTTGGCCGTTCCGCGGGCTCCGTTTCGTCGGACGGCAGATACCAGAGGATGGCGCGGTTGTTCGGACCCAATCGTTCGCGGGCAAACGTGTTGACGTCATTCACGGTGACCTGCTGGTATCGCGCGACCTGCGTGTTTGCGAGCAACGGGTCGCCGAAATAGGTGGTGAAACGTGACAGTTGATCGGCGCGTTCGGCAGCGGATTGCAACGACGTCACAAATCCTGTTTCAATCAGCGCCAACGCGCGCGCGACTTCGGCGGCAGTGACGCCGGTGTGATGCAGCGCATCCAGTTCCGCGATGACTGCGGCTTCGAGCTGTTCAGGAGAAACATCAGGATGCGCCGTAACATCCACCACAAACAAATCGCTGCCCTTTGCCAAATCGAAGGTGAAGGCTGCCGCCTGCGACGCAATACGCTGGCCGCGCACGAGATTGCGTTCGAGACGGCTGCCGGTGCGCAATCCGAGAATGGCACTGGTGAGGCTGGCCGCGTAATAACCATCGGTACCGAACACGGGAGAGCGCGACACTACAAACAAGCGCGGCAACGCCACCGCGTCGTACACCACCTGCCGCGGGGAAACTCCGAAGACGGGCGGCAGCGTCATGTCGGGCAGTGCCGGACGCCCCGTGCCTCGCGGAATCCAGCCGAAATAGCTGTCGATCAATGCAACGGCGTCATCATGCTCGAAATCACCCGTGATGGTGAGCACCGCGTTGTCCGGCGTGTAATACGTGCGGAAAAAATCGGCGACGTCTTCAAGCGACGCTTCGCTCAGATGCTCCATCGACCCGATCAGCGAGTGATGAAAGGGATGATCCGGTGGGAACACGAGTTCCTGCAGTTTTTCCCAGCACGTGCCGTACGGCTGATTGTCGATGGACCAGCGGCGTTCATTTTTCACGACGTCCCGCTGCGTATCGAGCTTCACCTGCGTGAGCGCGGGCAACATGCGGCCCATGCGGTCCGACTCCAGCCACAACGCCATGGCGAGCTGGTGCGACGGCATGGTTTCGTAGTAGTTGGTGCGTTCCAGCCAGGTGCTGCCGTTCAGCGTGCCACCGGCGCGCTGCACCAATTCGAAGTGCTCGTTGGCTTCGACGTTGGCGGAGCCTTGAAACAGCATATGTTCGAACAGATGCGCGAAACCCGTTCGGTCCAGCCGTTCGTTGGCCGAGCCCACGTGGTACCACAGGTTGACGGCGACAATGGGTGCCGTATGGTCCCGGGACAGGACCACGGTCAGGCCATTGGACAGACGATAACTCTCGACGGGAATCTGCATCGCGTAAATTGGAGGCCGTGTCGCGTGCGAAGGAACCCCGAGCTCCACCCCTGTGACAAATACACCCTCGCATTTCGGGGGCGATTTGCCGATTCTTCATAAACTTCCCCATTCCTACCAAAGGTCTGAATGCTTAAAGCTGTAGCCGCGTCCAGCAGAATTGTGGTGCGCCTCGTTCCCGCGCTGGCGTTTATCGCGTGTGGCAGTGATGAGCCGCAGGTGCCCACCATCCTGGCGCCCGTCTCGGCCGCGGCGCTGCCCGGCACCGCTGGCGCGCCGCTCTCGACCATTCCTTCGGTCACGCTCAAGGATCAGAACGGCAAGGGCATAGCCAATGTCTGGGTGAAGTGGACTCCCAGTGCCGGCAAAGTTGTGAACGATTCTTCCAAGACGGACGTGAACGGCTCGGCGACGTCGGGTACGTGGACCCTCGGAACCGTGGCCGGCACGCAGACGCTGAACGCGGCCGCCAGCGGGCTGCCGGTGGCCACCATTTCGGCCGATGCAAAAGCGGGCCCAGTGTCTGCGCTCGATCTTCTGACCCCCGCTGCAACCGGCTTGGTGGGAACTGATGTGGCCACGCCACCGTCCGTGCGCGCAGTCGACCAGCACGGGAACCCCGTAGAGGGGGCTTCCGTCCTGTTCGCCGTGACCAGTGGTGCCGGGAGCATTACGGGCGCGCAGCAGACCACCAACGCCAGCGGCGTCGCCACGGTGGGTTCATGGAAGCTGGGTACGCTGTCCGGTACGCAAGCGCTTCGTGCGGATGTGGTGTCGACGGGCGCGAATGCGTTCATGTTTGCAAACGCCCTGGCTGCTCCAGCCAGCGAAATTCTGATCATTGATGGCAACGCGCAGATTGGACAGGCCAACAAGCGGCTGTGCACGTCGCCTGTCATTGCTGTGCGGGATATTTTCGGCAATGGGGTTGGACAAGTGCGCGTGACGTTCACGCCAGCCAGCGGTTCAGGCAGCGTCACGGGCGGGTCGGTGCTGAGTCGCACGGAAAACGGTTACGCAGCGCTGGGCGCGTGGAACCTGGGTAGCAGCGCGACCCAAACGCTGCTCGTCACCAGTTCGGCGATTCCGGGAAAGTCCCTCACCATTACTGCGACGGTTGGTCCGGACGCAGGGTTTTCCATTTGCGCACGGTTTCTTGGCGAAGGGGGAACGCCGCGTCAGCGTCAGGCCATTACGACGGCGGTTGCACGTTGGCAGCGCGTGATTGTCGGACATGTGCAAAATTCGCCGCTGATTGAAAGTGCCAACCGATGTTTCCCCGGCCAGCCGGCCATTAACGAAGTCGTGGAAGACCTGCTGTTGTTCGTGCAGTTAGCACCCATCGATGGCCCACGCGCCATCATCGGTCAAGCGGCGCCATGCGCGGTGCATCTGCCGTCTGCGCTCACGCTCATGGGATTCCTGCAACTGGACGTCGCCGATCTTGATTTGATGCTGAGTGAAGGCACGCTCGACAACGTGGTCACACACGAAATCGGGCACATTCTCGGGGTGGGCACGTTGTGGAACTTCCGTCGCATGCTATTGAGCGGCGCCGGCACCCCCGATCCGTTTTTCCTCGGTGCCACCGCACGTGATCAATTCGCACTGCTTCTCAGCTCGTACAGCGGGACGCCAGTTCCCGTCGAGAATACGGGCGCCGCCGGTACGCGCGACGCACACTGGCGCCGCACCATTTTCAACACGGAGCTGATGCAGGGATTTTCGGCGCAGAACATGCCCATGAGCCGCGTGACCGTCGGTTCGCTGGCTGATATGGGCTACACGGTCGACTTAAGCAAGGCCGATGCGTTCTCGTTCGTGTCTGCCGCGCGTTCGTCTCTTGGTCCGAGCGGTGCGGAACTCGTCAACGATGTGGCCGATACGGATATCTGGGGCGTGGAGACCGGCGGTCGTCGTGAGTTGGTGACGCCGGCACGTAACCCGCTGAAACGACGCTTCTGATTTTCGTCAGGCGCTCAGTCCACTGCAACGGCACCCATTTCCTGAGCTCCAGCGCCGGTTGTCGCGGCGCTGGAGCTTTTGACAAGTCGTTGAGTACCTACTGAATGTTCAAGACTGGAGCGTCTCTTCGGAGAATCGTCACCTGCCTCGGTGTCGCGTTGGTGTTTGTTGCGTGCGGCGGCGATGGTGGCAGTGGCAGTGGCAGTGGCGCACCGGCTGCCGTGCCCACCACCCTTGTGCCAGCGCCGTCGCCAGTATTGACCGTCGCAATTGGTACGGCGTTGGAGTCGGTTCCCTCGGTCACGCTGAAGGACCAGTACGGCGCCGGCATGGCCAATGTCTGGATACAGTGGACGCCTTCGTCGGGCAACATCTTCGCCGACTCCTCACTGACAAACGCGAACGGGACCGCGACCTCGGGTACCTGGACTTTGGGCACCGTGTCCGGACTCCAGACACTCACCGCACGGGCCGGCGCCCTGTCTGTCGTCGCGATGGCGGCAAATGTCAGTCCGGGTCCGATGGTCGGTCTGGTGACAGTGTCGACAACCGTCACCGGTGTCGTTGGCAGCACCCTGTCCACACCGGCTTCCGTCAAAGCGGTCGATAAGTACGGCAACGGAGTGCCCAATATTTTCGTGCAGTTTGCGATGTGGGCCGGCAACGGCAGCATCACCGGCAATCGCCAGGCCACCAACGAAAATGGCATTGCCACGGTTGGCTCCTGGAAACTGGGTCCATTGTCGGGGCAGCAGTCCATTCGCGCGGACGATCACATAACCGGCGCGACGACCATGGTGCATGCCACTGCATTACCCGCACCGGCAAGCCAGTTCGTCGTCATTGACGGCAACGCACAAACGGGGCAAGCGGGCAAACGATTGTGCACGTCGCCGATTATTGCCGTCCGCGACCAATATGGAAACGGGATCGGGCAAATACCTATTGTGTTTGCGCCCGGTGCCGGCTCTGGCACGGTCACCGAGGCGTCAGTGGTCAGCAACGCAGGCAACGGGTACGCGGCGGTGGGCACCTGGACGTTGTCCGGCAGCGTCACGCAAACGCTGGTGGTGACCAGTCCTGCAGTTCCGGGTGCATCGCTGACGCTGACCGCGACGGTTGCGCCAGGCGTCGCGTTTTCCGTCTGCACGCGTTACCTGGGCGCCAGCGGTACGCCGCGTCAACGGCAGGCGGTGACCACAGCCGTGCAGCGCTGGCAACGAGTCATTGCCGGTCATGCGCAAACAAGTACACTCGCCGAAAACGCAAACCGCTGTTTCCCTGGTCAGCCAGCAATCAACGAAGTCGTAGAGGACCTGTTGTTGTTCGTGCAGATTGCGCCGATGGATGGGCCGGGAACGATGGTGGCCCGGGCGGGTCCGTGTGCCGTGCACTTGCCCTCAGGGCTCACGCAGATGGGATTGCTGCAGCTTGACAGTGCTGACCTGGAATTGTTGTTGGGGCAGGGAACGCTGGACAATCTGGTGACACACGAACTCGGACACGTACTGGGTTTCGGTACCCTGTGGTATTCGCAGAATGTGCTGAGTGGTGCGGGAACCAATGATCCATTTTTCACGGGAGCGTCTGCACGAGCGCAGTTCGCGCTGCTTCCGAACAGCTATGCGGGTACACCTGTTCCGGTTGAGGGTACCGGTGAGATTGGTACACGCGATGCCCATTGGCGCCACGCGGTATTCAACACCGAGTTGATGCAAGGCTTTACCGCGCCGAACATGCCAATGAGCCGCGTGACGGTTGGTTCGCTGGCTGATCTCGGCTACGTCGTTGACGTGTCGAAAGCCGATGCGTTTTCGTTTCCGTCAACTGCGAGGGCGTCGACCACAACTGCCACGGCGCTTGTCCGTGATGTGTTGGATACGGACATCTGGGGCAGCACAAAGAATGGTCGTCGAGTGCTGGTGCAGGGCGCGCGTAATCCACTCGTGTGGAGGTAGATGGTCGCGGTGTGAAGGGACGCACCCCTACTGCGTCATGCGTTCCCAGGCGACCATCGCGATGTCGGCCGGTAGTGCGAACGATTCACGCACGATGTATTCCAGCGCGACGGATTGCCGCGCGGAAATGGGACTGGTGCGGGTGGGTGACGACAACGGATTCAAACCATACAGGCGCGCCAGCACCGTGAGTCGCAGCATATGAAACGGATCGCTGACCAGAATCACTCGCGGTGCGTGCGTAGTGGTATCGCTGCGTAACAGTAATGCCGTGCCACGAATGGAAGCGAGCGTTGTGCGGCTGGTGCCCTCCAGCAGAATGGCGCTGACGGGAATGCCGTTTTTCATCGAGTAGCGCTGGCCGGCAATGGCTTCGCTGACCGCATCACCTGCACGCCGGCCACCGGTAAACAACACGCGCGGCGCCAAACCGTCCTTGTACAGTTGCACCGCGTGATCAAGCCGCGCTTTCAGCACGGGCGATGGACGGCCATCGTATTGGGCAGCGCCCAGTACCACAATGACATCGGCATTCGCCGCGGCATTCCGCCGCGCCCATCCGACAATCGCTGCCAAGGTCAGCAACCATCCCAGAAGCGGCACGCCGAGCAACCAGGTGAGCGTTCTTCCACGTCGGCGGGGCATCCGCAATAAGTTACACACGTTGTGCCAGACGCGCTTGCCGTGAGCAGCGCCCGGCGGTTTTGCAGCGGGACTACCCGGGCCAATGGATGATGCGTCTGGCGATGATCAAATTGGGCGTGTCTCACCGGAATTCGGCGCATCCACCTGATACCCACCCTTGCGCAACGACTCGGCAAACGCGTCCTGCGCTTCCGGTTCGCCATGCACCAGATGCACGCGCGGTGTGGTCCGCCCGCTCTCGCGCCCGCCGTCGCGTACCGCGTCCAGCCATTTGCGCAATTCCGTGCGATCGCCGTGAGCGCTATAGCCGTTGAGAATTTGCACGTCCGCGCGCAGGGGGACGTCGTCACCCATGATGCGCAGCGTTTCGCGTCGTTCGACAATACGACGCCCCAGCGTGTGTTCGGCCTGAAATCCCACAATGAGTATCGTGTTACGTGGATCGTCGGCGCCGTGCAGCAGGTGATGCAGAATGCGGCCCGACTCCGCCATGCCCGAGGCCGCAATAATGATCATCGGTCCCTTCGCACTGTTGAGGGCCCTCGACTCGCTGACTTCACGCGTGAATCGCATCAGCGGAAACGCAAACAGATCGTTGGTGACACGAATGAGATCTTCGTTGGTGTCGAACACCTCGGGATGCAGCTCAAACACGGCCGTCGCATTAAATGCCAGCGGTGAGTCGACAATGATGGGGATTGACGGAATTTGGCCGGCGCGATGCAGGGAATGCAGATCGTACACGAGCTCCTGTGTGCGGCCAACGGCGAATGATGGAATCAGGATGCGCCCCCCGCGAGCGGCCGTTTCGCGCACGACCTTTGCCAGATGTTCGCGCGCTCCCTCGACCGACTCATGATCGCGATTGCCGTACGTCGATTCCATGATGATGACGTCGGCGCCCCCCTCGGGCGGTGCAGGATCACGAATGATGGGCAATCCGCTGCGGCCCACATCCCCGGAAAACACCAGGCGCTTGGTTTCGCCTTTTTCCGTAACCTCCAGCATCACCGAAGCCGATCCCAGAATGTGGCCAGCCTCCACAAACTGCGCGCGCACTCCGGGCGTGACCTGAAACCACTTCTCGTACGGCATGCCGATCATGTGTTTCTGCGTGCGTGTCGCGTCGTCGGTCGTGTACAGCGGTTCGGCGTGCGGCTTACCGCGTTTAGCCAGAAACGCCGCATCCTTTTCCTGAATGTACGCCGAGTCGGCCAGCATGACCGCGCAGAGATCGCGTGTGGCGGCCGTGGCCCAGATGGTGTGGCGAAAACCCTGGGCCACGAGATACGGCAGCCGCCCGGCGTGATCGATGTGGGCATGTGAGAGGACAACCGCATCCAGTTTATCCGGATCGAATGGGAGTTTCTCGTTCTTGGCCCGTGATTCGCTGCGGCGTCCCTGGAAGAGGCCGCAGTCGAGGGCAACAACGTGACCGTTCACGTGCAGCAGGTGGCACGACCCGGTGACCTCGCGGGCGGCGCCGACAAATTCGATATGCATGATGAACGGTGACGCGGTGCCGTACCGGGCGCTAGGTATGGGGGTACAACAAACGAGTTCCGTTATGGTTCGCTGCATTCGCAGCCGCCCCCTCTTGATCGTTGCGGCACCACGCAGCGGTACCCTGAACCTAAGTGACGATGCAACTCTCGATGCCCCCGGGCGATGGCAGTGACGGGCCCGGTCGAGGCACTCCTCGAATCGAACCCGCGTCGGAACCCGCATGCCTGGGCGCGAGTTTGCTGTTTTGTCTTCGCAAATCGCGCATTCCGGTGCTGGGGCTGCACACCTCAGCGTCAACCGAACTCACACGAAATGAAAACGGACGCCTTCGTGTGGGCACGATCACCGTCAAACTCGAACCGGTGGTGGCGCACGAAGATCAACCCCGCATGAGCCGGTGCATTGAAGTCTTCGAGGACTACTGCATTGTGACAGCCAGCGTGCGCCCGTCAGTCACCGTGAACGTTTCGGTGCATCCGGTGTCACCGCCCGCTCACTAAGCATCGCGCCCGCCGCGCTTCCGCCGATCAGAAAACAGGAAATACCAGTTCAGCCAGACAATGACCGCGAGCCCGCCGCCAATCACCAGCCATTCGGTGAGGGTCATGGGGTCTGGAGCGTGAGTTGTTGCATGGGGGGTGGGATGAGCGATGGGAACGGATATGCTTGATTATCGGGAGTGGCGCGGCAGGGCGGGTTGGGCGTCGCCGAGTGGGATTTACGTTTCGTGCAAGGACACCCACCCCATGACCGGCGGGGGCACGTGTGCCTTCATGCGGGCAAGCAGCCGGTCGGCGTCGTCATCGATGCGTAACAACTCCCGGGTGTACGGGCGCATAAAACGAGGGCATGTGGCATGACGCCGATAACCTGTCCGCCGGCTTGCAGCGCGGCATTGGCGAGCGCGCCCATCAGTCCAACGCGGCCACCGCCAAACACCACCGTCATTTGTCGAGCGGCCAGCAAGCGACCGACTGAGCGCGCGAGCTCCATGTACTCGGGCTTCGTGCCGGGATTGGACGCGCAGAAGACGCACACGCTTTTCATTTGGGCAATCTAATGAAGCGGATGTCGCGGGTTGATGGGGTGCGGAGGCGGGGGGTGGTTCGAGGGCAACGGCCACCAACGCTGGGAGCGGTCAGCCGTCGAGCTGTGGTGCGGACGAAACGTAGCCATCCTGCCACATCGCCGGCGGGCGGCGCCACGCCTTACGTGGCCCACGTCACACTTCTTGCGTGCACGTCGCGCGTCGCGAAATCAATCAGGAGTTCCGCGCTTGCTTTTGGTGCCGTCGGAGCACGCAGCCTGAGTTCGGCGGCGCTTTACTCTGGCGCGTTGCGCACACCGGGCGCCGCAATTGTGTAGAATTGTACCCGCAGGTGGCAACGCGACGACAACGGAGTGGAGGCGTCATCTCGTTGCGATCATGGGCCACGCGCATCGTGGCGGCACTTCATTCACCGCACATTTCCACCCGCACCATGTCACCGGATCAGCATTTCTCACGAGACGAGTTTCCGACGCTCTCCGTCATCGATCATCCGCTGGTGCGCCACAAACTGACGCTGCTTCGCGATCGCGCGACGCCCACCAAGCTGTTCAAGGAATTGGTGGACGAAATTGCGATGCTGATGGCGTACGAGGCGACCCGCGATCTGGTGCTGGAACCGACGACTGTGGAAACGCCGCTGGAAACCGCTCCGGGCTGGCACGTGCGTGGCAAGAAGTTGACGCTGGTGCCTATTCTGCGCGCCGGACTTGGCATGGTCGAAGGCATTCTGCGCCTCATGCCTTCCGCGCGGGTCGGGCACATTGGCCTCTATCGCGATCACGATACGCTGGAACCCGTGGACTATTATTTCAAAGTGCCGGGCGATGCGGGGGAACGCGATTTCCTGGTGCTCGACCCGATGTTGGCCACGGGCGGCAGTGCGGCGGCGGCCGTGAGTTCGCTCAAGCGGGCTGGCGCAACGCGCATTCGCTTTTTGTGCCTCGTGGCGGCACCCGTTGGTGTCAAGCGGCTGGCGCTTGCACATCCCGACGTGTCAATTCTTACTGCGTCATTGGATCGCGAACTCAATTCCCACGGTTACATTCTTCCGGGACTTGGTGATGCAGGGGACCGGTTGTTTGGGACCCGCTAACGTCTTCGCCGAATGTCTGCTGCTGCTGTTGATTACGCGAACCACTCCTTCGGCATCTCGCTTTGTTGCGCCGCCATGTCCAGCACCCAACTTTGCGATTCTGTATCCGTGATCTCCAGCGGCACCCGTTCAAACCACAAGCGCGCGAGCTTCTGATCACCAACACGCCGCCACAATTCTCCCACGAGATACGTCAGCACCGCGCGTTCATCGACCGGCACCCCGTCAAAAGCGGCGAGGGCTTCGGTAAATCGCCAGGCTGCGTGTCTGCGGAAATATCGCTCGGCTTCGGTGTCGTCCTCGTCCACCGCGCACCACGCCGCGCGGAGAAATAGATCGGCCAGATACCGCGGTTCCGCGCCTTGCCATTCCGCCACACGTGCGGCGTGTTCGTACTTCAGCGAACCCGTGGGCGATTCGCGGGCCATGATGGGGGCCAGCTCAAACAGCACGCGCTCACGCGTTTCCTCTTCCAATTGGATTTCTTCACAGAAATCCCGTTCCACGCCGGCAAAACCACACGTCGTACACAAATGCACAAAGAAGGGCAGAGGCTGCATGCCGGCCGCTCGTTCGTGGAAGTCGGTGCGCTTGCCCCCAAACGCGTTGGTGTTGACTACCGTCTGCGACCGGAATGCGGTCGTGCAGATTGGGCAGGCAAGTTCGATGTGATTGAGGGTCGTCATGGTCTGCTCTTCGTGGGATTTCACACGAGGAGAGTGTCGGCACAAACGGTCACGACATGAGTTTCGCCCGCCCGGGTTCGGCCGCGATCTGCCCATCTCCTTGTAACCGGCCCTCAGCCGGACTATCTTCTGGCCACTTGTTCGGCGAGCAAATCTGCGCCGGCTTCACGCGCTCTGAGCGTTGATGCTTATCAACCTCCTTCCTGATTTTCTCGCCATCCTGCATAGCTCCGATCGGGTAGCGGCGTACCACGCCTACTTCGATCGGCATCGTGCGTTGCTCTCGGCCTACTGGGACAACTATGTCCTCGATCCGCAGGGGCCGCATTTTGAGGAAGTGGTGCGCGCCACCTGCGCCGCGTCTCGTGATGATTTGCTGGCGCTGCTCGACCGCGTCGACATCGAAGCGCTGGCCCGGCAGACCATGGAGAAGGTGCAGAACCTGCTGGAGCCGGACGTCCCGCTCGACATTGTGCTGATGGTGGGTGTCGGCGCGGCGAATGCCGGTGAGTTGGTGGTGGATGGGCGCGGCACGGCCTTTGTGTGTCTCGAACACTTCACCGGTGTGGCGAACAGCGAGACGCAGGGATTGGGGCTCGATCCCGAACTCATCCCGCTGTGGCTCGCACACGAGTTATCACACGCCGTGCGGTACACCTCTCCCACCAGTCGCAGCGAAATGCGCGAACTGGTGGCCGATGCCGGTGGCTACTACTCGTATTGGGAAACAGGGCGGCACGCCACCTTGCGTGAACTGTTGGCGAACGAAGGGCTGGCCGTGCAGGTATCGCAAGCCGTCAGTCCCGGCCACGCCGCGTGGGAGTATTTCGGATTTCAGCGCAAGCAGTACGCCAAGGTTCGCGCACTGGAGCCCGTACTTGCGCGCGCGGCCAACGCGGATCTCGAGCGCACCGGCCTGGGGTTACGCCTGCGTTACTTGTCGGGCGGCATGAGTGATGAAGCGCGCACCATTGAACGCGTGCTGCTGCCCGAACGCGCTGGATATTTCATGGGCGCGCGCATGGTCGAACCCGCCATTAATGCGCGGGGTTTGGCGTGGGCCGTACGAGCGCACGCGCACGAGCTGGCGACGGCCGCGTATCCGGGCGTTTCCGCCGAAGACGCGCGCACGGCGTAGCTCGCGCGATGACGCGCAGTGCGTTGTCGCAACGCCAGGCGCTGGCGATCATGCGGGCTGCCAGCATACATGTCGGCATGTGTTCGGTGCCCCCACTTCAGCGTTGGATCCCCTCGTGAGTTCGATCGTTCGCCGCACCACGGTCCGAAGTTTTGGTTTGCTCCGATCGGCATGGTTCATGGTTGGCGTGACCCTGCTGCTGGTCGGATTGCTGGAAGTGGCCATCCGCGTGCGGCGTGCGTGGGCCGAACGGGCGCCCGCAGGGCCGCCGACATACGTCGTGGGTGACCCACGCAAGGAAAGCTGGAACGCGGAGTACAAACGGGAATTTGAGGCCGCTCGGCGTCTGAATTGGCGGTCATACGTGTATTTTCGTCGCGCGCCCATTGAGGGAAAGGAAATATCGGTTGACAGCATGGGTTATCGCGTCACGCCGCAACCGACCGAGCCGGCGGTGCCGGTGGCCCGCGTGCGCTTGTTTGGTGGTTCGACCATGTGGGGCGAACCGCTGCGGGCAGCACACACCATTCCGGCAGAAGTTGCGCGGCGGTTGCAGCCGCTCGCCGGCGCGGGCGCGCGCATCGATGTGACGAACGCCGGCGAAATCGGCTACGTGTTCACGCAGGAAGTGCTGCAGTTGTTGTTGGATCTCCGCGCAGGAATTCGGCCGGACCTCGTGGTGTTTTATGACGGAATCAACGACGTCGCGGCCGCGGTGCAACGCGGGGTGGCCGGCGAACCGCAGAATGAATTCAAACGGGATGCGGAGTTTCGCCTTGGGCGCCAGCTCGAGGCAGCAGGGTCCGAATCGCCACTCCAGCGTGATGTGCGTACGGCCGGCACACTTGCCCGGTTGCTGTTTGCGCGAATGGCCATTGTCCAATGGGCGCAAGCGCGCAACGCTGGCGCACCGCGCGTGTATGTGGGGGCCGATTCACTGGTGGCATCGCTGGTCCGCGTGTACGAGCAGAACGCCCGTCTCGTCGAGTATCTCGCGGCGCAGTACGGATTTGTTCCGGTGTATGTGTGGCAGCCCACGCTGCATGTCAGCGAAAAACAGCTCAACCCGTACGAGCAACAACTGCGTACCGCCATCGAGTCCGATTCGTTTCAGGTGCGCGTCCAACAAGTGCATCAGCGGGTGCCGAGACTGCTCGACTCGGTCATGCGCAACATTGCCCCAGGGCGGTTTGTCGACGCGTCCGGTTCGTTCAAGGGTGATACGCAACCCGTATTTGTCGATCGCACCGGACACAATACCGAGAACGCCATCCCGACCATTGTTGATACATTCTGGGGGGTGCTGTCGCGAGAGACGGCCCATATGCTGCTCACCCGGTCTGCTCAGGCGGTGCGTAGCAAACCGTCCAATTACTGATACGATGACGGGTCGTGAGGAACAGCGCCTGCCACCCATCATTCCGCGTCGTATGTTGCGCGCCCTGCGGGTGGGGGCTACCGCCCTTGGCATAACCGCGGCCGCTCACCAGCAACTCGCCGCGCAGAACGCGGCGCCCGCTTCCGGCGCTACTGTGAGCGGCACCGTACGCGACAGCGTGGCGAATCAACCACTCGCCCAAGCCATAGTGCAGCTGGTCTCTGCCCGCGATCCCGCGCTGTTCAGTCGCACAGCCAACGCCGACTCGTCGGGACATTTTTCGATTGGCGCGGTGCCCGACGGACAATACAAGCTGGGATTCTTTCATCCGATGCTCGATTCGCTGGGCATCGAAGCACCCTTGCGCGATGTCTTTGTCGATCAATCCCGTGCCGTGCGCGCCGACCTTGGTATTCCGTCCCCTGCCACGTTGCGCAGGGCGTTTTGTGGTCGGCCGAATACCGCACGAACCGCGACCGACTCAGGTGCGGCCGTCGTCGGATTCGTTCGTGATGGGCGCACCCTGAACCCGGCCGGCAATGCTTCCGTGTCGGCGCAATGGTCAGAACTCACCCTGTCGGGCCGTGGTGTCGAGCGCCGCATGCCGCGACACGTCGTGAAAGCGACCCCCGAAGGTTGGTTTGTGTTGTGCGATGTGCCAAGCAATGGTCCGATTGAGTTTCGGGCGGCCTGGCAGGGGGACAGCACCGATCGCCTGGAAATGACCATGCCCAAATCCCTGTTCATGCGCCGCGATTTGTACGTGGGCCCGTCGCGGCCCTATGTGCGTGCGGCGGCCAATACCGACAGCGTGCAACGTGCCGAACGCGAACGTCGCGCCAGCGAGTCGGCGGTGCCTGGTCTGCGATTGACCGGCGTGGTGTTGACGGCCGAGGGCGGACTCCCGGTCGCAGGGGCCGAGATCAAACTCGTTGACGGTCTGGAAGTGCGGGCCAACGCTCGAGGCGAGTGGGTGTTGCCGAATGTCCCGGTGGGCACGCGCATGCTGGAAACCCGCGCGGTGGGCTACTACCCGACGCGGCGCGCCGTGGACGTGGTGGAAGGTCGCGCCCCCATTCGCGTGGAACTGGCGACGCTCAAGTCGGTGCTGGACACCGTGAAAATTCGCGCCACGCGCGACGCCGACCGGCACAAAAGTGGATTTGAGGACCGACGGCGTCAGGGCTACGGCAAGTTCGTCACGACCGCTGATATTGAGCGGCGCAAACCGTTCGTGCTGTCGGACATGTTGAAGATGCAGCCCAGCGTGCAGCTTGAGCGAGGAACCGATGGTTCGCAAACCATCACGATTCGCGGGCCCATTGGTGATCGGTGCATTGCCGACTTCTACCTCGATGGCATGTTTGTCGGGAATCTCGCCGCCGAAGATCTGGACAATTATTTCACACCGCAGTCCATCAGGGGCATGGAGATTTACGCCGGCGCGGCCGTGCCGGGACAGTTCAATCGGGGGTTGGGGGGCACGGCGTGCGGCGTGATTGCGGTGTGGTCCAAATAGGGGCCTGACACTCGCACGTTGGTAGCTGTGTATGCCAAACGGGAGGGAACGCGCGGTAGCGCGTTCCCTCCCGTTTGTACTACAAACCCCTACTTCTTCGGATCGAGCAAATCGTCCAGGCGCTTGAGTGCCCCTTTCACATGCAACTGCGAACCGCGATCGCCGCGTGACGCGGCTTTCCGCAGATCATCACGCAATGTCACCAGCGTCCCACGAATTTGCGATTTGGCGTCGTCGCTGAGCGCCGCGGGCGCGGCGCCCCCAAACCCACCACCGCCACCACCAACGGCCGGAGCCGCCGGTGGATTCAGCTTGCGTTCAAGCTGCGTCAGAAAATCACTTTGCAATTCGCGACGGAACGCGTCGATGGACTGACCCGCATACGCTTCCGACCAGATGCCGCGACGCAAATCGTCGAGCAATCCAGAGAGGGTGTACACGCTGTTCTTGTTGGCGGCAACTGCTTCACCTTCCAGAAGGCGGTTCATCCGTCCGTCGTTCAACAACGCCGTCAGCACACGGGTTTGCGCATTGTTGATGCGGTTGATCATGCCACCCGCCTCGATACGCGCGGCCATGTCCGGCCGAACGAGATACATGGGCGTCTTGAACACCTTGTCGTTGATGAACCGCACCGCCTCTGCCTGGCGCTGTTTCGGCATGGCCGTATACACCGCACCGGTTTGGCTGCCCGACTTGTATTGCACAGTGCCACCACCAACAATCGTTGCCACATGGCTGGCTTCGGTGGCCCACTGTCCAACCGTGCGATCATAGATCTCGCGCAGATCGCTGTTGTCTTCACCCGGACGCACCGTGGCTTTCACGATGTAGTTCATCACGCGTTCAATATTCTTGAAGCCCAGGCCCGTGCTCTTTACCGGATCGCCATCACCGACCGCTTCGCTTTGCGTACCAAACCCGCCGAACTCATTGTTCGCCGAGAAGCGATACCAGGGCACGGTGTCCTGCATGCGTGACCACTGTTCCAGCGTGGGCCGTTCTTCGTCGGGCGTCTTTGCCCCGGGAATGGGTTTGTATCCCCACATAATGGCGTACTTGTCGTACGGTCCGATTTTCGGAATGAGATCGACTGCGGCAATGCCGTCTTCCGGCTGCGCCACATAGTTGAAACGTGAATAGTCCATGATGCTGGGCGCATGCCCCATCCTGGCGGTCCACGTTTTGCTGCGCAGGCTGTCGGCCGGATACGTCGAGCTGCCAATCTGATCGTGTTGCAGTCCGATGGTGTGTCCAATTTCGTGCGCTACGACAAACTGCACCAACTCACCCATCAACTTGTCGGGGAACGGAAAGGTCTGGGCGCGGGGGTCGAGTGGTGACACCTGCGTGAAGTACCAGTCGCGCGCGAGATTCATCACGTTGTGGAACATGCGCACCGAGCCGTTGAGAATTTCGCCGGTGCGCGGATCGTGAACGTGCGGCCCGACGGCATTTTCGGTGGTGGAGGGCAACCATCGGATGACCGTGTGGCGAATGTCTTCGGGTGACCAATCGGGATCGTTCGCGGGGGCGTCGCGTGCGACAATGCCCTCCTTAAAGCCGGCCGCTTCGTACGCCGCCTGCCACGAAACGATGGCAGCACGCACATAGGGCTTCCACACTTCGGGCGTGGCCGGATCGACATAGTACACGATGGGCTTCTTCGGATAACACAAGTTGCCTTCGCGACGATCCGAGCATTCCAGGCGATACTTCGTGATATATGAGCGGTTCGCCGAACGATGTTCGGGGGTGCTGAAGTCGACGGTGCGAACACTGAAGAAGCCGACGCGTTCGTCGAACCGGCGAGGCATCATGGGCACGTCGGGAAGACGCACGAGACTCCAGTGCGCGAGGACGGACGTTGCGGGTCGCGGCGCGGCGGCGGCACCACCCGCCGCACCGGCAGGCGCTGCCGCCGTTCCGGTTTGTGTGGCCTCGATTTCCACGTTGTCGGGAAAGGCGATGGCGCGTTCAACAAATGAACGCGTCGGGTCAATCTGCGTGCGAATGGCCGCGATTTCCGGAATGGCCGTGGTGAACAGACGCGTCACGTCAATAACCGGCGCGCTGTCCGGGCCATACGCGTCAACATTGAAGATGGCGACGATGGGCGCGTAGTTCGACGCCTGCACGGCGTTGTACACCGAGGTGCTGGGGTCTGCGATAATGCCATACGACGGCGAACGCAAAATGACGCGATTCCCCTCGCGCTCCCACCGCAGCGTGGCTTCGGTGAACTGATCCCCACCGTACGAAGCACCGCCGCCCGAGGGTGGCGCAGCTGCAGCGCGTGCGTAGCGCCCCACGATGAGCTGATCCTTCCGCAGCTCTTTCGCTGGAATTTCGAAGTACAATCGATCGTTCACGCGGTGCGCGTTAAACAGGCCGCGGCGCGTAATTGCTCCGGCGGTGATGACGCGATTGTAGGGTCGGGGGGCCGCTGCACCGCCGCCGCCGCCGCGGCCACCGCCAGCGCTATCGCCTGGTGCGGGAGGAACTGGAGCAGCCACCACCGGACGTGCCGGTTCAGGGACCGGCGCCGGAGCCGTACTCGGCTGAGTGCGGGCACACGCACCAGCCGAAACCAGGCTGGCAACGCAGAGAAGTTTCAGTTTCATGACGGGAGTTGATTGAGGGCCTGCCCGAGAGCCGCGAGCGAACACACTAACGTGTCGTCTCGTCCCGCTTGGGGGAAGGCTTCGTACCAATCGGGCCATTCCGAATACCGCGGGCGACGCCAGGACGACGCTTCGTCACAGGTGCCCGTCAGCTTGGTTTGACCACTGCCCCGCTGCCCAGGCCCTCGCGCGCATCGTTTGCGAGAGCCACGATCCCGTTCACAATGACCGCGTGAAATCCCACCGCGTATTGAAACGGTTCCTCGTACGTGGCCTTGTCCGCCACCGTGTTGGCGTCAAAGACCGTAACGTCAGCCGCCAGTCCCACCTCCAACCGCCCGCGATCCCTGAGTCCAATACGCGACGCTGGAAACGCAGACATCTTGTGAATCGCTTGCGCCAGAGTGAGTGCCTTTCGCTCTCGGACATACCGACCCAGCACGCGGGCAAACGCGCCAAGTCCGCGGGGGTGCGGGCTGCCGCGACGTGTCGGACCTTCAAGGGCAAACCCGCCGCCGTCGCTGCACACCATGCCCTGCGGATGGGCCAGAATGCGATCGATGTTTTCTTCGCTCATGGCAAATCCAACCATGCCGACGTTGCCCGCACTGCGTCGCAGCAACTGCACGCACAGCTCGTATGGGTCGACCGAAAGCGTCGTGGCATACGCGCCCAGCCGTTTGCCCTCGGCCGCGCGATCTTCCGTGGCCCGCACCGACGTGATGTGCACGTTCTGCCAACCGCCGATGAGTGCGACTTTGTCGAGGGTCGCCTGTTTTATGCGCGGTGCGGTGGTGGAATCAGACAGCCGCGCCAGAAACGCCTCGGTGCCGCCATCCCGGCTCCACACCGGAAACAGGTTGGTCAGCCCCGTGGAGTACGCGGTGTACGGATAGCGATCAAACGCGGCGTCAATGCCGTCCCGACGCGCATTGGCCACGCGTTGAAACGCGTCGTCCAGCCTCCCCCAGTTGCGCGGACCCTGGGTTTTCAGATGCGAGATCTGCAACGGACACCGCGCGCCGCGTGCCACGGCAATCGATTCGTCGATGGAGTCGAGCAAATGGTCGTCTTCATTGCGCATGTGCGTGGCGTACGGCAACCGTCGTGCGCTGAGCGGTCGGCAGAGTGCAATTAATTCGGCGGTGCTCGCGAATGCGCCGGGTGTGTATTCGAGTCCCGATGACGCACCACAAGCCCCCGCAGCCAACGCACTTTCAACCAGCGCCGTCATGCGGATGATTTCGGCCTCGGTTGCCGGACGGTCGTCCGCGCCGACGACGCGGCCTCGCACTGTGCCCAGCCCAATCATCGCGGCGACATTCACGGCCGGTTTCAGTGCAGCGATTGACGCGAGGTACTGCGCGTAACTGTCCGGTCCATCCGTGCCATTTAAGCTCCCGTCCTGGCCGCCGACGATGGTGGTAATGCCCTGTCGGATGACCGATTCTGCCCGCGGATCGGCGTTCAACGAACCGTCCGCATGCGAATGAATGTCAATGAAACCGGGAGAGACGATGAGTCCACGCGCATCGATTTCCCGGATGCCACGAGTATTGATGCGCGTTGCGATGGCGGCAATTTTCCCGTTGTGCACGGCTACGTCGCGTACCGCGCCAGCGGCTCCAGTGCCATCAATTACCGTCCCGCCGCGCACGACGATGTCATAGTCTGCACGGTGCCCTATCAGGGCAGGCGCACCAATAACCGTGGCCAGCAGACTACCACCAGTAGCAATAAACTCCCGGCGATTCGAGGTCATGGTCGGTGTACTGTCCGGTTTCACGGTGATTTTTCGAGATAGCGAAACACGCGCTGCGTCATCTCGCGAAGCGCTGGCGCAGCGCCGGGCAGTGTCGCCTGACTGGTGGTGTTGTACACCGAAATCACCGCGCGTTTTGAGCGGGGGTTGAAATAGAGATACGAGCGGAAGCCGGCCTGTGAACCAGTGTGGCCAATGATCTGTTCGCTGCCGAAGTTGTACAGAAAGAAGGAGAGCCCCATTGCGCCATCGTTGGGCGCGGCCGCATTCAACCCCGCGACGGCCGTCCACATTTCCTCCAGCGACTTGCGCGACAGCACCGTGTCGTAGGTGCGTTGCAATTTCGCATCGCCGTTCGTGGCGCTGGTGAGAAACGCCACGTATTTCATCAGGTCACCAAGCGGCGCGTTCCATCCGCCATTCGGAATCGTAATACCCGGGTCGAAGTCGCGGCCATTTGCGGTGACGGTAATTGATTTCGTCGTCGTATCACGTCGCACGTAGTAGTTGTTTGAGCGATCGCCGGCGAGATGATACGGCGTGCCGTTCACGTAGCTGCGCGTCAGCTCAAGCGGCGTCCAGATATTTTTCTGCACGTAGTGAATCCACGGGTCGCCCGTGATCTGCTCAACGACGCGCGCCAGATACACAAATGCCGGGTTGCTGTAGCTGTACTTCGAGCCCGGTTTGAACAGCACCTCCTGATACGGCATCATCGCCACGAGCTGTTCCCACCGGGTGGGTTCGAAGGGCTCCCACGGCTTGCCGTCGCCATATGGCCAGGTTCCGGCCCGTGTGCCGGCCGTATGCGACAGCAGCATGCGCAGTGTCATGTCGTCCGTCGAACCAAACGGATTGTGAAGCTGCCGCAGTTCGGGAATGTAGCGCGTAATCTTGTCGTCGAGACGCAACTTTCCGCGATCACGCAGCTGCATGATGGCAATAGCCGTCAGCGTCTTCGTGATGGATCCCCAGTGAAAGATGGACGCGTTGGTGATCGGTTCCTTGAGCGCCCGGTCGCCCAGTCCCAGGTTGTCGTGCACCACCGGTGCTCCGTTGCGCATCACCAGCAGCGACGCTCCCACCACACTGTCGGCAGCGGCATATTTTCTGAACGCCGCCTGAAGGGTGGCGACGCTGGTATCAGACGAGGCCTGTCCGCCTGCCACGGACGCCCATACAAGCGTGGCCGATGCGCAGGCGAGGCAGAGGGTACGGCGGGCTTTCCGTTGCGTGCGGCCGAGTGCGCGTTTCATAGGGCGAAACTACCTCGTGGTTACGCGGTTCGTTACGGGGCGCAGGTCAGTTGCTGCCCGGCTTGTATTCCCGCAGGGTGAACTTGCGAATGTCCGCTTCGGTAAACCGCACCGTCTTCATCTGACCCTTCGCAAACATTGCTGCCTGGTCGGCGTGATTGGGTGAGGCCGTATCCGGGCTTTGTCCGTACGCCAGCACCGAGAGTCCGCGTGGCCCGGACTTTGCGAACTCGACGCCAAGCACCCATCCATCCCCACTATTGGCGACCAGTTTGCCGTCGGGCGCCGCGGCGTATGACAACACGCGAAAACACCCCAGCAGTCCGGTGCAACCACCTACTGGTACGTCCACATTGCCGCGTCGCACACGGTGCACATCACCCCACGCGACATCGCTCGCGCCAAAACGACGTTTCGTATCGTCAACGGCCCACGCGAACGCTGCGACCGCCAACTCGGGTTTCCCGATGCCGCGTGGTGTCGATGTCAGTTTCGCTGGCGTCCACGGTTCAGCAAAGGTCGAGTCGCGCGCTTGCGCGGTGTACCGGCGAAACCACGCTTCGAACAGGGTGCTGCCCCGGCTCCCAATCGACACCGTGTTGTCCCAGCGTTGCAGTACATGTGCCGCGTTCAACATGGCCGTATCACGCAGTGGCGTCCGCTCGCCCGCTCGGCGCACGGCGGCGATCAGGTCCGATTTCACGCGATCGGCCAGCAACATGCGCAGATTGTGCTTGAGGCGCATCATGTCCTCCAGCGACAGTTTGCGCGTGTTGTCAATCAGTTGCAGCGCAAGTTGTGTGCGCAGGCCAAGGTCAGGGCGCTCGAAGTAGGATGGGTACTTGAGCGTGTCGAGTATCGCATGCACGTTCGTGTAATACGGCGCATCATTGGAGTTCTGCACGTATCCACCGCGCGGATTGAGCACCTGCGGAAGTGAATCCAGCCCAACGAGTGACGTCCAGATATCTGCGGAGCCGCGCGCGGGAACCGCAACAGAATCGCCGCCGGAGGGGTGTGGCAGGCGTGGAATACTCGCCATCCATATGAGAAAAATATTTCCTGCGCGATCGGCGTAAGTCAGGTTGGAGGTGGCCCGTGCACGCATGGCCAGCGCCGCTTTCCACTGCCTGAGATTCTTCGCACGCATCATGCGCAGAAACTGTTCGCCGGCGCGGTACGCGCCCTCCATGCCCGCGCGCACTATGTAGATCTTGTCTTTCGTGCGGTGAACCACTGGCCCAAGCGGCGTCGAGAAGAACGAGCGTACGGCCGGCCTGAGCCCCTCTGGCGTGGTGTACTCCACCACGGACGGCGTGGACCGAATGGCAATAGAGACGCCGTCAAACAGGTAGTGGTTAGGCGTCGCCGGATCGACATCCAGCGCGTAGACCTCCTCCAGGTCGGGCGCATTGTTCGTGGTGGCCCAACCGAGGTCTGCGTTGAAGCCCGCGATGACCGCGAAGGGTGAGCCAATGCGGAAATCGCCGTAGAAATCCAATTTGCCGGGCACCGTGACGTGGGCCTCCCAGTATCCAGCCGTCCACGCAAGGTGCGGATTGCGGAGGAGCATCGCATTACCACTCTTGCTGCGGCTGGGCGCAAAGGCCCACGCGTTCGATCCGTCATCCGAATATTCAGATGGTTCGACGGGTTCAGACTTTCCCATCCCCAAATTTCGCGCGGAATCGCGTTGCAACTGTCGCGTCACCAATCGCTCGGCCGCCGTTATGCCAGCATTGCCAATGTCTGTCGCGGCAATGTCATAGGCGTTGAAGACCGGTTTGGCCCACGGTGGCACGCGATTGGGGTGAGACCGGATGAAAAGGTTCACACCCTCTGCGAATCCCTCGTACACGGCGCGTGTATCCGCATCCAGCAGCGGAAACGTTTCCTGCACCCGCAGGGCGTCGAGGCGCGCGGCGTAGTCGCCGGCCATGCTGTCGCGGCCGAACGTGCGCCCCATCCATCCTTTCGCGCGCAGCAATCCCACCAGGACGCGCTCGCCGTAGTCTTCGACCTGCGTGTACCCCAGTCCAATTCCGATTCCGCGAAAATCTTTTGCGAGAATGTGCGGAACGCCGAATTCCGTGCGGCGAATGGTGGGCAGCTCCGTATCAGGCGTGGTAGTGGCAGCGCCAGCAAGAGCGGCCAGACACGCGGCGGTGCCAACCAGAATGCGAATGCGTTTCATGCGATGCATTCTGCATCAGGGCGGGGCAAGTCGCAAATTCCAATGTTGCTGCAGGTACTGTTCGAGCACACGGGCCGTCACGGCGCCAAAATTCTCCCGGCTGGCTGCGTTGTCGCGCACGCCGGTGAAATGCGCTTCAATCTGCACGCCACAAATATTCCCGCCGGTGGTGCCACCATACGGCGTAGCCTCGGCCCCGCACGAATGGCGGCGCGTGTTATCTCCTCCTTCGAAATAGTCGGCACCCATTGGCGCGGGATCACTCTGACTGGGAATGGCGGGAATGCCGTTGTTGGCGTACAGGGTGCCAAGGCTGGTCGATCCGCGCAGGAGTGCGGAAAAGGACAGCGGCGAGAATTGCGAGAGAGTTCGGATACCGGCGGCGTCTTCATAGCCGCGCGACGCATCGAGCGCCACGTTCGACAAACCCAATTCGTTATCGGAGAGCAGGTAGCCCAGCTCCAGTCGTTGGACGGTGTGCCCATGCCCGTGAATGTCGAGATAGAAGCCCTTCCCGAACGCGGCGAGTGTGGCTTGCTTGGCGATATCGATGAAGCGGTGCCAATCGGCGTACGCGGCTTCTGCGTCGGCGTTGCCGCAGGTGGCGAGTGGCGGTCTGCGGTTTGCGTCCAGTTTGCGTCGCGCCAGGTTTGTGATGATGACGTGCGGATATTTGCCGAATCGTGCGAAGTATTGCTGTTGCATGGCGCGCACCAGCTCGCGCGTGTTGAGATCGGTCACGGTGGTTGGCGCGCCCCCGCATGGCCCCGCGGTGCGATCGGGAATGGTTGTCGGCGCGAGTGAACCGCCGTGTGGCGCCGTGAGGATGACAGGTGCGTTGCCGGCGATGTACTCGATGTAGTCGTTTTTCCCGAAGTACGACTGTCCGGCGACATAGGTGGGTGCGGGGGGTGTGACGATGGCGGCGGGGTCGGAGCTGCTGCAGGCGGTGGCCAATGCAAGTGTGGTCGCGACAAGCAGCCGAACGCCGAATGGGCCGAGCGGTCGTACGTTGACATATGTATGTCTTAGCGATAGCATATAGTCATATGATGAGAACAACGGTTCGGTTGCCTGAGGAGCTGTTGGAGGAGGCCCAACGGCATGCGAGAGAGACCGGGCGCACCTTTACGGACTTGCTCGCGGACGCGCTGCGCTACGAGCTGCAGAGGGGTGCGGGTCCGCGCGTGGTTTGCGAACCACTGCCAACCTACTGCGGGCAAGGCATTCGGGAAGGCGTGGACTTCAATGACAACGCCGGGTTGGAAGACCTGATGCTCCGGCTTTGACGTGGTGCTGCTGGATGTGAACGTGTTGGTGACCGCCATGCGGGAGGACGTGCCCCGTCATGCAGTCATGCGCGCGTACGTCGAGTCATTGCGGACGGCCCCAGAACCCTTTGGCATCAGCGATCTGGTATTGAGTGGTGCGCTGCGTGTCCTTACGCATCCTCGCGTATTCGTTCCGCCAACTCCGCCTGACTTGGCGCTGGCGTTCGTGCGTGCGCTACGGGCCTCGCCCAATCTGGTTGTAGTGGCGCCCGGGCCGCGTCACTGGGAAATATTCACCGGCTTGCTGAAGTCGTCGGGCGCCAAAGGAAATCTTGTGTCCGGTGCGTGGCAGGCCGCACTCGCCATTGAACATGGGTGCGAATGGATTTCGGATGATGCGGATTTTGCGCGATTTGCGCTGCTGCGGTGGCGGAGGCCGGTGTAGGCGGAATTCTTACCGCGGCGCGTGCAATGTGAAGTGCAGCACATGTGCAAACGCCTGAAAATCGTGGTCGGTGGTAAGCACCGGCACTTTCCGGCGAGCCGCAACTGCACAAATGAGGAAATCGGTGTTCGCCCCCTGTATGCCTTGGCTGTGGCAGGTGTTGGAGCAACGCGCTGCTTCGATGTAGTCGGCCGCACTCAGGGGGTCGTCTGGGAACGCATCCAACGCGTCACGGAGCTTTCTGAACTGATCCGCATTGCGAACGCCCGACAAAAGCTCCTGCCGGATGGCCCCCAGCATCAATACGCGGCCCTCCCCGACCAATTCGATCAATTCCCGCAGTTCAGGTGCGGTACTCAACGCATTCCGGCGGAGCGCCAGTGACCACACCGACGTGTCAACCAGTACGTTCACTTCCGATTGCGCTGCTGCTTGTCTTCGTAATCGGGATTGACATCAATTTTCCCGAACAACTTGACGATGCCGCGTTGTTTGCGGCGCAGGATGTACTCGTGCAGCGCTTCGTTCACCGTGGCTTTCTTGGTCGCATGCCCGCTTAGGCGAAGTGCCTCGCTTAACAGGGCGTCGTCGATTGCCAGGTTGGTTGCCATGTGTGAAATCTTACACATGCGAATGTGTGAATCAAGCCCAACCCAGACCCACGCCCCCCTGGGTCCACACGCTGCGGCTCTACGGCGCCTTCCACACGGCCCCGCTGCTCATATTCCCGGACTGGTCGACCGCGTTCAACACCGCGCGATCGACATCCTGGGACAGCGCGAGCGTACGCAAATCGCCAAACACCACCTTCGTTGTCCACACCGTCGCTGAACGCGTGCGCACCACCCACCATCGTGGTGCGGCCCCTGTACCGGGCAACATCTGCATCGTGCGGCCGGCCACGGTGACCGTTGGCGCGGCCGGCGGAACGGCGCCAAGCCAGGTGTACGCGGGCACTAACGCTCTCGATGCGTACAGCGTGGCCAGCGAAGCTGCGACGGCGCCGCTGGATTTTTTCAGTGTCGAATTCGCGTTGTACAAAATGTGTCCCGTGCCGCCGCTTCGCGCACGCGTCATGGTAATCTGATTCGGTATTTCCGAGGTGGAGAATGCGCTGGCCGTCCCGTCGGCAACCCGATAGGCGGCCAGTCCGGGCCACACGTGCCGTCCCGTCGGATTTTGCGACAACCACCAGTCGAGCAGCGCTGGATAACTCTGCTGCGGCGCGGCGATGGACCAATACAACTGTGGCGCCAGATAGTCTACCCAGCCTTGCTGCAGCCATTTGCGTGAGTCAGCATAAATGGATGCGAACGCATCGAGCCCGTTCACGCCGGCGGGAAATCCCGGTCGCCAAATGCCAAACGGGGACAACCCCACCTTGAGCGTGGGTTTGATGCGATGCACCTCGTTGTACAACCGCTCGACAAACCGGTCGACGTTGTTACGGCGCCAGTCGGCGCGCGACAGGGTGCTGCCACTGCGCGCATAACTCGCGCTGTCCGGAAAGTCGATGACCCGCCCCTGCGCGTCATTTTCCTGATAGGGATAGAAGTAGTCGTCCGCGTGTACGCCATCGACATCGTACCGTTCGATAATGTCACGTACGACATTGATGGAATGATCGTGAATGGCTGGTTCGCCGGGGTCGAGCCACAGTTGCGACCCATACACGCGCAGCAGATTTCGCCGAGTTCGGAACAGGTGTGACGACGCGAGCAACGCGGTGTCCCGGGCGTTGCCCGCACGGAACGGGTTAATCCACGCATGCAGTTCCAGTCCGCGGGCGTGTGCCTCGCGGACGGCGAAGGCCAGCGGATCGTAACCGGGGTCCTGCCCTTGCACGCCGGTGAGCATCGCGGCCCACGGTTCGATGGCCGATTGATAGACGGCATCGGACGCCGGCCGCACATGAAACATGACGGCGTTCAAGCCGGCCGTATTCGCGCGGTCGAACAGGTCGATTAACTCGGCCTGCTGTTGCGCGGCCGTCAGCCCGGTGCGCGTGGGCCAGTCGATGTTGGCAACGGTCGCAATCCACAGCCCGCGCATTTCTCGCGCGAGGGCGGGAGGTGTGGTGTCACCCTTGGGAACGGGCGCAATGGGGGTGGTAATGCCGGGGCTGCCGGAGCTGCACCCGGCCACGGCGAGTGCAGCGAGACACGCAAGCGAAACGAAAAAGCGACGAGGAGACATGTTTGGCAACATGCATCCCCGTCGCTTCAGACGGAATGTTTGGCCCAGCGATTTTCTGTGTTACTTCGGCTTCACCGTCAATTCGTTGACAATCGTGTACCCGACCGCCTTGTCCTTGGCAATCTGCTCCGCGATGGTCTTCTGTGAGTCGGCGGGGACGGTGCCCTTGAGGGTGACAGTCTTCGTCCCCTCGTTGGTGTCGACGTTGATATCGCTGGCGTCCACGCGAGTGTCCGTGGTGAGCGCTGTTTTCACCTGTCCGGTTTCCATGGCACCGCTCATCGCGCTCCCTGTGGCCGCCGCCGCTTCGGCGGTTTTGTCCGCCGCATTCTCGGCATCTTCCTTGGCGCCGTCGGCCGTGTTGCCGCAGGCGGCCGTAAAGGCCAGCAGGGCTGCGCCCGCTATCGTCAGAACTTTCATTGTTGGCTCCGGGTGGGTGGGGCTGTGGTCGCCCTCTTGTGACGTTGAGAACGCTTCGTGAGCACCGCGGGTAGGCACCGCGCTTCGAGAGATACTCCGCGCGTTCTTCTTTCGATCCACTGTACAATTGTCACAATGCCACACTGGCGTAGAATACAGCATGCTCACAACCCGATTTGTTGCACTCGTCACAGTCCTCGCTGCCGCAGGCCCGCTTGAGGCACAAACGGCGCGCGCCCGGGCGCGCGATCTCGGCGTCGCGCCAGGCGTGTTTGCACCCGGCGCCAACAACGCCATCACGGACGTCGCGGGTGTGCGGGTTGGCCAGGTCACCCTGCGCGAAGGCGACAACATCCGAACCGGTGTGACCGCCATTCTGGCACACGGGGAGAATGCCTATCGATCGCGTGTGCCCGCCGCTCTGCACGTGGGCAATGGGTTTGGGAAGTTTGCGGGAAGTACGCAACTGGGCGAACTCGGCGAACTGGAAACACCCATTCTGCTCACCTGCACCCTGTGCGTGTGGAAAGCGGCCGATGCGATGGTGGAATGGTTGCTGGCACAACCCGGTATGGAGCAGGTGCGTTCCATCAATCCTGTGGTTGGCGAAACCAACGATGGCTCGCTGAACGACATTCGCTCTCGGCCCGTGACAACGGCCTCGGTGCGCACGGCGCTCGAAACCGCAGCGAGCGGACCCGTGGCGGAAGGCAGCGTTGGTGCGGGCACCGGTACATCGGCGTTTGGTTGGAAGGGTGGGATTGGGACGTCGTCGCGCGTGTTGCCAGCCGCCCTGGGTGGTTATACCGTGGGCGTGCTCGTGCAAACGAATTTTGGCGGCGTGTTGCAGGTGTTGGGTGCACCGGTAGGGCGAGAGCTTGGCCGGTACGCGTTTCAGCAAAACACGCGTACTTCGTCGCAGGACAATGGCGACGGATCGGTCATCATTGTCATTGCCACGGACGCGCCGCTTGGTGACCGAAACCTGAGCCGCGTGGCGTCACGCGCGATGATGGGACTCGGGCGCACCGGCAGTTCCGCATCGAACGGCAGCGGAGATTATGCGTTGGCGTTTTCGACGGCGGCCAGCGTACGTCGCGCGTTTGATGCGAAACGCCTCACGACGACAGAACTCGCGAATGAGGAGATGAGCGGCGTATTTCAGGCGACCGTCGAAGCCGTTGAGGAGGCGATTTACAACTCGTTGTTTCAGGCCACGACTGTTGCGGGCAATG
>Ga0105046_10000664_pt1 | contig 49599 bp, 37 predicted proteins | sample MAT03_FD_78385 | JGI IMG/M metagenome (GOLD analysis project Ga0105046, IMG submission 78385) | Freshwater microbial communities from Lake Fryxell liftoff mats and glacier meltwater in Antarctica - MAT-03 (megahit assembly) | ecosystem: Environmental > Aquatic > Freshwater > Ice > Liftoff... | reverse complement strand
CCCACTGGTACGGACGGCCGTTCGTACAACTACGTGGTGCATGATACGACGCCAGCCGGAACCATCCTGTTCCAGGACGGCTCGACCCGCCGCATGCCGTACACCGCAATGTTCCGTCAGAACATGGCAAACCTGAACAACGGTGCTTTGTTCACCTCGGGCACCTTGTTCGCTTCACCGGACTACGTTTGCACGGAAGCAGACGCAACCCGCAACATCGGTTGCTTGACCTCGAAGTCGCGCTGCACCATCGGTTTCGCTGCCCGCGAGGCGGCATACAACGTGGGACAAACGGCGCATCTCGACAACGAGCCCGCGCTCATCAACGGCCTGCCACCTTCAAGTGCCTTCATCGCAAACCAAAGCTACCCTTTCTCGCGCTACCTGTGGATGAACGCAATCCGTGGCTTCGAGAACATCATGCGCGACTGCGTTGACCGTGGCGGATTTCAGCAGTACTGCGAAGCTCAGGTTCGCATCGCCCAGGAATTCTTGAACGTTGGCCAGCCAGGCAACCTCGTAACGACGGCCTGTACCAACGCAGGATCTATTCCGCTATCTGCGCCAATTTGCAGGGGCGCGACGGCCAGTGCGGGTTGCGGCGCACCCACCACACCGGCTAATTGCACGATCGATACCCGCGCGTTCGCCACCTTGGTGAACCGGAACAACTAGAGCCAGAACCGCCTGGTGCAGCGGCTAACCCTTGCCCCTTCCGCGCGCGCCCAACCCGTGGCGCGCCACCGCACCCAGGCGATGCTACGATGGCGGGCCATGCCCACGCTCCGCCCCCTCGTTGCCCTCGCCGCTGCATTCCTCGCCCTCTCCGCAGGCTGCAGCGGACTGCGCCTCAACACCATCGACGCGGCCTACCGTAAACCCAGCAACGTGGCGGTGTTTTTCACCGTGGAAGACCGAAACGATGTTCCTGTCACGGGACTCACTGCCGATCAATTCAAGATCTATGAAGATGGAAAGCTCATTTCGCTTTACGAGAGCAACCAGACCATCGTCAGCCCGGAGATAGCGGCAGAACACTACACCCTGTTGCTTGTCGACATGAGCGCCAGCATCACCGAAAGTGATACGGTTCCCTTCATCGTTCAAGCCGCATCCGAGTTCACGGCTCAGCTTGAACAGTATCACAAAGTTGCGGTCTTTGCGTTTGACGGCTCGAAAGAGATCCACAAAATCCAGGACTTCACCGCCAGCGAGGGGGCTTCTCGGCGCGGGGTCACGGCCCTCGCTTCGTTTCGACCGCGCGATCCGTCGACCAACCTGCACGGTGCGATGGTCGAAGCAACGAAACACCTGAATCAGGCGGTCGAAAGGGCCAAGACCCCTTTGCGATTTGGAACCCTTGTGGTGTTCACCGACGGAACCGATCGCGCCGCGCGTGTCTCCAGTTCAGATATGATGAAGGCGATATCTGAAAGTAACCTGGACGTGTTTGCCATCGGCGTGGGTAGTGAAATCGACGAGAAAACACTGTCCAATTTGGGACGCAACGGGTACGCGCGCGCTTCGGATAGCGAATCCATCATCAACGCGTTTGCAGCCGTAACCGATCGCATCCTGCATTGGACGCAAAGCCACTACCTGCTCAGCTACTGCAGCCCCAGCCGGTCGGGAACGCACGAGGTCACCATCGAGGCTAGGACGGAGGCGAATGGTTCGGGCAAGTTGAGCTATGCGTTTGACGCCAATGGATTCGGGCCGCGCTGCGATCCGAACAGCCCGCCCCCCTTTGACACGAGCGGCACCCGAGGTTTCAAGAACCGCGGTCGACAGCAACGCACCGGCATCAAGCTGGAATTCAAGGCCTCGGCGAGCGCGCAGTAACCAGATGGAACGTTCAACCAAGGAAGCAATCGAAGGCGAGTTCGGACAACCGGGGGTGCAGAACCCGATGATGCTGGACTTGATTGCGCTCGATCCCGCAACCGACATGGTTGTGCTCACCATGATTGAGCGCCGCGCGTGGGGTACGGACCCGCGACAGATTCAACAGATCGAGGAGAAGATCAACCGTTACATGGGGTACGTCCTCGACGGATTCCTGGCCGAACAGTATCCGCAATACATCGGAAAACGTGTGCTGGTTTCCCTGCGTTGCATTGCCGAACCAGGCGACGTCTACGCCCGCTTCGTGGTCGCCGCACGCCAGGCGCTTGCGGCCCACGGCATCGGTTTCGACGTACAGGTCGTTGCCGATACCGCGGGTTGAATCAGTACTTGCTTAGCCACACACGCGCCAGCGCCAGGCGTTTTTCAAGCTGCTTCGCCGTCGCTTCGCTGATGCGTTTGATGCCGACCTTGCGATTCAATTCGGTGTTCACGTCGGCATGCCCACGGCCCGTGTAGTGAACCAGATCGCGCACGACGCTGCTGTTGTTTTCCCGCAACGTTCGCCGACGTGCAAGCGGTGCACTCGCGGCCGCGACCTCACGCGTCGGCACGGGCGAGGCTTCCGGAGCCGGGATGGGTTCGGCAAGCCGGGCACTCCACCAGGGATTGGCAACAAGCGCCGCATCAGAATCAGCGCCATCCCCGTCTACCAGATCGGGAATCGGATCAGCATATTCTGGCTCAATCACGCCGTTGTCTTGCAAGGGGCGACCGTTTGCATCCAGCGGAACCGCCGAATGGGCGGAAAACAGCGAGCCCTGTTCTTCGCCATCGCCGTCTTCGCGCAAGATCTGATCCAGTGGATCCTTGACTTCTTCGCCGCCAAACGCGTCGCTGCCGTCATCCAGCCACGATGGCTTTTTCAACACGTGGCGCCGAGCCTGTGCTACAGTTGAGGCAAACATCCGCAATCGCAGATCATCCGGAATGAACATGTAGGCCGCCTGGCGTTCCAGATTTCCTCGCCAGCGCACAAGACGACCCACCGCCTGGCGAAAAAACAGATCGGTCAGCGTGTTGGTCGCAAACACCCCAACCCGCAGACGCGGAATATCGACGCCTTCGGAAACCATGCGCACGGCGACGATCCACGCACCGTCACCGGTTGAAAACTGCTCGATCTTTTTCGAGGCTTCGGGATCATCCGACGTGGCAATCGCAACGGGCCGACCCGTGATCTGATACAACAGAGCGGCAATCCCGCGGGCATGCGCCTGATCCATGGCAATGACAAGACCCGCTGCACTCGGATCGGCGCCCCGCAGGTGCATCAACTGATTGTTGGCTTTTCGCAGCACAGCAGGCAGCCACTCGCCATTGGCCGCAAGGGCCGTGCGCAGGCGTTGGTTGGCAAGCTCGCGCGTCAGTGGATCGTCAAACGTGGCGTTGTAGGTCAAACCTTCGGGGGCTGTCCATTCCATGCGACCATTGATGCGCGGAAAGTAAACGGGACGAACAACGGCCGTTTCGCGCAAGGCATCGGCGTAACCGTATTCGAAATCCGGTCGAGCCTCGTCGCCTGCGTATTCCACAAACGGGATGGTGCTTTGATCGGATCGAAACGGCGTACCCGACAAACACAGCCGTTGATGCGCATGTTCAAACGCGAGCCGTGCACCATCACCCCACGATCGGGAATCCGCGGCGTGATGGATCTCGTCAAGCACCACCATGGCCCCTGCGACAAGGGTTCGCATGGCCTGTGGATTGGCTGCAACCTGTTGATAAGTCACCGCCACACCGTGGACGTCGGAGGGCAGCGCGCCATACGCCGATGACCAATCTGGATCCAGATGAATGTCAAACGCCTCGGCGGCATGTGCCCACTGCACTTTTAAGTGCTGCGTCGGTACGACAACCACCACGCGACGCACGCGCCGCGCCACGAGCGCATGGCGGACCGCGGTCAATGCAAATGTCGTCTTGCCCGCCCCGGGCGTCGCCACTGCCAGGAAATCCCGCTTTTTATGGCGCTCCAACTTCTCAAGCGCACTCAACTGCCACCCGCGCAGACGCACGCCAGAGACATCAACTCGTGTTGATGCGGCACGAACGGGTTCTTCCAGAAAGCGCGGAGACAAGGTGTTGGTGGTGCGCTTGAAAACGAATCGATAAACGGAGGACCGCCTTTTGTAGTCGATTTTTGCGCTTCAGTCTATTGCTAGTTGGGCGAATTTTTACAGACACGAACAGCGCCGCGGGGCATGGTTTCCTGCGCCTCATGTTGACCCCGCACCGTCTGCAAAAGATTCTTTTGGTCGTGCTAGCGCTTGCGTCCGCGTGCCGCACTCACACTGCCCACAAGCCCGTCGGTGCCGCAGCGCCGGGCGTCCAGGGCGATGGCACTGTCATCGTTGCCGTTGACTGGTTTTCGGGAGGTCTTGAAGCGGCGATTGCGCTTGCACAGCGTGAAAACAAACGCGTCTACCTCGACGTGGGCGCTTACTGGTGTCCGCCCTGCCATCGGATGGAGGAGGAGGTCTACACCGACAAATCCGTAGCACAATTTCTGGAACAGGGTTTCATCGCCCTTCACGTCGACATCGAAAAGGAAGATGGACAGGCGACAGCAGAACGCTATCAGGTGCAGGTCTATCCCACGGTGCTCGTGCTTGATGCAAGCGGTGTCGAAATGGGACGCCTCGTGGACTTTACGCCGGCCAACGTGTTGAAGCGCGGCGTGGAACAGATTGCTGCGGGACAAAACCTACTCGCCGCGTTGCAGGCCGATGTGGCCCGGAACCCCGACGATCTGGAGAAAAGCTATCAACTCGCCTCCGCCTATGCGCTGTCGGCAAACAAAGCCGCCGCTGAACAACAAATGCAGAGCATCCTGCAGGCCGATCCCGACAATGGCCGGGGATACGCCGAACGTGTCCTCTACGATCACGCCTTTTTCATCACCGCAAAACTGGATCGCGATCTTGAACGCGCGATCAGGGAGATGCAGACCCTGCAAACCCGTTTTCCAGGGACCGACAAGGCGGCCCGCGCCTACCGCATGATGGGTCGTTTCCATGCTGAACTCGGACGCCCCGACGAGGCCGCGGCGTGCCTGCGAAAATTGGTGGCACTCGATCCCAACAACGTCGACTGGTACGCCAACTTCGGTTGGTTCTCGTTTCGGCATCGGGTTGCGCCAAATGAAGCACTGGAAGTATTGAAAACCGGCCTCGCGAAGTTTCCCGACAACGCAGAGCTGCACTATCTCGCGGGGGAATTAAACCGGGCACTCGGCCGGAGTGCAATGGCCGCGGACGCACTCGAACGCGCAGCGGCGCTCGAACCCAAAACGACGTACTACCGACGACGGGCCCGCGAGCTGCGCGTCGCCGCCATCACACCCTAAAACGGGACGTCATCCATGGATTCCATCGGCTCGTCGGGCAACGGCTCGTCATCCGTTCCACCTGCTCCGGCCGACGGCTGCTTGACGGTCCAGACATCGAGACTATTGAAGTACTTCACCTCGCCCTTGGGGCTGGTCCATTCGCGGCCGCGCAAGTTGAACTCAACCACGACGGTCTGATTCTCCTTGAAGGCGTCGAGGCTTTCGCAGCGATCGCCCGTTAGCTGAAACAGAACGGCCTGTGGAAACCGACCATCCGCTATTTCCAGAACAAACTCCCGTTTGCGAAAACGATCCGAAACCTGCTTGGCCTCGAAGATCTTCTGCAACTTCCCCGTCGCCTTGAATGACATTGGTGTAGCCCTACCGCAACTTGGCAGGGGCGACCAGCGAAATGCGCAGACGACTTTCTGTCCTCCCGCGGCAAGCGATTGAGGGCATTTTCGGAAGCTCTGAACGCGGGCATCGTGACCCTGCGTGCCAAAGAAACGCTTTCGGATGACGCCGTTTCATGCACGGTGGACACGGGCCGGCGCGATGATTGAGGCGGGATTGCATCCAGCCACGGCGATGGCCTGACGGTGTAGCGATGGCCTATTTTCCTTGCCCGAGGGTCAAGGCCCGTCCCGCCTGGTGGCTCGAGTTCGTCGAATAGACTTACTGTTTGTCAGAGCGAAACAACGTGTAAACCACCGATTCACCATCCACGGTGGGACCCTTGATTGTCATACGATTTCCGCTGATGCAGTAGCTGTGGCGCAGCTCACCCAGCAACAACTGACCACCGTCCGCGATGAAGATGCCGCTTTCGCGCGTGCGTGACACGAATGGCGTCGAAAACTGACAGTGGCAACCCGCGCCATTGTCGATCTTGCAATCGTGGGTCTCACCAAGCGCCGCACCCAGGTTGTTGCATTCGGTACGACTCAGGCTCGGTTCGCCCTCAAAACAGGCTCCAGGGTACGCAATGTCGCCCTCGGTACCCGTCTGAACATCAAGGGCATAGGTGCCTTCAAAGGCAAATTGCAAGGTGCCGACCGGCTGATATCGAATCTCGAAAGCGCCGAGGGCACAGTAGTCCGTCGCCTTCTTGTCTTCGCCGAGCACGCAACCGGAGAAGAACTTCCAGGCGCCATAGATCTCGCCGCCGCAATTGTTGTCGACCGAACAGGTGCCCGGCGTGAATGGGATGGTCGTGCCACCGTCCGTGACCAGCGGCCCCGTCGCGGCGGCGTCCACCATGCTGTCCGTTGGGACAGGACATCCACAAAGCAGCGTCAACCCGACAAGGAGGCTCACCGAAGTCACCCGCAAACCTGAGGACATCTCAAAGCCTGTATCACACCCCCTCTGCCTAGGCCAATAAGACCGCCGCACTGTGCCTTCGACCACGGTCGCGGTCGGAAGTGGCGCCACGGATCACAGGAAAAGGGTAATATCCGAGTCAATCGACACCGAGGTTGACGCGGATTTGCGGGACTCGGGGAAAGATGGTGGATCTTGATGCGCAGAATTGTCCCAACGCTCTTCGCCCTCTCGCTCTTGTTGCTTGGCGGTGGCCCTGCGGTCAGCGCTGCGGAGCCCGCGATACCAAAGGGCCCGGACGGCGTCCCCTACCCGCCGCTTGTCGACTTCAATAACGACGTCTTGCCACTTTTCGAGCGCGCCTGCGTGCAATGTCACGGGCCCCACAAGGCAAGCGGCGGCCTTCAGCTCACATCGGGCGCGAAGCTCATGGAGGGCGGGTTTTCGGGAATGCCGATTATCGAAAATAACGGGGACGCGAGCTACCTCATCCGTCGCTTGCGCGGCCTCGACGACGAAGATCGCATGCCGCTTGACGGCAAGGCGTTTACAGAAACCGAGATCGACACGGTTTGGCGCTGGGTCAAGCAGGGAGCCCGCGTGCCCAAGGCCAACACTTCCTTCGAGCCGAAACCGGCCGGCATCGCGCGCCTCACGAATCTGCAATACCACAACAGCTTGAGCAGCCTCCTGGGTGACAAGGTACCGCTGCCTCAGGATCTTGAACCCGATATGATCATCAGTGGATCGGCAGTCGTCGGCGCCGCGCGCGTGGGCACAAGCCGAGCCGCAACCGAGAAGTTCTCCCGTGCTGCGTTTGATCTGGCGGCCTGGGCCATTCGGGACGCAGCTTTTCAAGCAAAGTGGATGGGCTGCCTTGGTGCCAAGCCAAAGGCCGGAAAGAAACCGGCGACCCTTCGCTGGAGCGATGCCGCGGAAGACTGTACCGATCAATTTGTGAGTCGATTCGGCCGCAGGGCCTGGCGCCGCCCGCTGCTACAGGACGAACGCGTCGGGCTCGTCTACCTTGCGGCCGAATCCGCCAACCGCAATCAAAACGCAGCACACGGCCTCAAGGCAGCCCTGGCGGCCATGCTGCAATCGCCAAATTTCTTGTATCGAATCGAGATTGGTGAAGATCTGCCTGAACACCGGGGTTGGCGTCGACTGAACGACTTCGAGGTCGCGACGCGACTTTCCTACTTCCTCGCCGGAACCCTCCCGGACGAAGAGCTGCTTGATGCGGCCGCTTCCGGCAAGCTGGCAACCCTCGAAGGTCTTGATGTTCACGCGGAGCGGTTGTTGGCGTTGCCGCAGGCACGTGAAACGGTTCGCGATTTTTTCTCGGAGTTTTTCAAACTGGATGGCCTACAGCGCACCGTACGTTCCCGCAAAGGATTCACCGGTGACGCAGGCAAAATTGCCGGGTATCTGAAGGCCGAAACCTTGCGGGTGATCGACAGCGTGCTTTTCGAGGGCGACAACGATTTCCGCGAGATCTTCCAGACCGACTTCACCTTCGTCAACCAGACCCTGGCCAAACACTATGGTTTCCAGGTCGAAATCGGCGGCGACGATCAGTTCTTGCGGGTCAAGTTGCCCACGGATTCGTCACGTCGAGGGGTCCTGTCGCACGCGAGTTTTCTTTCGCGAAATTCGGGTCGAACGTCGTCGTCCCCCACGCTCCGGGGCAAATTCATTCGCGAACAACTTCTGTGTCAGGCCGTCCCGCCACCCCCACCCAACGTGAGCAACGTCCTGCCAGAACACGCGGAAGACGGAAAGCCCCGCACGACGCGCATGCGGCTCGATTCCCACCGTGAAATCGTGGCGTGCCGTGCATGTCACAAGGCCATGGACCCACTCGGTATGGCCTTTGAACATTTCGATGCCGTCGGGATATACCGTGACACAGAGAACGGCTTGACCATCGACGCCAGCGGCGATCTGGACGGCGAGTCGTTCAAGGACGCCGCCGAACTGGGCAAGCTTCTGCGTCACAGCCCTCGCGTGGGCACGTGCATGGTTCGCAATCTGTTCCGCTTTGCCATTGGAACCCTCGAAGGCGACGGCGACGACGAACTCATCACCGAGTTCGCCGGCACCCTTGAAAAAAACGGCTACCGCTTTAAATCCCTCCTGCTTGCCGTCGCGGCCAGCAAGGGCTTTCGTCTGCTCTCTGTTCCGGAATGACAAAGGAAAACCGATGACCCAACGCTTGCTCCGTTCCCCGCGGATCCCCCGCCGAACCTTCCTGCGAGGCTTGCTTGGTGGCTCGGCTCTTTCGCTCGGCGTGCCCCTCCTTGAGCCCATGCTCAATGGCAACGGCAATGCGCTCGCGTCCGGAGCACCCATTCCGCGTCGGCTCGGTGTTTATATGTGGGGCAATGGTTGCAAGTTGGATCGCTGGACACCGAAACAAAGCCTCGCGGACGGAAAGTCGGAATGGGCTCTGTCGCCTGCCCTCGAGCTGCTTGCGCCAGTCAAACCCTATGTCTCCGTCGTGTCGGGATTGAACGTGATGTCCGGCAGCGATCGGGGACACCATGGCGGTTGGGCATCCGTGCTCTCGGGCGGACCAATCGTATCACAACCCCATCCTCGTTCGGTCTACTCTTCGACCTTCAGCTTGCCTTCCATCGACCAGGTGATGGCCTCGGTCGTGGGACGGAAGACACCCTTCGCGTCGCTCGAGGTTGGCGTGTCGCGCGGCGTGGTTGTGAACGAAGGCACAACCTTGCGCTATCTTTCCCATCGCGGCCCCGATAACCCCTGCCCGCCCGAGTATTCACCGCAACTGGTATTCGATCGTTTGTTTGGTGCAGCAGGAACGCCCGGCAGCGGCGGCAAGGGTCGCTCGGCCATCGCGGCCGCCCGGGCCGACGGACACAGTGTGCTCGACGTCGTGGCCGATGACGTACGACGATTGCGCCAACAGGTTGGCAGTCACGACGCTGCGCGCCTTGATCAACATCTCGACAACGTTCGAGAGATCGAACTGCGCATGGTCAAAGATTGGCCGCGCCGACCGTGGTGTAAACTCCCGACCCGCCTACCGGCAGATCCGTTCGAGACACGCGACGGGCGCGAGCCCCACGCCGAAATCAACCTTGCAATGAGCAAACTTGTTGCACTCGCGCTGTCCTGCGATCTCACGCGGGTCTTCTCGATCATGTATTCGGGCGGATCGGGCGGCACCACGTTCTGGGAGGTGGGGCAAACGCGCTCGCACCATGATCTTACGCACGACGAACCCAAAGATCAGCCGCTCGTACATGCCGCAACACGCTTTACGGTCGGCGAGTTCTCACGTTTTTTGCGGGTCTTGAAGGACACACCGGAGGGTTCGGGTAACCTTCTTGATGCATGCGCAATCATGGGCAGCAGCGATCTGCCCGAAGGTCGCGACCACAGCTGGAATGATTTTCCTGTCCTCATCGCGGGCAGGGCCGGAGGGGCATTGCGGCATCCTGGACTGCACTACCGAAAGGTGGGTGGCAACCTGAGCGTCGCTCCGCTAACCGTACTGCGTGCAGCGGGAATCCCCATCGAGGCCTTTGGGCGACGCGGTGGGCGCGTGACGGAAAGCATCACCGAGATTGAGACCTGATCGCAAACGTCGACGCTATCGCAGGGCGACATGCGGCGTTGATTGAAGATCGACCAGGATCTGTCGGGTCGGACTGACAGGCAAGCTCAGCGATTCGCCACACACGCGCAGCATCGAGTTTATCTCGACCGGCTTTTCCGACGCGCCGACTTCCTCGACCAGGCGAAGATCGACGATGTGACAGGTACTGGGCTTGTTGTAGTTGCCCTTGCTGCTGCGCGGATGCTGCACCGTCGCCGTCAGGTAGAAATTGTTTTCGCCGCGACTGGCCCGAACCGTTGTCTTCGAGTTCAGCGGCAAATCGGTGGAGGGCTCGGCCAGCAGGTTACCGTGCTCGTCGCGAATGGAAACGCGCAAGCGCATCCACTGCGGACGCGGCTTTTGTCCAAGTGCAACCGCCGTCTGCAGTTTTTCAAACGGGGTATCGATGGCGCTTGAAACGGCGCTTGCAAAGGCCACATTGAGAACGATCACGAAAACGATGAACAAACGTGCCACGTTGCCTCCCGGCGAGATGTCTAGGAGCCATCGTAGGACCGGCACCACGGCATCTCAATTTTTCGATCACGCGTCGCATCGGCGAACGGGGCAAGATATTTGCCGCTCCGCCTCCACCGCACGGCGCGTCAAAATTTAAAGTTTTCGCGAACGGGCCGCCGGTGGTGTTTTGAGTTAGGGTCTCGGCCCTCGGCCCGCCCGAAATGACCACCGCTTCCTCCCATCCAACCGCAGGACGACTCGCACGCAAGCGGGCCGTCTTCGTCGACATCCTGAAGCTCATCGTCGGCTTGCAGATGATGAATGGGCACACGCTCAACGAGTTCCTGTTGCCGTCGTTGCAGACCGGCGAGTTCTTTTATCACTACACACACTTCCGTGGTCTCGTGTCGGTTGGCTTCCTCGTATGCGCCGGCTTTTCGTTTCACCTCGCCACGCTTGCCCGCTTTGACGAACACCGCCGTACGCCCCGTGCGCACCACAAACGCGTCGTGCGCGCCCTTGTCCTCGTGGCACTCGGATACATCCTGAGATTCTCGAATACGATCTGGTCGGACCAACCGTATTACGCTCACGAGGCGTATCTCAACTTCATTCGAGCCGATGCGTTGCAATGCATCGGTTTGACACTCCTTGTGCTCGAAGCCATGACCGCTGTAGCCCGACACCCACGGCAGGTGGCGCTGGGTGCAACCCTTCTTGCGATCGCCGCGACCGCCGGTGCACCGCTGGTTGATCCCGCGGTGGCGACCGACGGCCCCTGGCTGTTTCTGACCGCATACCTGACCCACCAGTTTGGTTCGTTGTTTCCCATTGCACCCTGGTCTGGCTTCATGTTCGGTGGCGTCGCCCTGGGATACCTGACCTTCGGGAACGGACAGTCGAGTACCGTGCAGGTGCGCATCCGCCTGTCGCTTGCTGCCATTGCCATCTTCGGTATTGGCTACATAACCCTGCTTCCAGGCTTTCCGCGGCCACCCGCGGGCTACCACCCAGGTGCCTCGCCGGGTCACGTGCTCTACAAGATGGGAGAGATCCTGGTCGCGCTTTCGGTGCTCTCCTGGATCAGCTCTGGCGTCACACGCTTGCCGAAAGCATTGGCCATTTTGGCCAGCGAGACCCTCACCCTTTACATCGTCCACCTGGCCATCTTGTACCGCTGGCCGATTGCGCTCGTCTCTCTAATTGGTGCGCGAGCGATGACGGTCGGACAGGGACTTGTGGCGAGCGCGCTGGTTGTGACCCTCACGATTCTCATCACGCTCGCGAAGCACGCCGCGTGGCCCTATCTGCTCAATCTCAAAGCGACGGTTCGGTCAATTGCAGCCGCCGCCAGGCGCCGCCGCGAAAGCGCATGAACAAAACGAGAGCGATGAGCGACAGGTAAATCACGATCCAGGAAACCGCACCGGCTTCGGTCCAGTGCAGGTATCGGGTTGAAAAGTAGGCCCCGGGTACGAACACGAACCACGCAACGGCGAGCCGCACCCAGAGGGTAAAGGCGGTATCGCCCGTCGCCCGCAACGCTTCGGAGAGGGCCGTGGCTGCGGCATCACAAAGTTGCCATGCCGCAGACAACATCAAGAGTCGCGTTCCCACCGAAAATAGCTTGGCGCCGTCGACGTTGTCGGTGACAAACGGCGCAAACAACACGCCGGGCAAAAGCAGATACAAGAGCCCGACCGCTCCCTGGTACGACCCCGTCAAGGTGAACGTCATCCGAACGATGCGACCGACACTGTCCTTGTCACCCTTGCCAATGGTCTGTCCCACGAGGATGGCACCGGCACTCGCCATGGCAAACGCAGGCATGAACGACACACTGTTGATTTGCATCACGGCCATCATGCCTGCGAGGGCCGTGGTCCCGAGACCAGCGACCACGATGTTCACGAAAAACATGAAGGCCAGGAATTCGAGGAACCAGTTCAGACCCGATGGTACGCCGAATCGCAACATGGGCAGGAACTCGGACATTCGCAGGGCGCCCGCTTTCGCCGTGCCAGTATCGCGCAAGAAGACCACCAACAGCGCGCAAAATGCGAGGGTCGTCGCGATGACACTCGCCCACGCTGCACCCGCAACACCCATCGCTGGCACACCCAGATGACCACCGATCAGGATCCAGTTCCCAACAACGTTCAACAACATGGCGGCCAGGTTGGCAAACATCGGAAGTCGGGTGTTGCCAAGGCCTCCGTAGTAATTCGCAAGCGCCTCCATACCAATCGCAGCACCTCCCGAGAGCAGGCGAATGCGCACATAAAGACTCAGGGATCTGGCAACCGCTGGCTCATACGGCATCAGGCTAACAATGGATTCGACCAGTGGATAAACCAAAGCACAAAGCACGAGCGTACCGCCCGCGAGAATCAGGCCGTACCAGCCAAACCGGCGAGCGCCCGACAGGTCCCCCTTGCCGCACAGCTGCGACGAGAAGCTTGAGACAATGAATGTCACCCCCATGGGCAGGATGAGCACCGTGAACACATTCATGGCGCCCGTCGTAACGGCTGCCAGCGCCACCGTGCCAAGCGACGCCACCATCCAGGCGTCGGTCACGCCCACCACAACCTGACTTGCCCTGGAGATCACAATGGGCCAGGCAAGCGAAAGCAGATCACGATAGGAAGGGCGCACGGGCTGCGCAGTTTGTCATGCGCTCGCAATTGCGCCACCCACCGTACCGCCCTAGTTGCCGAGCGCGTAGACGGTCACGGAAGCGACATGGACAGAAAGTTGGCGGGCGCCCAGTTGAACAAACGTGTTCGTTCCGTCGACGCCTGCGACATTGTGTCGCACATTGTTGAGTTCACAGGACAACTGCGATCCCTTGATACGCACCCGAATGATATAGGGGATGTTGAGGTCGAGCGGCGTTTTGACCTTGGCTGATGGCGTACCGTATTTGGCGTATTCGAAAAATGCGAGCGACGTTTCGTCGTCGGCCTGCTTTCGAGCCGAACAGGCGTAAGCATCCTTGTTCGTCGCAGCCCGAACACCGACCCAGAAGTTGCGGTTGAGGCTGCCTGGTGCCCACGCCGTGATCGTGAAACGCACCACGACCTCGACATCCAAAACGCCCGGACGTTGAATGTTGTAGTCGCCGCCGGCTGTCGTAAGGTCGAAATGTAAATCGCCTCCGCTGACGGTCGTCGCGTTCCGATTGCCAGACCACGCCGAATCGAGTCGGGTGCCCGCAAAGGCATCGAAAAATAGCACCGCGTCGCCTGCGAGATTGGGTTGCGGATCGCATGCATCACCCACACCATCGGCCAAACGACCGAGGTTCATTTCCCCCAGGTTGAGTTGATCGGTGTTGGGATCCGATGGACAGTTGTCGCATCGGTCGTGGACGCCATCTCGGTCTTCATCCTCGAAAGGCAAACCCACGGCAAGTGAACACAGTGGCGGTGGTCGCACGTCAATGGCCGCATCGACCGGAGACGTTCCAGCGGCATCGACCTGCGGAACCTGTCCGCCCATCCCCGTGACCGCGCCGCCGCTGCCCGCCCCAACCCCGTCGCCGCCGCCGAGGCCAGAGTGACCGCCCGTGTCTGAAGCGCCCCCCGCACCCGGAATCCCCGCGTCATCCCCAGGCGTTCCGTCCTCATAGGCAGGATTGGGAACGACACAGGCCACCCAAAAAGACGCGGTGATACCCACCAGGCGGATGCCCGCCGCAAACCGTTCTGGAAATCGGGGTGTCACCTCCGTGTTACATCGGTGGAGTCGGACCCACTCTTGACCCGAGACGATTGACGCACCCTGAGGATGCGTCCCATGTCAGCCGCGAAGCACCGTAAACACACTCAGCGCGAGATACGCCGCAAGTACCAGCGCACCTTCGATGCGGGTGATGGTGCGTTCGGTGCGGATGAAAATTGCCGCAGCGACGGTCATCAGCATTAGCGCACCCAGATCATAAGCCATTGCCTCGAAAGACGCGTGGACGGGTTGGGTCAAGGCCGCTCCCCCCAGACACAGGAACACGTTGAAGATGTTGGAGCCCACCACATTGCCCACCGCCAGAGCCGAATGACCCTTGCGCGCGGCGATAACGCTGGTGACAAGTTCGGGCAATGACGTGCCGATGGCAACGATGGTCAAGCCAACGACTCGTTCGCTGATGCCCAATATGCTGGCGATCGAAACGGCGGCGCTGACGAAGATCGAGCCGCCAGTTAACAAGATGACAAGACCGACCAATACGATCAGCAAGGCGCGGCCTGAACGGGTGGACCGAGGCGCACCGGCAAGATCGGAAGCGTTTCGTATCACGGTTGCGTCCGACTGGACGACTGCGGCGGACGTTCGCGCTACGTGCACCATCCATCCCGTGTAGAAAATACCAATCAATAGAAGGCCTGCGCCTTCGACTCGGCTGACGACCCCATTGCCAAGCAGGATCGGCACCAATAGGGCGCTTAACACCAACATGGGCAGTTCGCGTCGTCGCAACGCCCGGTCGACTGCAGCGGGTCGAATCAGGGCAGCGACGCCAAGGATGAGGCCGATGTTGGCGTTGTTCGATCCAATGACATTGCCCAACACAACATCGCCGTGTCCACCCCGTGCGGCCTGTACGCCAACGATGATTTCAGGTGCCGAGGTTCCGTAGGCCACAACCGTCAAACCGACCAGCAACTGCGGCACGCGCAGGGCCAAGGCCAAAGCCGAGGCGCCACCGACAAACCATCCGGCGCCAAAATAAAGAAGGACGCCTCCACCAAGAAGTTGCAACCAGTCTGCCATTGCCACGACATTAGCAGGACGGTGGCGGAGTGGTCCGACAGGTAGGAGAAGGGAAAGCCATCCTAACGTCGATGTGCCATTTCATGGGGCTTGGCGATGTGAAGGACTACCGTTTCAACGGCGCCAGGCCGAACGAAGAGGTTTCCCCAAGCCCTACGACAACGCCGGGACCGGGACGGGCGTTCAACAACGCGAAGGCCCCTTCCAACCGTTTTACGGTGAGGGGTTGTCGTCGGCGTGTCGATCCGCGAATGGTCAGTCGAACAAAGCGAGGCCGATGCCCATGGCCGTGGCCGGATTGCTGTTGTCGGCCGGAATCAAAAGCGGGTAGATAACCGACGTAGTTTCCGTGCTGCGTTTTCCGCGACTCGCGGGTTTTCCGTCGGCCGAATCGGATACAATCGGCTCGAAATCCATCGAGGCCGCAACGATTGCTCCCGCAATAAATCCAAGCCCGCTGCCAACCAGGTTTGCCACGATCACCGTGTCATCGTTCGTGGTTACAAGCGCCGCGGCAAGGCTTGCGATGCCGGAACCGGCAAGCCCTGCAAGGTTCGCCACGCCCATCGCCCGCGGATCCACGCCACCAATCGGACTGACCGCGATCGCCGAGGCGACGAGCCCCACATCTCCCGCGAGGAGCGATACCCGCAAACGGGTCGACCGACTCGCGTCGCCCAGGGCTGCACCCCAGGCGGAAAACCAGGTCCCCCAGAAAACGCCCCCGGTCAGGGCGAATACTTCTGCGTTCGTTGGATGCACAAAAAGATCGATTGGCACCGCGGCAAGACCCCCGAGGGCAGCACCCAAAAAAAGCGCCCCATTGGATTGCTGTGAACTCAGACCGTCGGTTGACTCACCGAGGGCAAAGCCGTGCCACCATCCAAATGCCGTCGAAAGCCCCACAAAAAGTGGCGCAGAATTTGAGAATTCGACCCGATCTGTCGTGGCGTATGCCGCACCCAGGGCGAGGACGCTGCCGGTTCCGATGCCCACTGCAAACATTTCGTCGCTTGAATCCGCAAGCATGGGAATCGATGCGCCGAGCATCTTACCGTAGAGGCCAGCGACCAAAACGTAGGACACATCCGAAATCGATAGCTCAAGATACTGCGACATCGCGCTGCCACCGACGAATCCCAGGCCAAGCCCAAACAGCGTGGCGGCAGTTTCGTGACGAGACGACAGCGAAAGCGCGCGCCCGATCCAGTTTCCCAGAAACACACCCTCGAGGGTGGTTTCCGCAGTCATAATCGTATCACCGAGACTGAACGACAGATGGGGCGCGATGGCAGCGCCGGCGCCCAGGCCCAAAGCCCCCGCGCCGAGAACGATGCCCACGCCGAGCCGTGGGTTGTCGCGATCAGGCGCAAGCAACAACGACGCCCCGGCCAGCTCCATCCCCAGCAGCCCACCGAAGTTCATGATCGCCACATCGCCACTTGAATAGCCCATCGTTTTACGGGTCAGGTATGCGGCACCGAAGGCCAACGATTCGCCCACGAGACCGACGCCGAGCGCAAGCCGAGGCGAAGGCTCGTCGACCGCCACCGAGACCCCGACGGTCGACAGGAAAGCGCCCCACAGGCCAGCACTTACCATCCAGGTCGATTGCGCCTGGGTGATCTCACCCCTGCGGGTCAACAAGTAGGCCGTCGCCCCACCCAGGAAAAGACCGCCCACGGCACCGATGCCGATGCCAGCCTGGTTTTCACCCAGCGAACCAATGGCCGAAAGCGCGAACGAGCCAAGCACCGCCGAGCCTAGTATCAAAGTGGTACGCCCTTTGCGATCCACCAGTTCCGTATCCCGTTTCCGCGCGAGTTGCTCGGGAAAGGAGGCCTCAAGCGAAACGCGAGCGGCTTCGCGCACAGCGAGCGGCTGCTCGTCATCCCGATAAACATCGCCGAGTACCACGCCGGCGCCGGAAGCGCCCGCCGCAAGGGACAGGGCGGCCTGGATGCGAACCGCGTCGGGTTGGTACCGAGAATTCAGGATATCGGACAGGGCATGCGTAACACGGAACACCGATGCAAACGGCTTGAGAGCGGCGGCAGCGGCGGCGCGAATCTCCGAATCCGCATCGCGTAGCAGATAAACCAGCGCACCGGTGGCACGCAGATCGGACATCGCTGCACTTGCGATCGCCTTTGTACGTTGCCCGGACGAGAGCCAGGGATCGAAGGCCATGGCCAGCGCCTCGGCAAGGGCGCGGTCGACAGGCGGTCCGATCGCAGGGTCTTGCTCGGCAGGCTTTTCGACCTCGACTGGCGGTGGCGAAGGAACGTTCACTTCCGCGGCGTCGACGTTGGTGGAAGCACCAGGAGGCGTGGGGTCTTGCGCTTGGACCGGCTCTATCGCCGAGAAAAGCAATGCCACCGCCAACGCGAGCGACGCGCATCGAACCGTTGACCGATGATGATAAGGACTAGAGGGACAGGCGGTGTTCATGTGAGAAGCTTCCGGGATCGCGTGCGTTTCGAGGCACACCAATTCATATCCCGGATACTTCCATCACACCAGCTTGACCTGCCGTAACCTTTTCCACTCAGGGCGAGGGCCAGACACCGGTCGGACACGGAATGTCAATTTGGCCCTTGGCAAGCATATCCCAGCATTGTGCCAAACCACCCCGCTCGATGCGGCCTTCTCCCTCGACGACATCCCAGGACACCGAAAACGAGGCCGGCTTTCCATCGGAGCCGGTGGCATCGCGAATCGTCATACTGGCGATGTTGCCCGCAAGAACATACAAAAGCGTATCACCGGATTCCAGCGTCCCCGTCGTCACGTTCGTGAACGAGACCTTTTTGTTGGTCTCATCGCTGCGTTCCCAGTCGATGTTCAACACGGGACCCGAGACGTCCCTGGCGAAGATCTGCCAGCGGCCACTGTCGAGATCGTGGGAGCCGGTTGCCCGTCATGCGACCTTTCCAGCCTGCAAGCGGCATGGTCTTTTCCCAGGTCCACGTATCGCTGCCGCGATCGTGCTCGGCCCCGTCGGACAACACCGCCGCGAACTGTCCCCGGGGGGAAGCTCGGGCGGTTGTTGGCAGGCGCTCGCGCCAATCGCGGTGGCGAATTGGAAGTGCGGTTCGGTCTGGGGTGAAGCAACGGCCGTGCCAGCGGTCCGAACCCCCTGTTTTCAGGGGTTTGTGTGCTTCAAGGCAGAGCGCTGCGATCGTCGGGATCGCAGTGCCCGTCGACCTCGGGGCCGAACAGGGATCCAGCCGATCCCACGCGTTTGCCGCGGAATCCAGGTTTGCTTTTTACCGGTGACGAGGTGATTCTCAACCGATGGCCGACGAAGAACATCCCCGACAGCACACACGTTTTGACCTGGATGCTTATGTGGATTTTACCGGCACCGAAGTGCTGTTGAACCATCGGATTCAAAACATCTCGCTCGGTGGCATCTGCATTCAGACCGACACCCTGGAAGATCTCGGCACCATCGTCGATCTGGTCATCAATTTCCCTGAACTCGACAACGCCATCTCGGTGCGCGGCGAAGTGGTCTGGGCGAATCCGGATCCGCCCATGGACATCGGCATCCGATTTGTCGAACTCGACAGCGAACACAAAGAGACGTTGCGCCACTACATCCAGCTCACGACCAAAAATCCGTAGCCGCGCCTCAGAACACCAGCAACCCGTCGTCAGCGGCAAGGTGCAACTTCACCTGCGCCAGTCGGTCGAGATAGCGCAGATAATTTTTGCCGCCTGGAGCTCCGGGCGGCTGCCGAAGGAAAACATCGGTTATTCGTGTTACAGCGAATCGGCAGGCGGCGAAACGCAGCTCGGTCGGGAAGGCCTTGCTTTCCTCGGGCAAAGGCGGGCGCACCGTCCGGTAGGCATCGAGAAAGGCACGAACGCGATCGGATCTGAAGTCGTCCTTGCCGTATGTGAAGGCCAGCAGTGTCACCGCAACGTCATAGGCCAGACGCCCCCACGAAGCCTGTTCAAAATCGATCAGCGCCGCCACCTCGCCCGATGGCTTGAATAAAACGTTGTCGATGAACAGATCGCCGTGTATCAAGCCAAGCGGCACGTGCCCCTGTCGTTCGATTTCCAGAGTGCGCAGCTCGAGGGACAAAAGTTCGACCGCGGCGGTCAATCGCGAATCGTTTCGTCGCACGATCCCTCCGAGTCGCCGCGCGATCTCGTCAGGCTCGTAACGACCCGCGCGGTGATCCGAAAATTGTGAACCTTTCAAATGCAGTTCGGCAAGCGCCCGACCGACCGAAGCCGCCTGCACGGACCCCACGCCCTCGCGCGACAAGACCTGCCCGTCGACCCACGGGAATACCGACGCGAACGAGGCGCCAAACACCGCGAATCGCTGGCCGTCACGGGCAAGCAGCGGCATCGGCGTGGAAACGCCGCGAGCGGATAGATACTCGACAATCGCGGCCTCGCGCTGCACCGCGTCCCGCACCTTGCCTTCGTTGATGCGCAAGAAGAGCGGCCCGCTGCCAGATTCCACCCGAACGTTCGTATTGATGGTCCCGGCTGCAATGGGCGAGTGCGACCGATAGTCGGCACGTCCAAACGCTTCGAGTATTGACCGGACATCTGCAGGGCTCAGTTGCGTGAAGGATCCCAGGGTATGTGCCTCGCCCCGCGTTATACCCGCTTGACGGGACGGGCGCAGCTTGGTCTAGTCCTGTCGGAACTTGAATGAGCGCGACAGCCGAACGCGACAAGCTGGTGGGACAACATCTGGACCTGGTGCAGGGCATCGCGGCGAAGGTGCGGGCTCAGTTCGGCAAACACCTCGAACACGAGGATCTGGTTGCATTTGGCAATACCGGGCTCGTCGAAGCCGCTTCCCGTTTTGAAGCAGGACGGGGCGCGGCATTCTCGACCTTTGCCTACTATCGCATTCGCGGCGCCATGGTGGATGGCTTGCGCACCATGGGTCCCTTCAGCCGCGCGGATATTCGCCACCAGCGTGCCGCTGAGCGAACGCATGCGTACTTGCAAGACCATGCCGACAACAGCTCGGCCGCGATGGCTGATGATTCCGGTGCATCGCAAAAACCAGGCGAAGTGCTGGCCAGCATTGCGGAAACCCTGTCGGGCATCGCAACCATTTCGCTTGTCTCGCTCGATCTGCCCGACGCGGTGGAACCGGCCGATCCCTCGGCAATTCAAGCCGACGCGGCACTCTCCGAGTCCCAACAAGCCGAGCGAATTCGACGTGCGGTCAAGTCCCTGCCCGACAAGGAGCGGCAGTTAATGGAGGCGCATTATTTCGGTGACAAGAACCTCATGGAAGCGGGCGCCGCAATGGGTTTGTCGAAGTCCTGGGCCTGCAGGCTGCATGCCCGAGCCGTGAATTTGTTGCGAAAGCGCCTGCAAGACGATTGAAGCAACCCCGGGCGCTGACCTGCCGACAAGGGCGGGATGGAAATCGCAGCAGATCGCATTCGAATGGTTTCGACGGCCGAGCCCCTTTCGCCCAACACTGAAAATGCGAACTTTTCAACGGTGTTGAAAGGGACCAACCCGCCGGCGAACAGCCCGGTTGAAAACAAAACGGCCACCCTCACCAATCCAATACCTGATGGTCCCGGACCAGCAACCCTTGCGCTCACAGCCCTTGTCGAGGGCACGATTGGTGCCGGAACGAGGGTCGATGCGATGCTCTCAGCTGTGCGCAGGGGCAAGACCTTCTCCCCGGCAGAGCTGCTGGCCCTTCAATGTGACGTGTCTCGCTATTCGCAATCGGTCGAGGTGTTGTCGCGCACGACGGATCGACTGTTGGGAGGCCTCAAGCAAATTCTGAACACGCAAGTTTAGCGCGCTAGGTCTTGCCCCAATTGCCCGCCTTGCGATAAGACCGCGCCATGTCGAAACCCGCGTGGAATCTATTCCGACCCACTTGTGGTGCGAGCCTTGCACTCTTTGCACTGCTTGGCTGCAACAGTACCTTGCAACACGGACTTGACGAAGGATCTGCAAATCAGATTGTGACCACGCTTGAAGGTGCCGGAATCTCCTCCAACAAGGTCGTCGATCCCGCAAGTGATCCGCCCTCCTTCACGGTCGAGGTCGCAAGCTCGAATGTGACCCAAGCGCTCGAGACACTGCGATCCCAGGGTCTGCCCCGCGAAAACCACGGCAGCTTCGGCAGTGTCTACGGCAAGCCAAGCCTCATCCCGACTCGCACCGAAGAACAGGCACGATACGTTGAGGCGTTGACCGGTGAGCTGGAACGAACGCTTGAGATCATCGATGGCGTGGTCGATGCGCGGATCCACGTTGTGCTTGAACAAAGGGATCCGCTTGCAACGGATGAAACACCCACGACGGCTGCCAGCGCGGCCGTATTGATGAAAGTTCACGCTGGCACGGCACCGATCGCCATCGCAGACGTTAAAACGCTGGTGGCAAGCAGCGTGGCGGGGCTTGAATCGTCACGGGTTTCCGTGGTCCTGAGCGCCACCCCCGATAAAGCCGCGACCTCGACCGCGGTTGTTCCCCTCGGGCCGTTGTGGGTGGCACCGTCGTCTCGCCCAATCCTGTTGGCGGCGTTTGCACTGGGGGTGGGACTCCTGGCGCTGCTTTCGGTGTTGCTGCTGATAACGGCCCGAAAGCTGGCGATTCGCCCACCGCAGCCTGTCCCGACCGAATAGCGTCTCGAAAAAGTTGCCAATTCCTTACGTGTTGTTTACTTTGTTCGCGTATTTCGCGCTGCATAATGGGCGGGAGAAAGGGCGCCTGGCGCCCATGGGGGGAGAAACATGACGACCAAAGAGAATCGCGAGATTGAAAATCCGGCTGCGGCCTGGGAACAAGAGGCGACGCGCTCTTACCAGTCCATCGGACTCTTCGATGCGACGCCAGCGCCAGTCTCCATCGACTGGGACATGGAACTCGCGTTTAGGCGCCCCGCGCCCGGCAAGCCAATCGACCGCAAGCCAACTGAGGGCTAACCAGTCGTCCGGATACGACTATCCGCCCAGTTTCTTTTTCAATGCGGCAAGCGCGTCATCGACCTTGCCGTCCTCGGACATCGCGTTCAGTTTGCTTTCCGCCGCGAGCTGCTCGGGGGTGTGGCCGCCGAGTTCCGCATCCAGGCCCGCCTCGGCTTCGATGGCGTCGATCTTACCGGCCATGCGATCAAAATCGGCAAAGGCCCCAGACTTGTTCGACAGGGGACTTGCGCCCTTGGCTGCACGGGCCTTTTCACGCAACGTGCCTTGCCGCAACTTCACATCTCGAATGCGGGCATCCAGCGCTTTGAGTCCGGTGGTCAAGTTGTCGACATGTACCTGTTGTTCCTGGAAATTTTTCTCCAGTTCGGCGCACTCGGTGTTCTTCTCACCCACGCGCACGAGGGCTGCCCGCGCGAGCACATCATCGCCTGCCTTGACCGCTTGCTCTGCTTTGTTTTCCCAGGAAGCCGCTTCGCCTTTCAGGGATTCGATATGTTTGGCAAAGCGTTTTTCATCGGCCAACGCCGAGGCAACTTCACCGCGCGCCTTCCGGCCGGAGTCCTCCATGTCGAGGACCATCTGATCGAGTTCTTTGCCCGGATCCTGCATCCCGTCAATGAGATCATTGAGGTTTGACTTGATGAGAGTGGACATCCGCTTGAGTACGCTCATGGCATCAGCATACACTGGCGCCCTGCCATGGTGTTATCCGCAATCGTCGGCCAGCCCACTGCGCGCGCGCTTCTTGAACGCGCGCTCGGCTCGGGGCGCCTTGCGCACGCCTATCTTTTCGACGGGCCTGAGGGGGTTGGTAAGCGTACGACAGCCATCGCGCTCGGCGCCGCGATGGTCTGCAAACGCAAACCCGGCATCGGTTGTGGCGCGTGCGATGACTGCAGTCGAGCCTTTTCCGGCAACCACCCCGATGTGCGTCTCTTTGCGCCCGACGGTCCTCAAATCAAGATCGACGATGCGCAAGAGATGGTGTCGCTCGGTGGCCAACGCCCCCACGAGGCCCCGGGTCGAGTTCTCATCCTGGACGAAGCGCACCGACTCAATGCCAGTGCCGCCAACTGTCTGCTGAAAACGCTTGAGGAGCCCCATTCCGGCAACCATTTTGTGCTGGTTTCGTCGGCGCCCGACCGTCTCCTGCCGACCATCCGGTCGCGAACCCAGCGCATTCGCTTCGGGCCCATTCCACCGGGACCGCTCGCAACCCTGGTCGAAGCTCGCGCCGCAGAACAGGGACTCGGCGCCGCATCGGCACAGGCTGCCGTCGCCCTATCCGGCGGATCGATCGGTCGCGCCCTCGACGCGCTTTCGGCAGAATCGACGGACGCTTCCCGGGAAACCGCGGCATCGCTGATGACAACCCTTCGGACGGCCGCGGGTTCGCGCGCCGCCATCCCAATGCTCGATGCAGCGGCTCAGTTTTCCGGCACGAAAGAAGACCGGGCCCGACTGTCCGAGGTTTTGACGCGCCTGTCGCACTATTATCGAGATGTCATGGTGACCACCGCCGGTGCCGAGGACTTGATCGTCATGCGAGCGCAAAGCGACGAGATCACAGCGCTCGCAACGGCCTCCGGGGGCTCGACCCTCCCCGTCACGAAGGCGCTCAATGCGCTATTTGAGGCGCAGGCAGCACTCGACGGCAACGTCAGTCCGGCGCTTTTGACCGAGGTGCTTTTGTTCCGGCTCGCAGCGCTCGAAAGCCGCGTCTCACGGCCCGCTTGACGACCCCTCCCAAAGCGGCCGCAAGGGTGTAGTCTGACCGCGCTGATAAGCCCATGAGCCCAACTTCATCGCAGTCCCCGCAAGGCAATACAGACAAGGCGTTCTACGTCACGACGCCCATCTACTACGTCAACGCCACGCCCCACCTTGGCACGTTCTACACGACGGTGGTTGCTGACGCCTTCGCGCGCTTCCGCCGGGCCACACGCGGCAAGGACAGTACGTTCTTTTTGACGGGTCTTGATGAGCACGGTCAAAAGATAGAGCGCATCGCCAGCGAAAAGGGCCTCCCGCCGCAGCTTTATTGCGATGGCATCGCGAGCGAGTTCCAAAAGACCTGGGCACGCGCAGGCATCACGTACGATCGTTTCATCCGTACCACGGACAGCGATCACAAAGCCGCAGTCGAGGCGATGTGGAATCGCATGACCGCACGAGGCGACATCTACCAGGCGGACTACGACGCCCTGTACTGCGTTGGATGCGAAGGATTCAAGACCGAGGAAGAGGTCCTCGTCGAGGGCAACGAAAAGCTTTGTCCCACCCATCGAAAACCCGTCGAGCGGGTCAAAGAAACCAACTATTTCTTTCGTCTGTCGGGCTACGCCGATCGCTTGCTCGCGATGTATGACAGTCCCGGTTTTTTCATCGCGCCCGAATCGCGAAAAAACGAGGTTGCCGAGTTTGTTCGCTCGGGGTTGCGCGACATTTCGGTTTCACGCATGTCTGTCAAATGGGGAATTCCTGTCCCCGGCGATCCGAAGCACACCGTCTATGTGTGGATTGATGCGCTCACAAATTACCTCACGGCACTTGGCGGTCCGGATGCCGTGGAAAAAGATCCACGGGCAAGAGCACTGTGGGCGCAATCGCATCACATCATCGCAAAGGACATTCTGCGTTTCCACGCCGTCTACTGGCCGGCGATGTTGATGTCGGCCGGGTTGCCGGTTCCACGCGGTATTTTTTGCCACGGATTTTTGACCGTGAAAGGTCAAAAGATCTCCAAGGGATTGCCTGCCACGCGGGTCGATCCCAACGCGATCGCCGATATTCTGGGCATGGACGCGCTTCGGTATTTCGTGTTGCGCGAGTACTCGTTCGGCTCTGACGGAGACTTCAGCTACGAAGCCTTGTTTCAGCGCCACGAATCGGATCTTGGCAACGATCTGGGCAATCTACTCAATCGCACCATTTCGATGGCGCACAAGTTCCTGCGTGGAAAACTGCCTGCGCTTGACCGGCCGGCACCACTTGCCGGGGGTCAATCCATTCATCTTGCGGTCGCAAGCGCCACCCGTTACTGGAACGAATTTTCCCCTTCGCGTGCCCTCGAGGAAACCTGGCGGCTGATTCGCGGCACGAATGTCTACATCGATCAATCGGCCCCCTGGAACCTCGCCAAACTTGATGACACGGCGGGCTTGATGGAGGTTATTTGCAACAGCCTTGAGCTGGTTCGCATTGCCGCCTTGTTGGTGGCACCGGTCATGCCTGAAGCCTCCCGCGAGATCTTGAGACAGCTCGGTCGCAGCGAAGACGTCGGCACCTGGCCGGATGAAACGTGGCACGGTTGGCGGGGCGGGACACTGACCGAACCACACCCGGTCTTTCCAAGATTGGATCCGATCGTTCGAGCCCTTCACATCGCTCGATTGCTTGGCGAAACGCCGGGGGGTAGCGGCGACACGCCTCCGCCGGAGGTGTTCAGTTCACCGTCGAAGGCCAAGCCCGAATCCAGCCTCGTCGATTTCGAAGACTTTAAAAAGCTTGAGTTCCGCACCGCTCGCGTCATCGCCTGCGAACCTGTCCAGAAGACAGACAAGCTGCTGAAACTCACCCTCGATCTCGGTACCGAACAACGAACGGTCGTGTCCGGGATCGCCGCAGCGTACGCACCCGATGCGATGATAGGCAAAACCGTCATCCTGGTTGCCAACCTCAAGCCCGCGAAACTGCGTGGCATCGTGTCCGAAGGCATGGTGCTCGCTGCCGGTGAAGCCAGCGTGCTGGGGCTTGCGACCATCGACACCGATGTCCCTCCCGGAACCCGCGTGCTCTGATACCGGCGCTGACCCTTCATGTAGGCAAGTAGCCGCCTATGTCACCCTTGAATGGGTGGCAGAATGCCACGCCCAATCGGGACTTTTCGTTGCGCGCGTGTTGCCCTTCAAGGACGCCTCGTGAAACAATGGATTGCGGTGGCACCCAAGCCACCCTGAAGGAAACCGATGAAGGCGCGTCTGCCCCTACAGGAAGCGCTCCCGGAGGTCGCGGGGAAGGTGGAGCAGGGATCGGGAGGGCACGAAGAAACCGCTGAGCTACCGGCGGTGTTGGGCGCAGGCTTATTCGATGTCGCCGAAACGGACGCCTTCTTGTTGGCGGCGTTGATGGACAACATCCCCGACAACATCTACTTCAAGGATTCTCGCAGCCGGTTTGTTCGGATCAACCTTTCAATGGCGACCTACCTCGGACTTGATTCGCCCAACGATGCGATCGGGCAAAGCGATTTCGATTTCTTTGAACAATTTCATGCCGAGGCCGCCTTCCGTGACGAGCAGGAGGTGATGAAAAACGGTGAACCTCTTGTCGGCAAGGATGAACGCGAAACGTATTCCGGAGGCGGTGTGCGCTGGGTTTCATCTACAAAGTTGCCACTGCGCGATCGCGAGGGACGCATCGTTGGTACCTTCGGCATCTCACGCGACATCACCGCGCGTAAAAACGCCGAGAATCAACTGTACGAGCAGGCTTTCTACGATCCCCTGACCCTTCTGCCCAATCGGGCGTTGTTGATGGATCGACTCAAGCAGTTGTTGAAGATCGGTCGGCGCCGCAGCGACGGACATTTCGCACTGCTCTTTCTCGACATCGATCGATTCAAGGGCATCAACGACAGCCTCGGCCATGGCATGGGCGACCACCTGTTGAAGGCGATGGCACGCCGGCTTGAAACCTGTCTGCGACCCGGTGACACCGTGGCTCGACTGTCCGGAGACGAGTTCGCCATCTTGCTTGATAGGCTGGCCGAACCGGTGGACGTAGAACTCGTGGCCGATCGCGTGCATGCGGCAATGCAGACGCCCTTCGATGTCATGGGAACTGAACTTTACTGTTCCGTATCCATCGGAATTGCCTTTGCCGATGACTTCTACAAGAAGGGCGAAGATGTTCTGCGCGACGCCGATACCGCGATGTCGCAGGCCAAGAGCGAAGGCCGCTCGCGCCACGTCGTATTCAGTTCGGGGATGCATGATCGCGCCCGGAACCTGTTGCGCCTTGAAACCGACTTGCGGCGCGCCATCGATCGACGCGAATTCCGCGTGTACTACCAGCCAATCATCGACATCGAGGGCAAGCGTCTGGCGGGTTTTGAATCCTTGCTACGATGGGAACATCCGGAACGCAAACTGGTGTACCCGGATGAGTTCATTGGTCTCGCCGAAGAAACCGGTCTCATTTGCAACATCGGGTTGTGGAGTCTTGAGCAAGCCTGTCGACAGTTGACCTTCTGGAAACAGAATCTCGCGGTACCGTCGCTGCCCACGATCAGCGTGAACATCTCGCCACGACAATTCTCTCAGCCGGACGTCTTTGAGAAAATCGAGCGCGTTCTGGCTGAGACCGGCGCGGATCCCACGCTCATCATTCTCGAAATCACCGAGGGAGCATTGATGCGCAACCTTGAGTGCGCCATTCGATTGATTGCGCGAATTCGCGATCTGGGGATCCGCGTTCAGATCGACGATTTCGGAATGGGTTATTCCTCGCTCAGCCAGCTCGAACAGATGAACATTGACGGCTTCAAGATCGACCGGGCCTTTGTGAGTCGAATGGGCACCTCGCCGAAGACGCGCGAAATTGTGCGGACACTTGTGACCCTCGCGAAAAACCTCGAACTCAGCATCACGGCAGAGGGTGTGGAAACGCTGGAACAGCTGGCCGAGATCCGTGGCTTCGGCTGTTACAAGATCCAGGGATTTCTGTATTCGCGGGCAGTCCCGATCGAGGACGCCGAGTTGTTGGTGTCGCGCGGGTTGCCGCCCGACTGGCAGTTCTAGCCCAGTTCGGACGGCGCGAGCGCCCGTCCCTGTTAGCCCGGATTGCCGGGATCTTTGCACTGGCCCGCTTCACAGATGAAGCCAAGGCGACAGCATCCGCAGCCACACGACGATTCGTCAGCCGCACATTCGACGGGCCTGCACAGACCATCGTAACAGAACTCGCCGCACTTACAGGCCGGCGAGCATTTCTTGGGGGTACACTTGTTGTTGCTGCAGGATGATCCCTGGGGACAGGCGCAGATCCCGCCACAGCCATCCCCCTGGCCACAAGAGCCGTCGGCCGGGCACGACGCCTTGCAACACTTGTTGTTGTAGCAACTCCCCGTTCCCGCGGGACACGAACAGGTGCCCCCGCAGCCATCGCTCATACAGCCCTTGCTGCCATTCGCAGGACAATCCGCCTTGCAACACGCTCCCTCGTAACACTTGCCGCCCGGGCAAGAACAGGTACCGCCACAGCCATTGTCCTTGCAGGCATTGCTGCCGTTGGCGGGACAATTTGCAACACAGCACGTGCCTTTGTAGCAGCTGCCTTGTCCGGCGGGGCAACCACAGGTTCCACCGCAGCCATCGCTCATGCAGGCCTTGCTGCCATCCGCTGGACAACTTGGCTTGCAGCATTGGTCCGTGATGCATTTCCCCCCCGGGCAGGGACAGGTACCGCCGCACCCATTGCTTTTGCAGGCATTGCTGCCGTTGGCAGGGCAGTTCGCAACACAGCACTTACCTTCGTAGCAGCTGCCCTGTCCTCCGGGACAGCCACAGGTGCCCCCGCAACCGTCGTCCATGCACGCTTTGGTTCCGTTCGCAGGGCAGTTCGCGACGCAACAAGAGTCCTTGTAACACTTTGATCCACCCGGACATGGGCATTTGCCTCCACATCCGTCGTCGCCACACTTGCCCGCCTCACACTTGGGGGCGCAAACGCAGAACCCCTGGACGCAGCGGGAATTTTCATTGCAGCTCATTCCACAATCACAGGTGTCCACGCACATGCCGTTTTGACACACACTGCCCGGCAAACAGGTCACGCCTGCGCAGGGATTTTCGATGCAGGCGCCATTGACGCACAATTGATTCGCGTCACATTTTGTGTCCGCGCAAGGGCTCTTGGCGACACAGATTGCATTGCACGCCTGACCGTCAGGACAAAGGCCATCACACGCCGTGATGTCCGCGCACTTTCCATTCGATGGTTGGCAAAACTGGCCGGCCTTACACACCACGCCCGTGCAAGGTGAGGCGAAGCAACCGGCGACGCAGGCTCCATCCAAACAGGTTTCCTTGTTGGGACACTTTACGTCAGCGCAGCGGTCAACTGTCGTAACACATTGCGCGCGGCAGGCTCTATCCGTACCACAGTCGAGTGTGGCCGACAGACAAGGATCCGACTGACACTTGCCAGCGAGGCAGACTTTGCCAAGAGGGCAGGGCTTCGCGGTGTTGCATTCGACCTCTTGCTTCATCGCATCGGCGAGGGCATCCGGAAACTCGACGCCGAAGGTGCTGCCATCCTGACCCAGACCGTTTCCAGCCGCTGCGTCGTCTGGGAAATACCAGCCGCCGTCGGTGCCATCGGAGACCCCCGTGACTTTTCCACTGTCGTTGCACGAAAATGCAAAGATCAACGATGCCAGGAACCCGAGTGAGCCGCGCGAGAGTAAACGGGTCATGATGGAAGAATCCTTTCAATCGACCCGGGCAAAACATCCCAGGCCTTTTAGTATCTTATCTCGATCGCGCCCCCAGCGAAACCTTCGATTGATAGATCTGCGTACGGAGTTTCCTCGATGCGTGTCGGCGTAAATCGCACGTCTGCACCGTTGTACGTGATCTTCCGGACTTGTGCGTCTTGCGGCAGCTGCACATGAAGATCGATGCGGGCACCGCTTCCCGTGACAGCGAGCACCAAACGCCGCTCGGCCACAACGTGTTCCCATGTGTAGGACACATAACCACTTGACGACGGGTATCGAATCGTCACGTGGGCCATTTTCTCGCCTGCCGCGATCCACCGGGGTGACAACAGCACATGCTCCATCACCTTGTGTTTGTCAGCGACGCCAGCCAAGCCCTCGACCAGGGACGAAAAGACGGGAGCCCCTGCCCACGCGTCGGGAAACCCAACCTTGAGTTCGTCTCGCTCGAATTGCACAGGGACGTTCGACAACGTGATGCCGAGAAGGTGCAGCCTTCCGTTGCCAATCGCCCGTGCCGTGATGCTGCTGATGATCTTGTCCGGATACGGATTGGTCCACCCCCAAACGCCCATCGCAACCCGAGACACATGTGGATTGCGACCACGCCAGGCGATCTGCCAGTGGCTGGCGTCGCGTTCGGCCCACCAGGTGTCAATGTTTCGACCCTGCCAGAGAGGCAACACCATGCGCGAGCCATCTTCGTAGCGGATCTCGTACTCGCCCACGCGCGCACCGGGCGCGTGGTTGCCCGAGCTCTGCAGAAAATACACGCTGCCGGCCGTCCTCGTGATCCCGGTTAGCGTTGTTTCGCGCGGGCCCAAGTTGCCTTCGGCCCACAGGACAACCGCGGCACGGCCCCCATTGGTACGTGGCTCCACCACCTCGAAAGGTTTGCCGAGAAAGTCGCGCCGTCCGGTTGGAAATTCACGCAGATCGTTGCTGGGATGGCCAATAAAACTATACTCGTCGTCACCCCGCAAGCTGCGATTCGCAACACCCCGGAGATCGATCGTCGTGAAAGACTCGGGCTTCCAGTCAAATGGACGGCGACCGGGAGGGTATATCGGCGCGAGGCGCCCGCGTTTCGCCATCAGTCCCGAAACGCGGTTCAGAATATCGACGCCGTACGTTTCAAAACCGTGCTCAAACGCAGCACAAGCCAGATCGCCCGCCAGGGCCGGCGTGATTGTTCCGTTCACGAATTCACCGGGTTCCATAAAGCCAAAACGCTTTTGAAACGGAGGATCGATGGTGAACCATTCGGCCATCCGATCGTCCCGGTGTCGTTCACGTCGACGCAAATACTCGCGAATGATAGCGACCGACTGGGCGTGGGTCGCAATGCCGCGCCGGATCGCGAGGGGATTTGAAAATGAGATCTGACGGCCTTCATTGGCGCCCAGATCCAGGCCATCGGGCGCGGTCCAAAGGCGCACGTGGTGGCGATAGAAATTGCCATTCCACGAGACACGCTCGAGGCTTTCGCGAATTCGCGCTGCAACCGCCTGGTAGTGCGCCGAACGTTCGTCGCGACGCAGATGCGCCAACATGCGAGACATGAGGATTGCGGCCTCGTACAGGGCCGAGTTGTCCCCGTGCATGATCCCCATCGGGGTCTTTTCGTCCACCCATTGCCAGTCTGACCAGCCCGCCGGATTGCGATTGCCGGTGGGACTGAGGTTCGCAACCTCGATATTTTGAACGTTGAAAAGATCGAGGGTGAACCCACGCTTGACGAGCCCGTGTTCGGCGTCCCACCGCACGGGATCGGACATCAGGTAATCCAGAGCCTTTTCGAGCCCTGGCAGCTGTGCCGCCATGAAACGATCATCGCCCGTGGATTGCCACGACCAGTACAAATGTGAAACCGCAAGCGCTTCAATGTCTGCGTCCACGGGAATGCGTGAAAAAACGGTCCGTTTGTCCTGACTGCGATCGGTATACGCTTCGCCCAGAACATCTCGGATGGCATCGACACCCGGGTACGTCCCGGAATAAGGATCAAAGGCGTCGTCGCGTCGCACGCGGGAAAGCAACGATCCATTTTCTTTTTGGTGTTTCAGCAGAAGCGGCAAGAGTCCGTGAACGTCGTCGTCAAGGTACCGACCTGCACGCAGCACCTGGGTATTGCCCCGCAACGTCGGCAAGAAATACCGAACACTGCGTCCATCCACCACCAACGAATCGGTCTGTTGTACCGTCGCCTTCAAATCGAGGAAGAATCGGTCATAAGTTCGAGAGGCCGTTTCGATCTGAGTCTCGGCGTCAACCACCATCTCTTGCCGCAGCAGCGTTGCCTTTTTCGTGTAGAGCTCAATCGTATGCATCCCGAGCGCACCCAGGATCTGAAAGCGCAGCTCACCTTTTTCGGCGAGCCCGTCGACGTAGCGATGGCCCTTGCCATCCGTAACACGGATTCGCGCCCTGGCATCGGAGGATTCGACGATCGCGACGACCCGTTCAAGCGGGGCAAAGGTGGACGTTTCCGACCGGTCTTTGCTGATCCTGATGCGGGAAACCGGCGATTCGTCGGCCCACGCGCCACTTGCGCCCAGCAGGAGCAAACAGGCCACAGCAGCGCGTTGTGATCGGGTGGGTCGCAAAGGGTCGGTCACGCGCCGTGACCCTAGCGCGAACCCGGTCTGCGCACCAAACACCTTCGCGCCAAAGGCCGCTTCTCGGCCCGAGCAGCTCCCTACGTCGCGAAGATGGGCAACTTTTCGCTCGCCATCTGGAAGTACTTCGAGGTCGTGTTGACGTAGTGGCCTCGGTACATGCCGCTGACATAAGGAACCCCGATGCCTCGGTGGCCCCAGCGCTCGAACTCGGGCCGTTGCATGCCCATCGACTGCGCAACGCTGGCCAGGAATTGGTTGTAGAGCAAACCGAACTTGTCGTTGTTCGTCGAGCCATTGGGGCCGCCACCGTTGCGATAGTCGATGAAGCGACCCGTGTTGTGGCTGCCGAATCCACTTCCGGCCGTCACCACCGGAATTGAGGTCGAGTCGTGGGTTCTCATTCCACACTCCTGCGACCAAACCATCAGGGTGTCATCGAGCACCGTGCGTCCTGGTGCGCTTTCGACCGAGTCGAGTTTCACCATCAGATCGACGAAGAACTTCTCGAAGATGAGTTGATAAGAGCGGCGCAACTGGTCTTGTCCGTTTGCCGTTTCCCATTGATGGGCAACATCCTGGTGCCAGTTTCCCGAGAAGCTCACGGCCTGATTTGCCGCCGTCGTAGGGAAGCTCAAAACGCGGGTGGTACCACAGGCCAGGGATGCGGCAACCACGTCGTTGTAGATCGATGCGAGCTTCGAATAGGCCGTCGGATTATTCTGGTTTACGAGAAGGGTGGTGTCCTCGGCGGGCGCGACCGGGCTGCACTTGGCTCCACTTCCACCACCGCCGCCACCGCCTCCCCCAATCGACATCGCCGCGTTGATCTTGCGCTCAAGCTCGTCGATTTGGCTGAGGTGATCCGAAAGTCGCACCTTGTCGCGCGCAGACAACCGTCGGTCACCCTTCAGCAATCGGTCGTAACTCACCTTGACGCGATCGGCGATGGACGGCCGCTGCGCGACCGGAGGCTGATTGGGCACGGGATTGGGATTCACCGGCGCATTCACGCTGATGAGCCGGTTGAAGAGATTTTTAGCCGACAAGACGATGATATGCGGCTGCACGCCACCCGACATGGCGCTGGGATTCGAGTAAGCCCACGTCACCTGGCGTCCGTATCCGTAGCTTACGTGACGCTGCAGAATTCCGTTCATGTCCGTGTAGAAGTTTTTCGACCATCCCAGCATGTGGTCAAGCGTGGGACGCGGATCACTCTGCACCGCTTTACCTTCAGCGCCGTCGCCGTTGTTGGCGGCGAAGTTGCCGAGGTGACCACCGGTGTTGTGGGCGATGTAAAACGGAATGTCGAGGCCCCAGAGCACGTTCATCTTCGCGACCCGCGCGTCGGTGAGCTTGGTTGCATCGGCTTGAAGAATCGGCGACAGAACGTTCTTGCCGCCTTGATTGGTCGCCTTCAACGCGCCCCAGTTTGCCGCGTGTCCGTTCGGAATGTTGAAGGGTGTATTCAACATCGATTTGTTAGGAAAGAAATTGGACTCGAACGCGCCGCCGTGATCGGTGGTCATCCACCACAGATTGGGGCGAAAGCCCGGCAGAGGTTCAGCGGCGTAGGCCTGCCGACTCAGGATTGAAGGCAAAAAGGGAAGACCGAGGGACACGCCCCCGGCACCCTGTAGGAATTGACGACGGAAAACAGGCCGCGTTCGCTTCATGCGGACATCTTACCAAGCACCAATTGACGTCCGTTGGCAATTCCGCACTATTTTCAACATGAAGGCGGATTCTAGATATGACCAGGGCGGTTCCGTGGGGCCACGGCGCGATTTCAACCGACGGCGCGGCGCGGCGTCTGCTCGACGTCCTTCCAGGTCATCGCCCGGTTTCGACCGCCGTGTTTGGCGGCATAGAGCGCCTGGTCGGCCCTGGTGATGAGCTCCTGCTTCGAGCGGGCATCCTCGGGAAAGACGGCGATGCCAAGCGACATCGTCGCCTTGAAGGGACCTTTTGAGGACTCGAAGATCTGCCGCGAGACCTCCTCGCGAATCTGTTCGGCCTTCAGGCGTGCATCGTCGCGACCATTGTCCATCAGCACGATGGCAAACTCTTCGCCACCGTATCGCGCGACGATGTCGACCTTGCGCGCGTTGTCTTTCAACAAACGTGACACACGGCGAAGGACCTCGTCTCCGGTCGGGTGACCATAGTTGTCGTTGATCTTCTTGAAGTGATCGATGTCGGTCAAGAGAATGGAAACCTGGAAGCCGACGCGTTCGGCCCGGCCGAGCAGATCCGACAGTCGTTCCTGGAAGGTCCGGTGGTTCACGAGACCGGTCAAACCGTCGGTGGTCGCCTGCTCTTCGAGTGCCTTGTTGATCTTCGCGTTTTGCAACGAAATGGCAACCTGATTCGCGATGACGCCAAGCATCTCGCGTCGGTCGCGTGGAAAGGCGCCCGGGCGTTTCGCAGCCACCGTGAAGGTACCGATTACCTTGTCCTGGCTGATAAGTGGCAACGAAAGCAGCGATTCAAATTGCCGCAAGCGCACGGAGGTATCGAACACGAACACGTCATCGTTGCGCTCGCGCCAGTCTCCACCCGCAGGAAGCGCGATCTTGTTCTTCACAACCATGGAAACCAACGCCGCCGGATCGCGAAACTCCTTGTCGGTCAAACGGTGTGAAAGTTCACCGTCCGCACGGCAGATCGTGTGTGTATTCGTTCGAGGATCGTGGGTCGCGATGACCGCGAGATCAAACTCGCAAACACCCCGTGCCCCGGCCAACGCGGCGTCGTACACCTCATCGAGGGTGAACGCACGATTGAGTTCGGATGACGCCTTGTAGAAACGCTCGTGTTCGTGTTTCGCGCGCTCCACCGCCTGAAAAACCCGTTCCGACTGCACGATGCGGGTCACCTGATCGGCCGTTGCAGTCAGCAATTCGACTTCCGCCTTTTCAAACGGCGCGCCCGAGCCACGATCCGCTACAAGAACACCCCGTACCGTTTTTCCCTCGAGAACGGGGACGCCCGCGAAGGCAACCACTTCGACCGAGCCATCGTAATACGAAAGCAACTCGGCCCGGGGACGGGCCAATACCACCGGCCGAGCATCCTTGATGACCGCACCGACTGCGCCAATACCGGCAGGCATCGCCTCCTCAATGACGTTGGTGGATTCACTCGTCAGCTCCTTGATCTTCAGCCGTTCGCCCCGGGCGTCGAGCCACAAAAGTGCGCAGGTCTGAAGGCCGAGCGATCGACGGACGAGATCGAGCGTTGCGTATAGTTGTTGGTGAATCGTTTCGATCGAACCGAGCGAGAGTTTCTCTTCGTCCTCGGCGCGAGAACGTTGCCGACCATCGCTGTTCAGCGACGACGAGATCAGGCGAAAGTCGCGCGCTTCTTCGCGCATCGCGGCCAGATCCTGTTCGAGGCGTTTGCGATGCTCGCCGCGCTGACGTGCCACCTCGGCATGAAGAAAAACCACGTTCAAAAGCGCAAAAACGCCGATAAATCCAGTATGAACCCAGAAAGTTGGACCGGCGCCCGCTGGAACATGCGGCGCAAACGAAAGAATCGCCTCGAATCCGATCGCACCAGCCGCCAAGGGGATTCCCACGCCCAGTTTGTGGAAGGTGACAAGAAAACTTACGAGCGCATAAACCAGTGGGTGAATCGAAACACTCGACCCACCGAGAATCGACATGAAGACGTACGCGGCCGCAATCAACAACAACCCAAGCTCGATGTCGCTGGTTGCTTCGCGCTTCGGCGAGCGGCGTCGTTCGGGCGTTTTCATGCGACCTGCCAGCTTGGCCGCCAGGATTCCCGCCAGAACCGCTGCACCCGTGGCGGTGCGCAAGTCCGCCGCGCGTTCACCCCAGACGCCGGGGAACCACCCCTCCCACAAAAGGACGGCAAACAAGGCCACGGCCGCAAACCCCCACACCATTCGCAACACGCGAACGATCGGCCGACCCAGGCGTCGTACCACCGTGTTGGTACTCACGGTGCACGCTCCGAAAAGTCAATGAGCAGGTCGCCCGGTCTAACCCATCCGAGCTCGTGCCGCGCCACCCGTTCAACCGCCAAAGGATCGCTTTGCAGCGCCGTTGCTTCCCGTTGCAAGTTCGCAATCTCGGCCAGAAGGGCCTGATTCGCCGTGACGATCGCGGTGTGCTCGGCCTTCAGTTGCAGGTATTTTGCAAAACCCGATCTGTGATACAAATGAAATGGCACATAAACAAACGCGCAGGTCAACACGCCCGCCCCCAGGAGACGGAAGAGCCAAACGGTGCTGTTTTTACGTTGGGGATTGCCCATAAATCGGAACGCGGCGATGCGCCTCGGCGAGTATCCGGGGCAATTGCGTCCGGCCAAAATTTTCGGCTATCCTGGAAAAAGGAACGGTTTTTCCCTACATCCCTCCCCGCCAGGGTGCATGGAACTTGTGGCGGGCGCGACGGCAAAGTACAAACGATCCATAACCATGGCCAAGTTCGTTCGATATTCAGGTCCCCGCGGCGTTCAATACGGTCGAACCGACGGATTCGGGACAATTGAGGCACTGACGGGTCCCGCTTGGATGGGAGGTCAGCCGACCGGAGATTCCTTTGATATCAAGGAGATCCGGCTGCTCGCCCCGTGTGAACCGTCCAAGATCGTCTGTGTGGCGCACAATTTCCCCGGGCACGCGCGCGAGCGGAAGACCCGGGATCCTCGAATGCCCCTCATCTTTCTGAAGCCCCCGTCGGCTGTAATCGGAACTGGCGAGGCGATTGTGCTGCCGCGAGCCGCGAAGCGCGTGGAACACGAAGCCGAGCTCGGCATCGTAATTGGCCGGCGTTGCCACCGGGTGACGGCGGCCTATGCCCGTGGGTTCGGCTCGGGTGTCACCTGCGTCAACGACGTGACCGCACGCGACATCCAGGAAGAAGAGGGTGGTTACTACCTTCGCGCGAAGGCGTTTGACACCTTTTGTCCGATTGGACCCTGGATCGAAGAAGGCCCCGTCGATATCAACGCCACCAACATCCGTTGCCTCGTCAATGGCGAAATTCGGCAGCAGGGCCGCGGCGATCAGATGCTTTTTGATCCGTGGCAAATCGTGTCGTACGTTTCGTCAATCATGACGCTTTTGCCAGGGGATATTGTCGTGACGGGGACGCCTTCGGGTGTGGGACAGCTTGAGGCCGGAGACACGTGTGACATCGAAATCGACGGCGTCGGGCGTCTGCGCAATCCTGTCGTTCAAGAGGCGTAGACCCAAACCGTTCGCGCATCCAACGCGGCACCTGTGACCCAGGCCGCTTGATGTTTGTTGGGCGTGCTTCCGCAATTCGCGTTTGCGCCTTGACCCCACCGCTGAATTGACAATGATCATAGGTGCATGCGGATGCACGGGAACAAAGCGGGTCGAATTCGACGAAAATTGAATGCGGCCCTCTGGGTGACGGGCACCCTGCTTATGCTGGCGAGCAACGCAACGGCCCAAACCGCGGACCAGAAGGACCGTTTCTTCGAGAACAAGGTCCGACCGCTCCTGTCGTCCCGCTGCTGGTCCTGCCACAGCGACCAAGCCAAGGGGGGATTGCGGCTCGATTCGCGGACCCGGGCGCTCGCGGGCGGGGGTTCGGGCTTGGTCATCGTGCCGGGCAAACCGTCCGAGAGTTTGCTCATCAAGGCGATCCGGCATCAGGCCGGCCCCGACCTTGAAATGCCGCCCAACGGCGCCCTCGAGGAGGAGCAAATTCGGATCCTCGAACGCTGGGTTGCCGAGGGCGCAGTGTGGCCCGAATCGGAGGAGGCCTTCTTTCATAACCGTGTGTTTCCCGTCCTCGCAAGGTCGTGCCTCAGTTGCCACAGCGCGGACGAACCCGAAAACGATCTACGGGTCGACTCGCGCGAGGCCTTGCTGAGAGGTGGCAAGACCGGGCCTTCCATTGTTCCGGGCAAGCCCGATGCCAGTTTGCTCATCCAGGCCGTACGGTGGACCCATGCGGAATTCGAGATGCCGCTCGAAAAGAAACTACCCAAAGACGAGATATCGCTGCTCGAGGAATGGGTGGCGCGCGGCGCGCCCTGGCCAAAGAAAAAGCCCGAGATTGTTGCGACGGACAGGCGCACCCGCGAACAGCTGTTGCGCGAGATCTGGTCGATGCAACCCCTCGCCTCTACCGCCAATATGAACGGGGGTCCTTCGATGGTGGCGTTGCGTGAACGCATCCGACGTCCGATGGACCGATTTGTCCTCGGTGTGCTCGAAGCGCTCAACCTGACACCGGCGGCCGAGAGTAACCGTACTACATGGTTGCGCCGGGCAAGTTATGCCCTCCTCGGCCATCCGCCCTCGCCCGACCAGATGCTGGCCTTCAAAAAGGACCCCGACTCGAATGCCAAGGCCATGGCCCATGCACTCGAGGATCTCCTGTCACAGCCAGACTACGCATCACACTGGACACGTCTTTGGTTGAGGGACAGTCAGCTGGGCGGCCGTTCGAGCGAAGCGCTGAAAGCATACGAACAGTGGGTAAAAGACCAGTTTGGCAATGATCGATCGTTTTCATCCTTCGCGGTTGAACATCTCCACGCGGCCCCGGCGACCGCACTCGCAACGACCGATCGGGATCCCCACACGGGTGTTGTCGACAGGATGGGTCGAACCTTTCTCGGCATGCGCCTCGATTGCGCACGTTGCCACGATCATCCAACCGATCCCATCACACTGGCGGACTACAACCGGCTGGCCGGCTCGTTTGCCACGGTTGCAAACCGTTCAACCGATGTGACCGAGGGGGGATGGGCACTCATGAACGCATTCGCAGGACAGCCAGTTTCTACCACCGAGGCACTCGATGGCCGCAAGATCTTCGAGCGCGCGCTCGGCACCACGGCCGCACCGCGCATGGCGCGCGTCATCGTCAACCGGGTCGTCAAGCACCACCTGGGGCAGCCTCTTGTCGACAGTGAAAATGATTTCGGCCGCAACGCCGTTCGTCCGACCAATCCTGCGCTGCTCGAATATCTGGCGGCCGGATTCGTTTCAAGCGGATGGTCGCTCAAGTGGTTGCATCGCGAGCTCTTGCTTTCGGCTGCCTTTAGCTTCCAGGCCCAACACGCGGGACCAAACGACGTACGCGATGCAGACAACGTTTTTTTCTGGCGCTGGACTCCGCGAGTCTTGCGCTCGGATGCGCTGTTTGACAGCTGGGCGTTTTTGGCCGGAACGGCAGCCCCCTCACAGGATCGCACCGCCCTACTGGCAGAACTCCTCGCGCTCGACACGGGAACCGTTGCCTTTCAAGGCGCCGTCGCCCAGAACGCCTGGGTGAAAGCACGAGCCGCCGAGATATGGGCGGCGTCTGCGCCGATTAAACGATCCGCAGGAAAAGACAGTCCGCTTGTCCTTCAGATCGAGGCGATGTACGAGCGCGTGCTCGGACGTGCCCCTGACGCCGAAGAGCGGCGCATCGCGACCTCGTTCGTCGGAAAGAATGGAAAACGCGGCAAGGAACTCACCCTGGCCCTCATGACCTGCAACGAGTTTACGGTGCTGATGTGAAAACCATGTTGATCCATCGACGAAGTCTGTTGGCCCCGCTTGGTGCGGGCCTTGTCCAGGCACTACACGCCTCCCCCGGCCGCGCGGCCGATCTGCTGTCGAACCGGGCGTTGCCCATCGATCCCGACGACAAGAAACCCACGGCGAAGCACGTCATCTTTATCGTATTACGCGGGGGCCTCTCGCACATCGACTCTTTCGATCCGAAGCCAGAGCTAGAAAAGCAAGCAGGAAAGGCGCTACCGCGCGCCTTCCGTACGACGTTTCCGAACTACAACGGAAACATCTTGCCCTCACCCTGGAAGTTCACGAAGCAGGGACAAAGCGGCATCGAAGTCAGTACGCTATTCCCCGAGATTGGCCGCCAGATCGACGACTTCTGTGTCATCCGCTCGATGACGACGGATCGCTGCGCCAACGATGCCGGAACCACCCACAACCATGACGCCTCGTTGCGGGTAGTCGGAACCGGCCATGGCGATGCTTCCCATCCCTCCCTTGGCGCATGGATGACCTGGCGCATGGGAACCGGCAACCCGAACTTGCCACCCCACGTGGTGCTCGCGGCCGGTGACGGGACCGCGGGATCGGCCGCCTGGGGCAGTGGTCCATTGCCAGCGATTTTTGCGGGGACCCACGTGGTTCCCAAACTCCTCACCCGGCTTCGCAGCGAAAAGTCGCCCGGGGCGTCCGAACTTTCGCAACTCCGGACGCAGCTCGATCGACACCACAACCGTACTTCGGGTGAGTGGGAATTTCTCGAAGCCCGAACCCAGGCCGCCGAACTCGCCGCACGCGTTTCGCAACACGCTCGCGAGTTCTCGACGGCAAAGAATGGCGCGGGCCGTGCGCGGATCTATGGCGATTCCTTCATGGGTCAAAGCTGTCGACTCGCCCACGATCTGGTTGCCGCCGGAACCCGTTTTGTCGAGATTCAGGATAGCGGCGAAGATGGCAACGGTTTGCCCTGGGATTGCCACGGAGACCTCCGTTCGATCGAAAAACACGCACGAAACACCGATCAGGCCATCGCGTCGCTTGTCCGCGAGATGAAGGCCAACGGGTTGCTGCGCGACACGATGATCTGTGTCACGACGGAATTTGGTCGCAACCCTGTCGCCACGTCAGAACAACCAAACGGCCGGGGTCATCACCATCACGCCTATTGCACCCTTTTGGCCGGTGCCGCCACGAAAGTGGGAACGGTTTTCGGCAAGACCGACGACTTCGGTCTTACACCGATAGAAAACGCCATGCACATCCGAGATCTCCATGCCTCGCTCTGGCGCATGTTTGGCTATCGCGAAACCGCAGGCGCCCAGATCACCGTTCGTGGAACGGTCATGCGAACCATCGAGCCTGGCACCCGTGTCATCGACGAAGTGAGGCTATAACCCATGCGATCCATCCAACCGGTGTTGTCGGCGACCGCGGCCCTTGTTCTCTTTGCACAATGCCGGGGTGCCCCGCAGTCTGTCGAAAAACCAGCAGCGAAGCTGGCGCAGGCAAACGAGCTTGTCGGGGGCGGCGTTTGCCGCGAAGACAATCCCGTTGGCGTACGCCTGGTTCGTCTCGCTCAATCCGAAGTGACCGCTGCCCTTGAAGACGCCCTCGGTCGCGAGATCGTGCGTGCCAAGGATGCGCCTGCGTTCTACCTGCAAGGCGATCACACAGCGGTGGCCGATGCGCGGCCCATCAACTCCGTGGATTTTGCGTCCTACAAATCAGCCGCCCGAACGCTGGCGTCACGCTACGTCGCCGCGTTGCCACCGGAAACCGCGTGCACACGAAAAGATTCCGAGAGCGCCTGTATCCACGGGCCACTCAAATTGCTGGTAGGTAAGTTGCTACGGGGCCTCCTTCCGCCGGAGGAATGGCAGGGCTTCTCGACCCTCTATCGCAACCTCAACGCCGAATTCGGACCGAGTTCGGCGCTTGAGGGCGTCATCACGTCGGCGCTGCTTTCTCCGCGATTTCTGTACCGCACCGAATCGGGAGCGAACCCTGCACAAAAGACCGACACGAAACTCACCCAGAATGAAATGTTGGCCTTTGCAAGCTTTGCCATTCGCGGCCACGCGCCAAACAGCGACGAGCGCGACATCGCCCTTGCTTCGTCCGGCACCGAATTCCGTCCGGCACTCGGAGCCATCGCCCGGCAATGGACGGGCACCGAGGCCTTCACGGAGCGATTTGCCGACTTTGCCGAGGAGTGGCTTGGGGTATCGCATCTCGGGGACAAGCTGATACGCCCATCCACGGAAGACAACAACGGTGGCGACATCGGTCCGGCGGTCCTCGCTGAATTCAAACATTTTATTCGCGATAACTTTTTGGGACCCGACGGCCGTTTCGACCGACTTTTCACAGCCACGAAGTCGCGCATGCTGCCGGGACTCGAACACATCTACGACGGTCGCTTCGTACCGCCTGATACCATTTTGTGGGACGAAAGGCAGCGCAAGGGCGTCCTCGGCCTTGCCGCCGTCCTCGCCGCACACGCCAATGCCAACGCCAGCGATCCGGTGCAACGGGGCATGTTGATCCGGCTGAAAATCCTCTGTGAACCGATGCCACCGCCGGTGCCCAACGTTGACTTCAGCAAGGTGCAGACGACGCCTCACATGCAAACGCGCGAGCGTTTCGAGACACTTGCAGAAGCCCCATCCTGCCGTTCCTGTCATACAGTTATCAATCCACCGGGATATCTGTTTGAGCACTTCGATCAATACGGACGCTACCGCGACATAGAAAAAGGCCGACGCATCAACGCAACCGGCAGCATCCCCCCATTTTTCGGCCAAAACCCGTACCCCGGGATGGGCGACTGGGAGGGGATCACCGAGATGTCGGAATGGCTTGCCCACAGCCCACAAGCGCGGATGTGTTTCGCCCGAAATTTGACCAACTACCTGCTGTCGGCCCGCGTCTTCGAGCACGTCGAAAACTGCGCCCTTCAGCGAATCGCACGGCGCTTCATGGCATCCGGGCGCCTCGACGATCTGGTGGAAGATACGATCACATCCGATGTGTTCTCGGCCCGCGCGGGCAGCGCCAACATTCCCCGGGACATTTAACAAAAGAGCGGTTGAGGACCACGATGCAACGACGAAAATTTCTCACAAGCGCCGTGGGTGGCAGTGCCCTGGGATTGCTCGCCAATCGCCTGCGGGCGCGCGCCGACGGCGCACCGGCAAAGCCACGTTTCATCTTCGTTTACACACCCTGCGGGCGCGAACCTTCCTGGAGAACCGGAACGATCGGATCCAACTTCACGTTTGGGCAGACCATGACGATGCTCGAGCCTTACAGGCGTCGGACGGCCATCATGGACGGATTCACAACCGTCAACTTCGGATACCACATCAATGCCCACTGGGGACCATTGCACACGATGTTGGGTGGCTGGGCCCCGCTGCGGTTGCCCGGTGACGAGGGCGGCGCACTGTCCACGGGTGCGCAACGCAGCTTCGATCACCTGCTCGCCGATCGCCTCGGTCGCTTTTCGCCGGTTCGCAACATCGTGATCGGCGGCCGCGACCGCAACAACAACAACAATTCCCTCATGTGCAGCTGGATCGCGGCTAAAACCGGACAGGTTCCCATCCACGAGCCGGGCCAGACTTTCGCTGCGCTTTTTGGAAACGGGGGCAGCGGTGCGCTTTCACAATCGCGCGATGCAAGAGAAATCGAGCGCGCGTTGAAGTGGGAAAAAGAGGTCCTGGGCCTGTCACGCAACCATTTGACCGCGTTCAAGCGCCAGCTTGGCAAACCCGAACAAGAACAACTCGTCGCCTACGAAACCCATCTATCCGAAGTCTACCAACGCGTCGTTTCCGAAACCCCCGCGATGATAGCGAAGCAGATCCGGAACGGCCCCAGTTGCAAGCTTCCGACTTTCGATGCCCTTGTCGATGCGGTGCCGAACCACGAGGAGTACCAGCAGCATCACGATTTGCAATCCAGCATTCTGGCGGCCGCCTTGGCCTGTGGTCGAACGCAGATCGGCGTCTACGTGATGGCGGGGATTGGGTCCGCGATGACCTTGCCTGGTACCAAACACAATCATCACAACCACGACGACTCGGCCATCGACCACTACCGGGCCTTCGATATGTACTACGGAGACCGCATCAAGTTCTTACTCGACGAACTTGACAAGTACCCGGAAGGAGAAGGCACGTTGCTCGATAACACCATCATCGTGTGGACGACCGATATTGGCTGGACGCCCCTCGAACACGATCAGGACAACATCCCAATTTACCTTTTCGGTGGGCTACCCGGACGCAAGTTGAAAATGGGTCAGTACGTGCGAGCACCCTACGATGACGCAGGCAAGGATCGCATCAAGGCCCTCGGCAACCCCAAGAATCGACGCCTGCACGAGATTTTGTTGACCCTGGCGCACGCCGTCGGCGTCGAGAAGATCGAAGGGTTTGCCGACCCGAAATACGTGCAGGGCCTGGTCACCGATCTTTTGGTCTGAGCGCATTGGATCGTAAAACAGCGATCCCGCAACGGATCGGGTACCATAGCGACCCGTTGACCCAGACCAGCCAACCCCAGCAGGCGGACCAGACGCGGGCGGACGAGTATCCCCGGCGATACGGCGATCGCTATGTGCTTTTGCGCGAGCTCGGCGCGGGTGGCATGGGGCACGTGTACATGGCGGTCACAGGCGGCAAGGATGTCGCGCGAGTTTGTGCGTTGAAGATCATCCGACAACTCGACACCGCCGGTCGCAGCCCACAGGAACTGGGCCGTCGATTCGTCGATGAAGCCCGGGTGGTCACCAAACTGTCACACGAAAACCTGGTGTACGTCTTTGACTTCGGTCTGCTTCCGGCGAACGCGGCCGCCGCCAATCAAGCGGCCGAGCAGGAACCCGACGCGGGCGGAGATTCGGCTTACCTCGCGATGGAATATCTGCGCGGCAAGACGCTGACCGAGATGTGGAACCGCTGCGCCCTCAAGCGGATCGGGGTTCCGGTTGGAGTTTCGCTTTTTGTCGTGGCCGAGATCGCGGCTGGACTCGGCTATGCCCATACCCTGCCTGATGTGTCGCTTGTGCATCGAGATGTATCGCCGTCGAACGTGATGCTTACCTACACAGGCGGAGTGAAGCTTATCGATTTTGGTCTGGCACAGTGGAGCCAAAAAGCGTCCCACACCGCATCGGGTGTCAACTGGGGCAAACTCAGTTACATGTCGCCGGAACAGGCGCTCGGTCGCGCCATCGATCACCGCAGCGACGTTTATTCGCTTGGCGTTATTCTGTGGGAACTGCTGACTGGACGGCAACTTTTCCCTTCCGAAGAATCTCGTCGTGCTACGCTTCAGATCACACCGCCTTCACAGATCAATCCGACGATCTCTACCGACCTGGACGCAATCGTGCTGAGGGCGCTTGCCGGAGATCTGGAAGATCGCTACGAAAATGCAGCGGCGTTCTCGCGCGATTTGATGGCCCTCATACCCCGCGACGCCACCAAACCGGAAACCGCACGATTCGTCATGCGACTTTTCGAAAGCGATGCAATTCAGGAACAAGAAGAGGAAAAGAACCTTTTGGCCCGGGCGACGGCATTGCATGTTGCGGCCGAGAAAAACACCCAGGATCCGGAGAACGGCTTGACAGAACCCGGCGGCATTGCGGCCGCACGCGATCCCATGATTGGCAACGTCCTGGCGGATCGCTATTTCATCAAACGAAAAATTGGCGAAGGCTCGATGGGACTGGTCTACGAAGGCCATCACACGGGCGTTGGAAAACGGGTGGCGATCAAGATTCCCCATCGCTCGGAACGTCGCCGCGAAAAGCTGATGCAGCGGTTTCGGCTCGAGGCCAATGCGGCTTCTCAGATCGGACATCCGAACATTGCCGACGTGACAGACTGTGGCACGACGCCCGGAGGCGATTTCTTTTTCGTGATGGAGTACGTCGATGGCGTTGACCTCAGCAAGGTGCTGCGACGTTCCGGTGGACTGCCACTCGATCGCTGCTTGCTCATCGCGATTCAGATCTGTCGCGGTCTTGAGGCGGCCCACAAGGCGGGAATCATCCACCGCGATCTCAAACCTTCGAATGTGATGTTGGTTCGAGATCGCGAAGACGAAGAACTCGTCAAGGTGCTCGACTTTGGCGTGGCCAAGTTTCTTCGACAGGATCAGGGAGAGGCCATCGAGTTGACCATGGCAGACGCAACGGTTGGAACACCGCGATACATGGCGCCCGAACAGATCGAATCGGGCAAGGGCATCGATTTCCGCGTCGACACCTACGCGGTGGGTGGACTCATTTACGCGATGCTGTCGGGGGGCCGTGCACCCTTCGAGTCCGAAAGCATTCACGAGCTGTGGCGGCGAAAAACGAATGAGGAACCACCGTCAATTTCCAAGGTGCGTTCGGATCTGCCGGATGCCCTCACGCAACTGACCATGCGGTGTCTGGCCCGTGACCCCGCAAAACGGCCGCAGTCGATGGAGGAACTAAAGCGCCAGCTGGTTCGGCTCCTCGAAGAGGTACGCCAGGCCGGTTCAAGCATCATCGCGATGCGGGCGCCTTCCGAGACCTCCAAGGTCGACGCCGTCGGCGCTGACACGGACAAGTCCACGCGGCCGCCCGGAAACCAAACACGTTCTGTGTGGCTCGTGGCTGCCGTTGGAATTGTGTTATTGGGTGGGGCGATGACTTGGTGGGCAACCAGCGCCGAAAAACCGGGCACCCCAAAATTGAAACCCGCTGCGGTGCTTGTCCCTGCGCCGTCGATTCCCGCACCCGCTCCGTTGGCGCCGGTAGTCGCGGCTCAAAAACCGACATTGCCTGTAATTTTGCAGAAGGTTTCACCTCCGACCGCTGCGCCCGCATTCGGCAAGCCTGAAACACCCATCATTCGTACTGCGTTAAAAACAGATCATCCGGCCCCACGCGCCCGCGATGCGAAGTACGAATCCATCTTGAGCGAGGGAGAGGACGCATTTCGCCACAACCAGCTTTTGCAAGCGACGATGCTGGCAGAGAAGGCCATTGCGATTGCGCCCTCAGTCGACGCGTACTTGTTGATCGGGAAAGTGTTCCTGCACCGTGATATGCCAGTCGAAGCTGCCGCTGCTTACAGGAAAGCCCTGAAATTGGAGAGAGGCAACGCCAAGGCAGCCAGGGGCCTGACCGCGGCACAAACCGCAGCACGCGCTGCGGCGGCTCCCTGACCCAATCGTTTGTTTTTTCCGTTCCCAACAACGCCCCAATTCACAGTACACCCCATTTTATCCGAGGCTTCGCTTTCATGAAACGCATATTGGTAACCGGCGGCGCCGGTTTTGTTGGCTCGCACCTGTGCGATCGATTGATCGCCGACGGTCATGAGGTCGTCTGCCTCGATAATTTTTTCACCGGGACCCGCGCCAACGTTGCGCAACTGCTGTCCAATCCGGCGTTCGAACTCCATCGCCATGACGTTCAAGAGCCGCTCACGATGGAGGTAGACTGGATCTTCCATCTCGCGTGCCCCGCGTCGCCGGTCCACTACCAGCGAAATCCAGTGCGTACGATTCGTACGGCGGTAGAGGGAACGCTGAACATGCTCGAAGTTGCGCGCGAATCGAAGGCTCGAATCCTCATCGCCTCAACGTCCGAAGTCTACGGCGATCCCGCGGTGCACCCACAGGAGGAATCGTACTGGGGCAATGTGAACCCGATTGGACCCCGTGCGTGTTACGACGAAGGCAAGCGATGCGGCGAGGCCCTCGCGATGGCCTACTCAACCCAGCACGACGTGCAGGTGCGCATCGCCCGCATCTTCAATACCTACGGCCCCCGCATGCATCCGAACGACGGCCGGGTTGTGTCCAACTTCGTTTGCCAGGCGCTGCAGGGGCAGCCGCTCACGATTTTTGGAAGCGGAGAGCAAACCCGTTCATTCTGCTTCGTTTCGGATCTGGTCGAGGGACTCATCCGCCTGATGAAAAGCGAGCACGGCTCACAGCCGGTCAATCTGGGGAACCCCCGCGAATCGACGATGCTGGAACTCGCACAGTTGACCCTCGATCTGACCGGCAGCACCTCAAAGATAGAGCACAGGCCGCTTCCGACCGACGATCCCACCCGTCGGCGACCCAACATCGACCGGGCCAAGGCCCTCCTCAACGGTTGGACCCCCGAGGTTCCGGTCGAGCTCGGACTCGCGCAAACCGTCGCCTATTTCAGAGGGCTCAACCTTCCGTGAAGTCCGGATTGGTGTAGCCGAGTGAGGCGCGGGATGGGGTTACTACCAAAACTTCCCAAAAAAACGTGGCCTTGGCTTAGTTTGGGGGCTCATCCACCCGATGGAGGGGGTGCCATTGTGTTTCGCAAACTGAGCATCGCGTCAAATCGAATGTCCCGTATCTGCGCCTTTGCGCTGTTTGGATGCCTCTTGGCCAGCGCGCACCCCACGCGCGCACAGGGGCCCGTGCTTCCTGCGCTTTTGCCCGACTTCGCTCCCGCGAGCGAAGCCATCCGCGAAGAGAGTGCGGCCGTCGGCCTGTTGGTGCGGTCGATGCTCAAGCCGCTCAAGCGGCAATTCGTATCACGAAAAGAGCTCTCACTTGCGCTCGATGCGATAGGCATCAAGAATAGGCGCGACCTGTCTGTACCGGGTGGTACGGCAACGGCCCTCATCGAGAAACTTTTGGTTGACCGGGTCGTCCTTGGCCAAATCAACTTCGCCAATGGGCGGCTGGTGATGTCCGGGCAAGTGCTCAACAACAAGAGCGAAACCCTGGCGTCCATAACCGCATACGCACCTGCGGGCGCCGTTCACAACCTTGCGGAGCAGATCGCCCGGCAGCTCGCGACGGTGTTGGAATGTAGCTTCGAGGCGATTGAACCGACCGCGATGCGACATCTTCGTTTGTTCGCAACGGCGTCCAATGCCGAAGCGTCAGGGGATATCGCTGCTGCTGCCAGCGCCATGGCCTTGGCCCCAAGTGGTCTCGGAACCAAAGTCACGGCGATAAAGGAGCTTGCACAATCGGTTTGGACCCACCCGCAAACACCGGGCGACCAAAAGATTAGCATTGCATTGACTGTCGGTGAATTCGAGGTGGCGAGGACCCTTTCGGACAAGGAACTCAAGGCGCATCCGCAGAACATCAGCGTGCGAGCAGCTCGCGCCCGTGCCCTCGTGGGCATGAACGATCTTCGCGGTGCCGAACGTGAGTTGGTGGGCCTGCAGGGCAACATGGCACAGCCCGATGTGGCGATTGCCGCGGCGGAGCTTGCCATCGCAAAGGGTGCAAACCGCGGAGAACGGGACGCAGCCTTTCAAGCGTTGACCGATGCGACCACCGAACAGTGGGCAAAACCCCTTGCCTTTATGGCAAGCACCCCGCCCAACACGTTCAGCAACACAGTCGAGGCCCTCGCAGTCTCGCGTGCCAAAGAATTTCAACCGACCAACCCATCACTCGCCTCCGCAATCGGATTCCGTGCGGTATTGGGTGACGTGGACGGACAGCGCGCCGTCGCAATGATACGGGCGGACGATATCGGCATGGCTGATATCGCGACCATCCTCGAGAAGGTCGAAAAGCTGGCACT
>Ga0105046_10000663_pt1 | contig 49648 bp, 31 predicted proteins | sample MAT03_FD_78385 | JGI IMG/M metagenome (GOLD analysis project Ga0105046, IMG submission 78385) | Freshwater microbial communities from Lake Fryxell liftoff mats and glacier meltwater in Antarctica - MAT-03 (megahit assembly) | ecosystem: Environmental > Aquatic > Freshwater > Ice > Liftoff... | reverse complement strand
TGCGACAGCCTTTTTTTAAGCTATGTAATTGTTCCGACTAAAAGAACAATCCCAAATTCAATGAAATATAACTGGAGGTCATTTTGGCATTGTCTTCAGACCAGATATCAACAAACGCATTGTGATATTGAATGCCGGCTGTTAAAGCAGTGTTTCCTGAAAAATTATATTCCAAACCGGCACCAACCAGTAATCCAAAATTGAAAGAGCCAAAATCACTCATATTTTGTCTCTTAGTTTTATCTTCGTAAGCTGGATCTTCAAATTCAATATCCTGATTTGCTTTTACCATAAAGCCTCCAAGAAATCCAAATGTTCCATAATAACGAGTATATCCTATTTCATTGGTTTTTAGTTTCAAAGAAAGTGGAATATCAACAAATTGGAAACGCTGTGTAGCCTCAGCTTTGGTGGTAATACGAGGATTTTCATTGATTACTGCTTGATCAGATTTATATTTTCCACCTCGTTGAGAAATTTCTACGCCCGTCCCAAAATAGTAGTTATCAGCTATACGAAAATCCATCATAACACCGTAAGTGTATCCAATGTACCCGCCATCTGTATCATAACCTTCACGTTCTAATCCAAACCAGCTGTATGAAGGTGTGAATTTTAAACCAAACATTAGTGCTTTACCTCCGCCGTTATCAGTTGCCTGAGAAGAGGCTTCCGGAGCTGGTGCTGGTGAAGGAGCAGGTGTTGCTGCTGGTGCTGGAGCTGGAACAGACTCCTGTGCGAAGGCTATAATTAAAGTAGACAGAGATAATATTCCTGTAATAATAAGTTTCTTCATAATTTTGACGTTTTAATATTCAATTTTAAGCAAAAGTATGTCACAGGCATTTAAGATCATAATTATTGGTTCTATTTCTTTGTTTTTTGGTGCTTGTAACAGGGATCCGTTGGCTGTAAACACCGATGAAATTGATGTTTCCGTCACTACCCGTCGATTTGAGCAGGATCTATTTAAAGGCACTTATGCAAATGAATTAAAACTAACTGAATCGCTCCGTGAGAAGTATGGAACTTTTTTTGATTTATTTGTATTTAAAATTCTGAATATCCCGGAATCGAATGATTCGGTTACTGCATCCAATCTGACCAAATTTGTGACCGATCAGGAAGTGAAGGAGATTTTCAGGTTAACAGATTCTGTTTTCACCTCCGCCACAGAAATTAATTCAGGTATGGAGTCTTTTCTGAAGCATCACAAGTTCTATTTTCCTGAGAAGCCTGTGCCGGGTGTGGTAACCTTTATTTCGGCTTTCAACTATGCAGTTATTACAACCGATTCTGTGATTGGTATAGGATTGGACATGTTTCTTGGTTCACAAGTTGAATATTATGCCCGGTTAGGAATTCCTAAATATCTGTTCAACAAATTCAGCAAAGATTATATTGTTCCATCAGCAATTAAAGCATGGTACCAAAGTGATTACGATGTTTCTGAAGTAAAGAACGAATTTCTGAGTCAAATGATTTATCAGGGGAAAATGATGTATTATATTAATGCAATGGCTCCCGATTTGCACGATACCTTGAGATCAGGTTATTCAGCTTCACAATTGAAGTGGTGCGAGGAAAATGAAGGAAATATGTGGTCGTTTTTTATAGAGAATAAATTATTATTTAATACCGATCCCTCCGAATATGCTAAATTCGTGAATGATGGCCCTGCTACCAACGGTTTTCCAAAAGAAGCTCCCGGTAGAATAGGAGTTTGGATGGGGTGGCAGATAGTGAAAGAATATATGAAGCAGAACTCCGACGTGACTCTCCAAAATCTTTTGGAAGAAAAAGATGCACAAAAAATATTAGAACAATCAGGTTACAAACCTAAAAAATAATTATGAAAAAATCAGACATCCGCTTCAGCGTTACACTTGATGAAAATAAGATACCGGAAAGAATTCAATGGACCGCCGATGATTCAGGTATTCATGGAGAAAAAGAATCTAGCTCTGTTTTAATTTCCATTTGGGATCCAGCCGAGAAAAGTACATTGCGTATAGATTTGTGGACACAAAAGATGATGGTGGAAGAAATGCAGCATCTTTTTTATGAAACATTCAGAAGTATGGCCGACACTTATCTGCGTGCAACTAATGATGATAAAGCTGCTGCTGAAATTACAGCCTTTGCCGAAAAATTTGGTAAAATGAATGGGGTGCTGAAATAATTAATGAGGGCACAGATGTCATTGTATTCTGCGCACAAATATTTTTATTCTTATGAATGCTCTTTTACTAATTGATCAAGGTAATCGAGCACTTCTGTTTTGCCGGTTCCTTTTTCGGCTGAGGTAACAAAAATCGGAGGTAATTCTTCCCACGCATCGAGTAACTTCTTCCGGTAACGGCTCAAACTACTCGCAAGTTCATTTTTTGTGAGCTTATCTGCTTTGGTAAAAAGAATGCAAAAAGGAATTTGATTAATACCCATCCATTGAAGAAATTCCAAATCGATCACCTGTGGTTCTAGTCGTGCATCAATGAGTACCATGGTGCATAACAAATTTTCTCTTTTCTGAAGATAGTCGCGAATCATTAGTTCCCATTTTTCACGGATGGTTCGCGTTATTTTCGCATAGCCATAACCCGGTAGATCGACAAGATACCAGGCTGTATTAATAAGGAAATGGTTAATGAGTTGTGTTTTCCCCGGACTGCCCGATGTTTTAGCCAAACCTTTGCGATTGGTAACCATGTTGATAAGCGAAGACTTACCCACATTCGATCTTCCGATGAATGCAAATTCAGGCTTGTCGGCTGCAGGACATTTGCGATAGTCGCTGTTGCTGCATAAAAAATCAGCTGTAATTATGTTCATGAATTGAAGGAACTAATTCAGCTTTTGGATGCTGGGTGATAAGTGGAGATATGACGCACTTTCTTGGTATCGTAAATTTCACTGATGGTCACCATGATTCCGGTTTCTTCCACCTCACCAAAGTGATCATTCAAAGCTGTTCCGAATGTTTTCATGGTAGCCGAAAGGTTCATGTATGAATTGACAAGCGGAGGAATGTTTTCATCCAGATTTCTCACATGATGATTTAAAACACGGTGGCCATCTTTATAATTTAAACCCTCAAGTTCTTTTTCAAACGATTGCATATCATTAACAATTTCGAGAGGTTTAATAGGAACAACCAACTGCTCATTGTCAGGGAAGTAATGGTTCATAAAAGCCAAAATCATATCCCTGGCCACAGGATTGAAATGGCGGTACATGGTAACTTTGCCGAAGAAATATTTTATTTGCGGATGATCCACGACAATAGCACCTAAACCATCCCATAAATTATCTAATGAAAAAAGTCCTTTACGATTTTCACTGCTGGGTTGGTACCGCGGCTGTACAAAAGAACGCCCCAATTCAATGGTCCATGGAAGATATTCGGAAATGAATTTTTCAGAGAAAGCAAATAATTCGGTGGTGGCCAGCAAGACTTTGTTATTGGGGCCCTTTGGAGCTTTTGCGCATTCAATAAAACGGTAGCCTCCTACAATTTCCTGATCAATCGGATTCCAAACTATAAGTTGTTTGTAAGGTGCCTCAGCTGTATCATAATTATCGATATCGATAGGCAAACCCGTTCCACCACCGGCGGTACGGAAAGTAATTTCCCGTAAACGGCCAATTTCCTGCATCACATTTGGCGAATCGTGATGGGTGACAATAAAAATCTGATTGGCACCATTGTTCGTATCACGGATAAATTTTCCGTCATAGAGTTCGGCCTCTATATTTTTTTTGTCGATAGGGTCAATAATAGACTGCATAATCAGGAAGCCGTATTCATAGTATGTTGAGGTCCTTCAGTTTGAAGACTGTACACATGTTTTTTAACCAGTTGAGCCCATTCCTGATCAGAGTAGGATTCATCCAACAATGTGCATGGAATTGCTTTGCCAAATATAACGGTAATTGTCTTATTCTTTTGCCTGTACATTTCATCCGCAAGATACAGCATTTCAATGTTCGCTTTTATACCCACCATGTTTCTGATCTTAGAAAGATTGTAAAAAAATGATGAATTTCTCCCACCTATAAACACCGGTATGATATCTATTTTGAATTTTCTGGCCTTGGTAATGAAGCTTTTTCTCCATTCAAGGTCCATAATTTGCCCATTTTGATTTCTGGAAACAAGCCCTGCCGGAAAAATTAGTATTGCCGAACCCGATGCATACCATTGATCGAGAGTTTGATGGATTTCTGTAGAGTTTTTACCATGTTTATTGACTCCTATAAATATGCCCTTCAGATTTTTTAATTGAAGCAATATGTCATTCACAATGAACTTAATATCAGTCCTTTTCCTTCCAATTATTTGCACCATCGACATGGCATCTAATCCTCCTAAAGGATGGTTGGAGGCAAATACACAACCACCCGAAAGAGGGATGTTTTCAATACCCTCAACAACTACATGGGCGCCGAATTCATCCACAATCGCATCCACAAAATCCAATTCCTGCCGGTGACCATGACGGTTGATGAAGGAATTTATGTCTTCCTGATGGGCAACTTTTTTCAAATATTTTAAAATGAAGCCGGGCAGAATCCGGTAGAGGCCGGGATTTTTGCTTTTAAAAATCTCATCAATATCTATAAACTTCTTATTTACAGAACTTTGCATATATAAAACACCTTCGTAGGCTTCAAAGTTACAGCTTTCATTGCTGATTAATAAATTAAAATCTTACCACTTTCTACCACATCTATTTTAATTCCATACTTTAAACCCAAAACCCCCGTTATTATTGACCCTGCTACCATCAATCATCAAAAAGTTTAACTGTGATTGCATGAAAAAAGAAAATTTATTAACAATCTTCAAGTTTTGTGGTAAAATGTGGGAATTCTTTTTTTACCTTTACCCACCTCAATCTGCAAAAGCTCGACTGTATCCTGAAAAGAGTCAAAAAATTGAGAGGAGCACGTTAAAATGATCCATTTAATAGGAGAATACGAAGTAAAAGTTGACGACAAGGGCCGGATAATGGTTCCTGCGCAACTGCGTAAGCAACTTCCGGCCGATATGCAGGATCGTTTTGTACTTAACCGTGGGTTAGACAATTGCGTTGCGATGCGGCCTTATCCATTGTTTCTCAAAGAATCGGCACGGATTAACAGGATGAACAGGGCGAAAAAACAGATCAGGGAATACCAGCGGTTTTTTGCCAATGGCGCAACCGATTTAACTCTGGACTCGGCAGGGCGGTTAAATCTGCCCAAGCACTTAATGGATTGGGCATCGATTGGTCGTGAGATCGTAATATCAACATACGGACAAAATATTGAGATCTGGGCGAGAGATAAATTCAGAATCCCGGCTGCTGAAGAGTCAGAAAAGTATTCTGATATCTCTGAACAGTTTGATGATGGTGATCTTGATTTGAGGGATATTTAAATGAATTACCACGAACCCGTCATGCTGGCCGAATGCATCGAAGGGCTCGGTATTCAACCGGAAGGAATTTATGTTGATGTCACATTTGGGGGTGGGGGACATTCTAAAGCACTATTAAAAAAATTAGGGGAGCAAGGGGTGCTGGTTGCATTCGATCAGGATCCCGACGCAGAGGCAAATCGTATAGCCAACCCGGCTTTCATACTGGTAAAAGATAACTTCAGATTTATGCAAAAACAACTACAACAAAGAAACCTGATACCGGTAAACGGTATTCTGGCCGATTTGGGTGTGTCGTCGCATCAGTTTGATGTTGCTGAAAGAGGTTTTTCTATCCGTTTCGATCATCATCTCGACATGCGGATGAATACCGAAAGTGGAATTACCGCACGTGAAATTTTAAATACCTACTCTGAAAAAGATCTGGTCAATATTTTTTCGCTGTATGGTGAAGTGAAAAATTCAAAACAACTCGCAGCCACTATCGTGAACTCACGCAGGAATCAACCTATCCAAAGTTCAACAGAGTTACGCTCTGTTATGGCTTCATTGGTTCCTAAAGCAAATGAAAATCAATATCTCGCTCAGGTTTACCAGGCATTAAGAATTGAAGTAAACGACGAACTGTCTGCTTTGCGTGAAATGCTGGAGCAGGCATCTGATATTTTAGTGAGTGGAGGAAGATTGGTGGTGATGTCATATCATTCACTCGAAGACCGATTAGTGAAAAATTTTATTGCTAAAGGAAATTTTGAAGGTGATGATCACAAAGATTTTTACGGAAATATTGTGGGTGTAAAGTTCCGGTCCATCACCAAAAAACCGGTAGTGCCTACAGCAACAGAAGTGAAGAACAACCCAAGATCAAGAAGTGCCAAATTAAGAATCGCCGAAAAAATCTAATGTCAGTATGAACAGAGAGAAAAAGCCGGTACAGGTAAAAGATATTCCGAAAAAGAAGGAAAGCAAAAGCATGGCTTCAGCAAGAAACTATGTGAAGTTTTTGAATGTTTTTGGTATTTTTAGTAAGGACATGCTTCTGAAAGTTATGCCTTATATTTTCTTCCTCACCCTTGTTGCACTCTTGTATATCGCCAACAGTTATTATGCTGAAAGAACTATCAGAGATATTGATAAAGTAACTAAAGAATTAAAAACACTTCGTACCGAATATATTTCCGGAAAATCTGAACTGATGTTTGTTAGCAAACAATCGGAAGTTGCAAAAGCTGTAGCCTGGCAGGGACTGAAAGAATCTGTAGAGGCTCCTAAAAAAATCATTGTTGAATCATCGAAAGAAAAAAAACAAGACTGATTTTTATGGGCGATACTAGAAAAGAAATATTAAAAAGGATTTACCTGGTCTTTGGATTGGTGTGCGTATTTGGCTTTGCAATTGTAGCCAGAATATGGCACTTACAATTTGTTGAGGGCGACCAGTGGCGAGCGAAAGCTGATAGTCTCACCACTAAATTGATAGACATTGAACCTGCCCGAGGAAATATTTATTCGGCAGATATGAGTTTACTTGCAACCTCTGTTCCTATTTATGATTTGAGGGTTGATATGCTGGCAGAACGTGTCACACGCGATATTTTTAATGATAATATCGATTCGCTTTCAATTTGTTTATCTAAATTATTTAAAGACAAGCCTGCAGCTGAATACAAACAAATATTAAGGGAAGCCCGTCGCGATGGCCACCGTTATTTTTTGTTAAAAAAGAATGTTTCATACAGAGAGTTGTTGTTGGTGAAGCAGTTTCCGATTTTCAGAATGGGAAGATATGCCGGAGGATTAATTCCTGAGCAGAAAAGCAAACGTGTGAAGCCATTCAATTTACTCGCTGCCCGAACAATAGGATATAAAGTAGAAGGTGTGGAGCCTGTTGGAATTGAAGGTGCATTTGATAAACATCTCAAAGGTGTGCATGGAATGCGATTGATGCAAAAAATTTCGGGTAATGTGTGGAAACCTCTCAATGATGAAAATGAAATTGATCCTAAAGATGGCAACGATGTAATTACCACTATTGATTTGAACCTCCAGGATGTTGCACAAAATTCACTCTACACACAGTTGAGTTTGCATAATGCCGATAAAGGCTGTGCAATTTTAATGGAAGTTGAAACCGGACATGTTCTGGCCATAGCCAACCTTAAACGTGGTGAAGACGGCAATTATCGTGAGGAATTTAATTTTGGTGTAGGCGAAAGTACCGAACCGGGTTCTACCTTTAAACTTGCTTCCATCATGGCACTTCTTGAAGATGGTTATGTTGTGCCTGAAGATATCGTTGATACACAAGGTGGAGCCATTCGTTATTCCAATCGTGTAATGAAAGATTCTCATGAAGGAGGCTATGGTAAAATTTCAATGAAGCATGTTTTTGAAGTAAGTTCCAACGTAGGGATTTCAAAAATGGTACATAAATTCTATTCCAAAAATCCTCAGGCTTTCGTAGATAGAATACGTGGTTTTGGACTTGATAAAAAAATAGGTCTTCAGGTTTCAGGAGAAGGCGCTCCATTCATTAAAAATACAGATGATAAGTATTGGTCTAAAGTGAGTTTGCCTTATATGTCAATTGGCTATGAGTGCTCCTTAACCCCTTTGCAAATTCTTACATTTTATAATGCAGTTGCCAATAATGGTCGTATGGTGAAACCGTTATTCGTTAAAGAAATACGAAACAAAGGTCATTTGGTGTATGAATATAAAACAACGGTAATTAAAGATAGCATTGCTTCTCCTACAACGATTGCTCAAGTGAAACTGATGCTCGAAGGTGTGGTTCAGGAAGGTACAGCTACGAATCTTAAACATACACAATATAAAATAGCCGGAAAAACCGGAACAGCGCAAATTGCCAATGCCCGCGAAGGTTATAAAAATGGAAAAGTCAGGTATCAGGCTTCTTTCGTTGGTTATTTCCCTGCCGATAATCCTAAGTACAGCTGCATTGTGGTAGTATATGCTCCTAACGGAAATGTGTATTACGCTTCACAAGTGGCAGGACCAATTTTTAAAGAAATTGCTGATAAAGTTTATGCAAGTAAACTGGAGTTGCATAAAGAATTGAAGTACGAAGAGAATCTTGCCGACAACCTTCCAAAAAGTAAAACCGGACAGTTTAAACAAACTCAAAAGGTTATTAATACTCTCAAAATTCCTGCACAGTTACCGGGTAGTCAGGATCGTTGGATTGCAGCTGTCGGAAAGCAAAACGACAAAGTGGAGTTTTCAGGAATTCGGTTCAGACATGATCAGGTTCCAAACGTTGTGGGAATGGGATTACGTGATGCCATTTATTTATTGGAAAGCAAAGGACTGCAAGTGAGAGTTGTTGGACGGGGAACTGTTCTGAAACAATCGGTTTCTGCAGGAGCAAAAATTCAAAAAGGTCAGGAAATTGTGATTCAACTGGGATAATGAAACAGCTGAAAGAAATATTATACAAGGCAGGATTACTGGAGGTGATTGGTTCAACAGCCACCGAAGTGGATAGTATAGTTTTTAATTCAACTTCAGTAACCAAAGGTTCACTTTTTGTTGCTGTACGTGGTACTAAAACCGATGGACATGAATTCATTCTGGATGCTGTTGAAGCGGGTGCCAATGCAATTATTTGTGAAGAATTTCCAAAAAAAATCCGGCAGGGTGTTACTTATGTTAAAGTCACTAACTGCAGCCTGGCTCTATCTCTTATAGCTGCAAATTTTTTTGATAATCCCTCTGAAAAATTAAAATTAATAGGTGTAACCGGTACCAACGGCAAAACTACAACAGCTACTTTGCTTTTTCATTTATTCCGCAAATTGGGATACCGCAGCGGGTTGTTATCGACGGTACAAAATCAGGTCAACGAGCAAATTATTGCTGCCACGCACACTACCCCTGATCCTGTTAACCTCAATAGTTTGTTGGCTTTAATGGTTAGAGAAAATTGTGAATACTGTTTCATGGAAGTGAGTTCTCATGCGATTGCACAACAACGCATTGCAGGTTTGCATTTTAAAGGTGGCGTATTCACCAATATCACCCACGATCATCTTGATTATCATAAAACATTTGATGAGTATATAAGAACCAAGAAACTTTTCTTTGATCAGCTTAGTGAGGATGCTTTCGCACTTTACAATGAGGATGACAAGAATGGGAAAATTATGGTTCAGAATTGTAAAGCTGTAAAAAAATCTTTTAGTTTAAAGTCGATGAGTGATTTTAAATGTAAGGTTATGGAAAGTAGCCTTACAGGACTCATGCTTCAAATTGAGAACAACGAAGTTTTTTGCCGACTCATCGGTAGCTTTAATGCTTATAACATTATTGGTGTATACGCTACAGCAATTATGTTGGGTGAAGATCAACTGAATGTGCTCACCGGCATCAGCAACCTGGCTCCTGTTGAAGGCAGATTCGAATACATTACTTCGGGCAATAATGTGATAGGCATTATTGATTATGCTCATACACCGGATGCACTTCAAAATGTTTTGAATACCATTCGTGACATACGCACCGGAAACGAAAAAGTAATTACTGTTGTAGGTTGTGGCGGCGACAGAGATGCATCAAAAAGACCTTTGATGGCAAAAATTGCCTGTGAAATGAGTGATAGAGTCATCTTCACATCCGATAACCCACGTTCAGAGGAGCCGGATGCAATCATTGAGGAGATGAAAGCCGGTGTTCCACCACATCATATTCGCAAAACGCTGGCAGTAACCGATCGCAAGGAAGCTTTGAAAGCTGCATGTGGAATAGCTTCACCGGGAGACATCATTTTGGTGGCTGGAAAAGGACACGAAAAATACCAGGAAGTCAAAGGAGTAAAACAGCCTTTCGATGATAAGCAGGTGCTTGAAGACTCATTTAAAATATTCGAAAACTGATGTTGTACTATCTCTTTGATTATCTCGATCAACAGTTTGATATCCCCGGAGCAGGATTATTCCGATTCCTCTCGTTCAGGGCTTCAATGGCGATTATTATTTCATTGTTTATTACTCTTTTTTTGGGAAAAGGTATTATTCGTATGCTGCTTAATAGGCAGGTAGGTGAAACTATCAGAGATCTTGGTCTCGAAGGTCAATCTAAAAAACAAGGAACACCCACCATGGGAGGATTGATCATCATTGCTGCCATTCTTATTCCTGTATTGCTTCTCACAAAGCTGGATAACATTTATGTGATACTGATGATTGTTTCTACCCTTTGGTTAGGTACCATCGGTTTTATTGATGATTATATTAAAGTATTTAAAAAAGATAAAAAAGGTCTTGCCGGAAAATTCAAAGTGATTGGACAGATTGGATTGGGTATAATTGTAGGATCTGTTTTGTTTTTTAACGAGCAGGTGGTGGTGCGTGAAAAGAGTGTTGGAAAACCCATCACTATGCAAAACCAGAGCACTATCATTGATGAGTTAAGAGCGAGTGAAAACACACTTTACTCATCAGTTGATATCAAATCAACTACTACAACCATTCCATTTTTTAAAGACAATGAGTTTGATTACTCCCATTTGATTTTGTGGATGGGGGAAGGCTCGAAAAAATATACATGGCTGGTTTTTGTATTGGTAGTTATTTTAATTGTAACAGCAGTATCAAATGGTGCGAATATTACTGATGGTATTGACGGACTAGCAACAGGTACTTCAGCAATAATAGGAACTACACTTGCGATTTTTGCTTATGTGTCGGGAAACACCGTGTTTGCGAATTATCTAAACATCATGTACATCCCCAATGCCGGTGAGTTAATGGTTTTTATGAGTGCCTTCGTTGGTGCATGTGTTGGTTTTCTCTGGTTCAACGCATATCCCGCTCAGGTATTTATGGGTGATACAGGCAGTTTGGCTTTGGGTGGAATTATAGCAGTTTTTGCAATCGCCATCCGTAAAGAATTACTTATTCCGATCATCTGCGGAATTTTCCTCGTTGAAAATTTATCCGTGATGATTCAGGTAAGTTACTTTAAATATACGAAAAATAAATATGGTGAAGGTCGCCGCATTTTTAAAATGTCACCTCTTCATCATCATTATCAGAAACTTGGATACCATGAATCAAAAATTGTAACCCGATTCTGGATCGTTGGAATTATGCTGGCAGTATTAAGTGTGGTTACCTTGAAATTACGATAATAGCTGTGAACGGAAAAAACAAAATAGTCATCCTGGGTGCCGGCGAAAGCGGGTATGGTGCTGCTGTACTTGCGCAGAAGCAAGGGTTTGATGTTTTTGTTTCCGACATGGGCGAAATAAAAGAGGAGTTTCGAAAATTACTTGGTGATAAAGAAATTCGGTTTGAAGAAGGCGTTCATACTGAGTCTGAGATTTTGTCGGCAAGTGAGGTGATCAAAAGTCCGGGTATTCCTGATAAAGCACCGATCATCAAAAAAGTAAAAGAAAAAAATATTCCGGTAATTTCCGAAATCGAATTCGGAGGTAGATATACCGATTCAAAAAAAATATGCATCACCGGTACGAATGGTAAAACTACTACAACTATGCTTACTTATCATATTCTGCAAAAGGCAGGACTGAAGGTAGGTTTGGCAGGAAATGTAGGTAAAAGCTTTGCCAGACAAGTTGCTGAAAATGATTTTGATTACTATGTGATTGAACTCAGCAGTTTCCAACTTGATGGATTGTATGCGTTTAAAGCGGATGTCGCAATTCTTTTAAACATTACTCCGGATCATCTCGACAGATATGAGTACGATTTACAAAAGTATATCGATTCAAAGTTCCGAATCTTTCAAAATCAAACAGCATTGGATGCTTTTATTTATTGCGCCGATGATGAAATCATAATAGCTGAATTAGCTAAAAGAAATATTAACTCCGAAAAGTTTCCATTCTCCATCAAAAAAGAGGAGGGTATGGTGGCATTCGTTAAAGAAGACCAATTAAACATCAATATAAAAAACATCAACCTGCAAATGTCAATATTCGATCTCGCCCTTCAGGGCAAACACAACCTCTATAACAGTATGGCCTCAGGCATAGCTGCAAGAGTAATCGATATCCGTAAGGATGTTGTCAGAGAAAGTTTCTCAGACTTTAAGAATATTGAACACCGTTTAGAACATGTTATGACTGTTCACGGTATCGAATTTATCAACGATTCAAAAGCTACCAACATTAATTCTACCTGGTATGCTCTTGAATGCATGCAAAAGCCCATTGTGTGGATCGTTGGTGGAATTGATAAAGGCAACGATTACGAAACTCTTAAAGAACTGGTGAGGACTAAAGTAAAAGCAATTGTATGTATGGGAGTTGATAACCAAAAAATTATTGATGCCTTTGGTGACATCATTCCTGAAATATCGGAAACCAAAACTGCTGCTGATGCAGTGAAAAGTGCCTATGAAAAAGGCCGCAAAGGTGATGTGGTTCTACTTTCGCCGGCATGTGCAAGCTTCGATTTATTCAAAAATTATGAGGACCGCGGCTGGCAGTTTAAGAAAGCAGTTAAAGGGCTTTGATACACTTCTAATTAATTAAAACTTTTGACAATATGAACATGAACTGGTTAGAAACATATTTTAAAGGCGATCGGGTGATATGGCTCACCGTGATGTTGCTTTCTATATTTTCTATTCTGGCTGTTTATAGTTCAACAGGATCGCTTGCCTATAAATATCAGGCCGGTAACACCGAATATTATCTTATTAAACACGGATTTATTTTGTTGTTCGGCTTTGGTTTAATGTATGGTGCACATTTACTGAAATATACAGTGTACGCCAGATTTTCTAAAATAGCCATTATTTTAGCTATCCCATTATTGGCATTAACTCTCTTCACTGGAACAAATTTGAATGAAGCCAGCAGGTGGCTCACATTACCTATAGTGAATTTGTCGTTTCAGACTTCAGATCTTGCCAAGCTGGCTTTGATATTATTTGTGGCACGTATGCTTTCAAAGAAGCAAGACAACATAAAGGATTTTAAAACAACCTTTGTGCCTATCATGGGACCGGTAATCATTACCTGTGCTTTGATTCTTCCTGCTAACTTTTCAACGGCGGCGGTGCTTTTTGCAACTTGCGTGATACTAATGGTGATAGGACGAATACGAATCAAATATATTATGATGCTATTGGGAATTGGTGTTATAACTTTTTCGCTATTTATTGGAATATCAAAGCTGGTTGGATATGAAGGTCGTATTGCAACCTGGGAAAAAAGAATTGAAACTTTTATGAGTGATGATAGCGAATCAAGCTATCAATCGCAACAAGCAAAAATTGCAATTGCATCAGGAGAGTTATTTGGTAAAGGTCCCGGAAATAGTTCACAACGAAATTTTCTTCCGCATCCATATTCCGATTTTATATATGCCATTATTATTGAAGAATACGGTTTATTTGGAGGTGCTATCATTGTGGTGCTTTATCTCGTCTTGTTCTTCAGAGCCATACAAATTGCCCAAAATTCACCGAGGGCCTTTGCCACATTTCTGGCTGTGGGTTGTGCCTTCAGCCTCACTTTTCAGGCAATGATTAACATGGCTGTAGCGGTGAATTTATTTCCGGTAACGGGACAACCTTTGCCTATGTTAAGCATGGGTGGAACTTCTATCTGGTTTACAAGCATTGCCATTGGAATTATATTAAGCGTGAGTCGTGATGATGAAAAGGAAGGAGGGGTGAAACCGGTTGAAGCCTGAACGTAAAATAATTATCAGCGGAGGGGGTACCGGGGGACATATTTTTCCTGCTATCGCTATTGCAAACGCATTAAAATCTATTGATCCTGCAATCGATATCTTATTTGTTGGTGCCGAAGGAAAAATGGAAATGGAAAAAGTTCCTGCAGCTGGCTATCCGATCGAAGGACTGAGGATCACCGGATTTCAGAGAAGCTTGAAACTCTCCAATTTGATCTTTCCATTTAAAGTGGTTTCAAGTCTGCTTAAAGCAAATAAAATTATAAAACGATTCAATCCGCAAGTTGCTGTTGGAGTTGGTGGCTATGCGAGTGGCCCGCTTCTGTATATGGCTACACGCAGAGGAATCCCGGGTCTTATTCAGGAACAAAATTCTTATCCCGGCATTACCAATAAGTTACTTGCAAGTAAAGTACAAAAAATTTGTGTTGCCTACGATAAGATGGAGCAATTTTTCCCGGCCAATAAACTCATCATTACCGGCAATCCTGTGCGTGAGGACATGGTGGTTACTGAAGGAAAAAAGAATGAAGCTGCTAACTATTTTAATTTGGATACACAAAAGCATACAATTGTTGTAGTAGGAGGGAGTCAGGGTGCACGCAGTATTAATCATACCATTAAGGCACATTTGAAAGAGCTGGCCGAATCAGGAGTTCAGGTGGTGTGGCAGTGTGGGAAACTTTTTTATGAAGAAGCTTCCAACGCAGTAAAAGAACTTAATTCAGGTTCCATTAGAGTGTATGATTTTATTACCCGAATGGATTATGCATATGCTTTGGCAGATGTAATTATTTCGCGTGCCGGAGCAAGTACCGTATCGGAATTGTGTATTGTGGCGAAGCCTGCTATCCTAGTTCCATTGCCTACAGCAGCAGAGGATCATCAGACAAGAAATTGTCAGGCGCTTGTTGACAAACATGCTGCTTTGCTGATAAAAGATCACGATGCCATGGGCAAATTGGTACGTGTTGCTTTGGAATTGGTAAAGGATGAAATGAAAAAAAAGGAATTGAGTGAAAATATTTCTAAAATGGCTATCCGAAATTCAGCCCGAATCATTGCCGAACAAGTGTTAAAATTAATAAAGAATTAAATTATTATCAGTAAAGTGAAATCCATTCATAACATAAAAAACATTTTCCTGCTTGGAATCGGTGGTATCGGCATGAGTGCCCTTGCCCGTTATTTCAAAGCAGCAGGGAATATAGTATGTGGTTATGATAAAACTCCTACCGAACTAACCGATGAATTGATTGCCGAAGGTATACCGGTTCATTTCAAAGATGATGTATCTTTTCTTCCTGATTTTCTTTCCGGAAAAGGAATCAATCCGGAGGCTCTCGTCATTTATACTCCTGCCATTCCAAAAGATCACAAAGAATATAATCATCTGGTTGATAGCGGTTATAAGATGTGGAAACGTTCGGAGGTATTGGGTTTGATTACTTCAGAAGCAACCACAATTGCTGTGGCAGGAACACATGGCAAAACCACCACCTCAACAATGATTGCCCATATTTTGAAGGCCGGTGGAATTGATTGTACTGCTTTTTTAGGTGGAATTTCAAAAAATTATAATACCAATCTTCTGTTGAGTCGAAGGAACACGGAAGAAAAAGAAGTCGTAGTCGTGGAAGCCGATGAATTCGATCGCTCCTTCCTCACCTTGCATCCTGATATAGCAGTAATCACCTCCATGGATGCCGATCATCTCGATATTTATGGAAATCATGATGAAATGATCGCATCCTACAAAGAGTTTGCATCTCAGGTAACTGAAGATGGTACGCTGGTGTACAGATCAGGATTACCACTCGACAATATCAACAGAAAGAAATATACCTACGCTCTTGAAGTTGCTTCCGATTTTAAAGCGGAAAACATACGGATAGAAAATTACATCTATGTTTTCGACATCAGCAACGGAACCACTAAATATACTAATATCAGACTCACCTGGCCGGGTAGGCACAATGTGGAAAATGCTACAGGAGCTTTTGCAGCTTGTCTCAAATTTGGAATGCCACCTGATGCTATTATGTCAGCAATTGAATCTTTTGAAGGTGTAAAGAGAAGATTTGATTACCAGATTCGATCCGAGAGAATCACCATGATTGATGATTATGCCCATCATCCTGAGGAGCTCAGAGCCACCATTCAATCGGTGAAAGAATTGTATAAAGGCAAAAAAGTGCTGGGAATCTTTCAACCGCATTTGTACTCGAGAACCCGAGATTTTGCCGATGGTTTTGGAACCAGTTTATCAATGCTTGATGAACTCATTCTCATGGATATTTATCCTGCAAGGGAGTTGCCTATTCCGGGGGTCACCTCCGAAATGATTCTCAGTAAGGTGCATATTGCTAAAAAGCAGGTTTGCGCTAAGGAAATGGTGATTGAAAAAGTAGTGAATTCGGATGCAGATGTGATTTTGACGCTGGGAGCCGGCGATATTGATCAGCTCGTTCATCCTATCAAAGAAACATTGATAAAGAAATATCTTAAACAAACCGCACAATGAAAATCAATAAAAAAATTGTAGCAATATCCTTATGGTCACTGGCCGGTTTGGTTCTCATGGTTTCATTGGGTTTCTCAGGTCATGAACAGCAAATGCAGAAATGTAAAGGGTTGCGCATTAAAATTGCTGATGAAACGGGCCACTATTTTATAGAACCAAAAGATATTGTTGAGGTACTGAACTCCAAAGGTGGTAAAATCAAGGGAAGTGCGATGAAGGATATCAACATTTCACTGTTGGAAAAAATTGTTTATACCAATCCTTTCGTGAGTGAAGCAGAAGTATATTCAACGATTGATGGATATGTGAATATTGACGTGTGGCAGAGGCATCCTTTGATCCGCATCATCAATACCGATAACGAGCATTTCTACATTGATAACAAAGGATCCTTTATGCCTGTATCCGACAAATATACCAGCCAGGTGGTGGTTGCCAGTGGATTGATATTCGATGATTATGCAGAAAGAAATTTGAATTATGCGGTTCCGTTTACAGGCGATAGTTTGTCGAAACCCATATTGGTTCAAATCAATGAAGTGGCCCTCTTCTTGCAAAGTAATGAGTTTTGGGATGCTCAAATTGAACAAATTTATGTGAATGAACAATCAGAAATGGAGCTTATACCAAGAATAGGAGATCACAGAATTTTAATTGGAAATTCAGAAGAACTTGAAGCGAAAATGGAAAAGCTGTTCGTGTTTTACAATCAGGGAATCACTAAAGCAGGTTGGGATAAATACTCGGTTATCAATCTGAAATATAAAGATCAGGTGGTTTGCACTAAGGCTCTGTCCGGAAAAAATATATAAATAAACTGAAAATCTCAATCAATATAATTAATTAATGGAAAACTCTGCCATCATCGTCGGACTCGATATAGGAACCACCAAGATCTGTGCCATCGTAGGTAAAAGAAATGAAGTTGGGAAAGTCGAAATTCTTGGAATGGGAAAATCTGAGTCACTTGGCGTGATGAGAGGAGTAGTAGCGAATATCGAAAAAACAGTTAATTCGATTAAAGAAGCTGTTGCTGAAGCCGAAAATAAATCCAATGTGGTTATCGAAGAAGTTTATGTTGGGATCGCAGGGCAGCATATCAAAAGTCTGCAGCACCGCGGAATGATCACTCGTTCCAATACCAATGATGAAATTAGCCAGTCAGATATCAATGCCATCATCAAAGACATGTACAAATTGGCCATGCCTCCCGGTGAAGAAATTATTCATGTGATTCCGCAGGAGTTTATCATCGACAATGAGCAAGGAATTAAAGAACCTATCGGAATGTCGGGGATTCGTTTGGAAGCCAATTGCCATATCATCACAGGTTTGGTAACTGCTGCAAATAACATTCACAAATGTGTTACTAAAGCAGGATTAAAACCTGTCGACCTTATTTTGGAACCTCTCGCTTCTGCCGAAGCAGTGCTGACAGAAGAGGAAAAAGAAGCCGGTGTAGTATTGGTGGATATTGGTGGTGGAACAACTGATGTTGCAATTTTTCAGGATGGAATTATCAGACATACCGCTGTAATTCCTTTCGGAGGAAATGTGATTACCGAAGACATCAAAGAAGGCTGTACAATTATCAGAAGCCAGGCTGAATTATTAAAAATAAAATTTGGCTCTGCACTGGCCAAACAAATGAAGGATAATGAAATTGTTTCTATCCCTGGTTTAAGAGGAAGAGAACCCAAAGAAATTTCCGTTAAAAACCTTGCCAGTATCATTCAGGCTCGCATGGAAGAGATCATCGAAAATGTGTATTACGAAATTAAAAACTCCGGATTCGAAAAAAGACTTATCGCAGGAATTGTAATAACAGGAGGAGGTTCGCAGCTAAAACACATCACCCAACTGGTGGAGTATATCACAGGAATGGATACGCGAATCGGTTATCCTAATGAACATCTTGGACAAGGTTACGATGAGGTTAAAAGCCCTATGTATGCCACAGGTGTTGGACTGGTGCTGAAAGGTATGCAGGACATTGATAAATCACCTGTGAAATCGAAAGGTAAAGATGCCGTGGCTGTAGAAACTCCAAAACATCAGGGTGGCTGGTTCTCATACATCTTCGGTAAAGGAAGAGAACTTCTGAGTGATGAACCCGATGATCCGAAATTATAATAACTGAAAAAAAGAAATTAACCCATATTCAATCATAAAAACACTAATCAAATGATGCAGTTCGAATTACCAAAAGAAAGACCATCTATCATCAAGGTGATAGGCGTTGGTGGCGGCGGCAGCAATGCAGTCAATTACATGTACAAGTTAGGAATCAAAGGTGTAGAATTCCTGGTTTGCAATACCGATCACCAGGCTCTTGATATTAGCCCTGTTCCCAACAAAATTCAATTGGGACCAAGTCTGACAGAGGGTCGCGGAGCTGGAGCACTTCCCGAAGTAGGGAAGAATGCTGCTATTGAAAATATAGACGAATTAAAAGAAATTCTTCGTCAGAATACCAAGATGGTTTTCATCACTGCAGGTATGGGTGGTGGAACAGGAACAGGTGCAGCTCCTATCATCGCCGGTGTGGCCCGTGAAATGGGAATCCTTACCGTTGGTATTGTTACTGTACCATTTGCTTTTGAAGGAAAGAAAAGAAAAGCTCAAGCTGATGCAGGAATTGAAGAACTGAAACAAAACGTTGATACACTTCTTGTCATTTGCAATGAGAAGCTGAGAGAGATTCATGGAAATCTTAAGTTGACTGAAGCTTTTGGACATGCAGATAATATTCTTGCTGTGGCAGCTAAAAGTATTGCTGAAATCATCACCTCTACCATGCATATCAACGTTGATTTTGCAGATATACAAACCGTTATGAAATCAAGCGGCGTGGCAATTATGGGATCGGCAAGTGCTGAAGGTGAAAATCGTGCAATGTGTGCCGTTAAAAGTGCGCTCGATTCACCATTGCTGAACGATAATGATATTGTGGGAGCACGGTACATTCTTCTCAACATTACTTCGTGTGATGTTGAAGTTTCGATGGATGAAATGGGCGAAATTACCGACTATGTACAAGAACAGGCAGGACAAACAGCAGAAGTGATAATGGGTGTGGGTAACGATGAAACTCTTGGTAACAGAATTGGAGTTACAATCATCGCTACCGGTTTTAAAACTAAAGATCAATTGGTAAATGTTTCTTCGAAACCGGAAGAAAAAGTAATTTTCAAATTAAATGAAGAAGTAAAAGCTGCTCCGGTACCTACAGCAACCACAGTGCTTGGAAATCAAATTGCATCATATGAAAAAGTTGCTGAACCGGTTAAAGTTGCAGTGACACCTCCACCATCACCTTCACCTTCACCTGTGGTACCCATGGCTCCTTTTTTCCGCGCACACATTCAGCCATTATCAGCACCGTCTCAACCTGCTCCTTCACAGGAGAACAATCAATTTCAAAATCCAAATGTGCAGGCAGAAGAGGTGAGAATTGTGCACAACCTGTTATCTGATGAGGAAATCAGCGACAGAGCCGCATTAAATCAAAACAGAACAGTGCAGCCTGTTGCTGAAACAACCAAACAACAAGAGCCGGAGTTGATTGTCAATATGCCTGAAATGACCATTGAAAACGATATTACATTCGAGTTCGAAGTTAATTCAACGGTAATTGAAGAGTTCGCTCCGGAGCCTCCCGTTATTGCAGCGACCCCTTCACCGGCACCAATCATTCATAATTTTCCAGGACCGCCTCCTGCCAGAAAGCATGAAGTAGAGTTTGAAAGTGAAGATCCCTTCCACAAAGCACAGGAACGCATCAGAAAATTGAAAGAAATGAGCATGAAAGTAAATACTCCCGGTGGTTTAGTTGATCTTGAAAAAGAACCGGCCTATAAAAGAAGAAACATTCAGCTCAATGATGTCCCTTCTTCAACAGAAAATGAAGTTTCGAGATTTACTCTTACTAATGATAAGGATAATAAGCCTGAAATTAAATCTAACAACAGCTTCCTTCACGACAGGGTAGACTAATTAAAAAAATTGAATTCTATGTCACTCGAAGAAACAATAAATTCCGATATTAAAACAGCAATGCTCGCTAAGAACGAAGCTGCATTGCGCGCTCTTCGTGCTGTTAAGTCGGCTATCCTTCTTGCTAAAACAAGTGGAGGCGGTACTGTGATCAGTCAAGATGACGAGATGAAAATTCTTCAGAAACTGGTGAAGCAAAGAAGAGAATCGGTTGATATTTATGAGAAGCAAGATCGTGCAGATTTATCGAAAGGGGAACTTGAAGAAATTACCGTTATCGAAAAATATCTCCCTGCTCAAATGTCGGAAGTTGATATTCGAACAGAATTAAAAAAGTTAGTCGATTCCTTGGGTGCAAAATCACCCGCCGATACCGGTAAAGTAATGGGTGCCGCCTCTAAAGCTTTTGCTGGTAAGGCCGATAATAAAATGGTGGCCGCAATTGTAAAAGAATTACTTGCAGGATAATAATTGAAAATAGGGTTAATTTTCGATTAATTAAAACCGGCTCCGGATTTTCCGCGGGCCGGTTTTTTTGTAAGATAGTTGTAAGAAATACCCGTTTTGGGTTCATCTTTTCAGACTTTTTTCAGTAAAAAAGGTGTTCATAGTTATACAAAACAGAAACCTATAGGTGCTGTTTTGTATAAATTTCAAAACGGAGAGCACCAACCGATTACCCATTTTATGACTGATTACAAGTGTAATTTATTGAATGATTTTTCACGGCTGTGGTGTGCCTTATTGCTATTGCTTGCAATTGGTGTGCTTTTACCACAAAGAGTAAACGCTACCCATGCAGCCGGTGCCGATCTCACTTACACTAGTCTGGGAGGACTTGTTTACCAGGTGGATGCCACTTTTTACAGAGATTGCAATGGAACTATGGAGCCGGGGAATGTGGCTATCAGTTACAAATCAGCATTATGTGGTTTCACACGCACAGCATTGGCTAATAAAATTCCTAATGATAACGGTTCCGAAATTACCATGCCCTGTGCAACGGCTCCGTCTACATGCAATGGTGGAAATTCTCCGGGCATTCGTAAATGGATATACAGAGCTATCATAACATTGCCTGCTGCCTGCTCCGATTGGATCTTCAGTTATCGCATCTGTTGCCGCAACTGTACCATCACCACCATACAAAACCCCTGTGCATCCGGTTCCGAAATCTATATTGAATCGGCACTCAACAATGTGGTTGCGCCTGAAAATAATTCTCCTCAATTCAGTAATGCCCCCATTGCCTTTGTATGCCTTGCGCAAAATTTTAATTATAATTCCGGTGTTTATGATGTTGATGGCGATTCTATTTCATACGAACTTATAGCACCAAAAACGAGTGCCACCACAGAGGTGTCTTATATTGCTCCGGCATCTCCTCAGGATCCTGTAATCAGCTCCACTCCTTTTTTGATGAATGCGGTAACAGGTGATATAAATTTTACTGCTTCGTCGCTTCAAATATCGGTAATGGCAATTCGTATAAATGAATTCAGGAATGGGGTGCTTATTGGAAACACGATTCGCGATATTCAGGTGTACACTCAAAATTGTTTTAATTCAATTCCAGTAGCATCAGGTATTAACGGAACATCGAATTTTATTACAACAACTTGCGCCGGACAACAGTTGTGTTTTACAATTAATACCGCTGATGCGGATTCTAATCAGACAGTAAATATTTCTGTTTCGAATCCCATTACCGGTTCAGTTATCAGTCATATTCCCGGAACGCGCCCGGGAGTACAATTTTGCTGGACACCCGGACAGAATGATATTTCTACTAATCCCCGTACTTTCACAGTAACAGTTTATGACGACGCATGTCCGTTTAGTGGTATTCAAACATTTTCCTATGCTGTTTTTGTTCAAGGATTGACATTAACTTCTTCAGCAACTAATCCAACATGTTTTGATGGTAATAATGGTTCTGCAAATGTGGTTGTTTCAGGTAGTGGACCTTTCGGTTATACATGGAATACAAATCCTGCTCAAACTACGGCACAAGCAACAGGTCTACATTCAGGAACTTATATTGTAACAGTAACCGATTCCTTCGGTTGTTCGACATCATCAAGTGCCAATATTTTTGACCCTCCAATTTCTATTACTGCTAATTGTGTAGTTACAGGCATGAATTCTTGTCAGGCGGGAAACAGTGCTGCTATTCAAACAAATAGTACAGGTGGAGTTGTTCCTTATTCTTATCAATGGAACACAGGAGCAACCACTGCTTCGTTACAAGGAGTAGCTGCCGGCACATATACGGTAACCGTTACCGATGCATTAGGATGTACCGCACAGGCAAATGGAAATATTCAACAAGGTGCCGGCGCAGTATCAGCAACCATTTCCACTGCTGCAAATGTTATGTGCTATGGACAAAATTCAGGAAGCATCCAACTTGCCGTCACCGGAGGTACCCTTCCATACAACTTTCAATGGAGCAATGGTTCAACTATTCAAAATCTCACAGGGATACCGGCAGGAAATTATCAGGTTACAATTACCGATGCCAATGGTTGCAGTACTTCGACCTCCGCAAATGTGATACAACCTTTTCAACCTCTGCAATTAGTAATGACTGCCATAAAAGATGTAAGTTGTTATGGTGGTAACGATGGATCAATAAATATAAATGTCACAGGTGGCACCGGAGCGTACCAATATATTTGGAGCAATGGGGCAAATGTTTCTGCAATCAACAATTTATTTGCAGGCATGTATACGGTATCCGTTACCGATGCCAATGGATGTAGTTCCATGATGTCGATTACAATCAATGAACCCGCATTACCAATTAGTGTTGTGCCCGTATCAATAGTTAATGTTTCCTGCATTCCCGGATCTGTTGGAACAATAGATATTTCAGTGAATGGTGGCACGGCTCCTTTTACCTATCTCTGGAGCAATGGATCTGTCACTCAGGATTTAATTAATTTACCATCCGGAAATTATTCAGTTACTGTTACTGATGTCAATAGTTGTTCGCAACAATCTTCATTCTCTATTGCAAATCATTCGGCAAATATTGTTGCAACTCAAGTAAACCATCAAAACGTTTTATGTTTTAATGGCACAGGTGGATTAATTGATTTGAATGTAAACGGAGGACAAACACCCTATTCATATTTATGGAGTAATGGCTCTACAACCGAATTAATTTCAGGACTTCAGGCAGGTAGTTACTCCGTCACTATCACCGATGCCAATGGATGTGAGGCTGTGTTCACTTATGAAATCCTTCAACCCTCATCGCCACTCATTCCTCAAATACAAATTTTACAAACAATCAGTTGCAATGAAGGAACAAATGGTGCTTTCAATCTCCAGCTAAATGGTGGTACAGCTCCCTATAGTTTCCTTTGGAGTAATGGTTCAACTTCTCAAAACCCGGCCGGTTTAGCATTTGGCATATATACGGTAACCGTTACCGATGAAAATGGATGTAATGCAATAATTAGTCAGCAATTATCTCAGCCAAATAATCCTCTCTTAATTTCCTTAAATTCTTTGACAGGAAGTAGTTGTGATTCTGTGTCATCTGTTATTACCTCTGCAGTTACCGGTGGAGTAGGTCCTTACAACTATTTATGGAGTACAGGATCAACTGCATCTCAAATACCAAGTTCTCAGGCAGGCTTATATTCATTGACTGTAACCGACAGTATTGGATGTGTGGCATTTGCTTCTATACAATCAACAGGAATTTCAAATTTTCTGCAGATTTCTGCAATTGTTTCTCAGCCAAATTGTATTAATGGTCAAACCGGTTCTATAAATATTAATGTTTCAGGCGGTGTGCCCGGATATAGTTTTTCATGGAGTCATGGGCCTTCGGTTCCGAATGTAAACGGTTTAGCTCCTGGTGTATATTCAGTAACAATAACTGATTCTATGGGTTGTTTTATCACGAAGGATTTTGAAATAATCGACCAAACTTCTGTTTCCATTCATCTGAATGGATCTTCATCGATATGTGTTGGAGAAACTGTTACACTTTGGATTGATACAATTACCGGTTCAACTTACCAATGGTATTATGCAGGTATTCCCTTAAATGGAGCAAATACAAATTCATTTACAACTCCTGCTTCCGGTACCTATGCAGTTGCTGTTACGAATACATGCGGTACTGTAATGTCGAATCAAGTGGTGATAATTGTTCGCTCAGTGGAGAATGCAGTTATCAGCAACAATCAAATTATCTGTCCACCGGAATCGGCTCAATTATTTGCATCGGGTGGAGTAACCTATGAATGGACACCAACAAACAACATCACATTCGCAAATGTACCCGATCCAATAGTGAATCCAGCAGTTTCAACAACGTATTCAGTAACCATCACCAATGAGTTCGGATGTAAAACAGAATTGAAGGTGGAGGTAGGAGTAGTTTGCGATTCACTTTTGGTACCTAACGCATTTTCACCGAATGGTGATGGTACTAACGACGGATATGTTATTGATGGCATTGAAAAGTATCCGGGAAACAAATTGTGGGTGTACAACAGGTGGGGGAATTTAGTTTACAAAGCCAAAGACTACCGCAACGACTGGAATGGAACCTCTAACATTTCAGGAATTTATATGAATAAAAAAGTTCCGGCAGGTACCTTCTATTTCATACTTGATTTGAATGATGGAAGTAAGCCGAAGTCGGGTTATTTGATTATTAGGAGATAATTTTTTTAATTTTTTAATTACTTCCGTAAAGAAATTTAATTCTTCACAAATTTTTTCACTTTCTGTTCTTGTTCTTTTGATAACTTGACAATGAATAATCCACTAGAGAACGAAGAACAATTTACCACTTTTGTAATTTCGGAATTTTCAACAGTACCATTCTCCTTATAAGCCAATTTTCCTGTATTGTCGAATACTGATATGTTAAAACTTTTTCCTTTTAAGTTAACGGCATTTACATTTAACATTTCCGTTCTGCCATCATATAAAATTGAAAGTTGAATTTCATTGGAATTAACATCATTTGATTCTAATTTTTGCTGAGGATCAAAAGGAGGGAGGCAAGGTATAGAAACTCTGAGTTAAATTTAGTAAAAAAATGGATCATCAGCCCAAAATTTTCTCAAATAGTACATTTTAGAACGAAAATATGCCTTTTTTATAAGCAAATCAATTAACTTTTAATTATATACCAACTAAATAAAGCAAAAAAAAAACGAGATCATTTTTATGATCCCGTTTTACTATATTATTAATAAGTGAGTTTATTCACTCACTACAGTAGTCCCCGCAAAAGGTCTTCCGTAAATTCTTTCTGTTTTGCTGTCTGGTTTAACAATTAAATTATTGGCATCATCCTGATAACATTGAACACGCATTCCGGTTACTACTTTTCCTTGCGCATCTTTTTCGTATCCTGTTAAACAAATTTCCCCCATGCTCATTTTAGAGAAAGTTACTTCACTTATATTAATGGGTTGTGATGATCGGCCGTTGCTTACTTGAGTAAGAACTTCAGTAGCTTTTGATTTTTCGACAAGAAGATGCACGTTACCATCATTATCGACTCTTCCAACAATATTTGATTGAGCAAAACTTGCACCTGTAAGTAAGGTGAACGCAAATGCTATAAAGAGAATTGATTTTTTCATAATATTATTTGATTTTGGAGTATACACTTTTAGATAGGCTTTTAACTCATATTTAAGTGCAAAGGTTTCGGTGTTTTAAAAATTTATTTTTTGTTGTGGAATCGCAGCTACAAATTCAGTATTCACAAGGGTTTCAGGCTTTTTATTTGTAAGATAACAACCACTTACACCCCGTTTTTGAAACCTTCTGAACCTTCATGCCGTTTCAGAACCGATTTAGTGTAGCAAAACCGCTAAATCAGCCAAAACTATAACCGTTACTCATTATGAAAAAGAGATTTTCAGATTTGTTAAATTATTCAGGAATTACCCGTCTTTCGACGCTGGTGGCTGTTGTGACTTTGCTTAGTTTATTGCAAAGCAATCAGCAATTGCATGGAGAGGGTTCTCCGCAGTTTAAGCCTGATACGACCAAAACAACCTTCCTGATGATCCTGAACACGCAGCCTACCTATGGCACGTTTGCAGGATATTCAGCTACCGACACCAACAGGTTGTTTATCCGTATCAATAATGCATCCACAGAGAGGATTTATTTTGGTATTGGTCAAAGGACTTCAGGAACTGATTGGTACTTCCGGGTAAAGGATCCGAATGGTAACGTGGTTTATGGTCCTACTTTGCTGCCTACAGCAGGAACGGGATTTATTCCCAATCACCGCCAAGCTATAGCAGGTCCGAACCTTTTTAATGCATTAGGTTATGCGCCTATCGTAATTACTCCTACAGCAGGTGTCAATGGTAATTATTATATTGAATTTAACAGAGGGCATGGAACAAATGTTGCCAACAACTCAGAAATAGGATTAGGCATTTTTGATGTCACTGTTGGTGTACCTACTACACTAACCACCAGTCCGGGTCGTTTGTTCTCCTATAACTGGAGTTTTAATACCGATTCTTATGCGAACCAGTTTTATGGAAGTTTTTATATTTATGGAGCCGATAGTTCGGTAACAAATGTGAATTTGAACGGGATTAAACCTTATAAATTTCGAGTATCCTGTAATAGCTATGGAACATTAGCAACCGGAACTCCGGCTGCAAAAAGAAGATCTCAATTGGGTTTTCAAGTACCCCCAGAACTAAAATTGTTTTTAAGAGATCCTGAAATTACCGCTTTCCCTAGCGGAACATTATTGTTTATGAGCGGAAGTGTAACTCTTAGTGGTTGTACACGAGATTCATTATGCATAAACATCAATCTGGTTAAGAGATCAGATGTTACCATATTAATTGATCGAAATAATAATGGTGTGTTCAATCCGGGAACGGCCGACAGACAATTATTTTTTCTCGGTGTTGACCCCGGTACTTCGTGTCTGCCATGGGATGGAAGGGATGGGTTAGGGAACTTTATTACACCCGGTACCCCTGTGCGTATTTTCATAAGTGTAGAATCCGGTGAGGTGAACTTGCCAATATTCGATGTAGAAAGTCACCCTTCCGGGTATTCTATGTCGGTTATACGGCCTGCCGCGGCTCTTTTTGTGGATTCATTATATTATGATGATGCATTAGTAGGTGGAGCAACAAATTTAAATGGTTGTGCTTTTCCTTGTCATACATGGGTTTCAAATCCCGCTAACACTGAGACTAATTCAATAGGTAATAATAATACTATCAACAGTTATTGGTTTGCCCGTAAGCAAAGTATCCAGGTAAATTTAACTATGCCTGATTATTTAATTACTAATGCAGGCCCTAATCAAAGCTTATGTGTAGGTACTGCCGGGCAGGATACTGTTCAACTGAGCGGTTCTATTGTATATAGTCTTGGAGTTTATAATGGCTCTAAACGATGGACCACTTTAGGTTCAGGTTCCTTCCTTCCTAATGATTCATCTTACACAGCACGTTATGTTCCTTCAGCAGCCGATATTACAGCCGGAAGTGTTACACTTTTGTTACGTCCACGATATGCTTGTACCAATCCTATCGATACTGTTATTATTACTTTAAGAAGGACTCCTGTGCTAAGTGGTACTGCTTCCAATGTAAATTGCTTTGGACAACCTACCGGTGGAATTTCTTTATCTGTTTCAAACAGCACCGCTCCCTATACTTATAACTGGAGCAATGGAACAACATCTCAAAATCTTTCAGGTGTTGCTTCCGGCACTTATACTGTTACTGTTACCAGTGCAAATGGATGTTCAGCAACATTATCACGAATTGTAACACAACCACCAGCTGCTTTGAGTTCTTCTGCAGGTGCAATTACAAACATAAATTGCTTCGGGCAAACTAATGGCTCCGCAGCTCTTACCGTTACAGGTGGAACAGCTCCTTACACATACAATTGGAGTAATGGAAACACAGCTCAAAATCTTTCAGGGGTTGGTGCAGGAACATATACTGTGACTGTCACTGATGGACAAGGATGTACTTCAACAACTTCATCAATTACTATTACAGGACCTACTGCAGCGTTATCATCTTCCGTTAGTTCTGTTACCAACATTGCTTGTAGAAATCTGCCAAGTGGTGCCATAACATTAAATGTTGCCGGTGGAACAAGTCCCTATTCTTATTTATGGAGCAATGGTTCTACATCGCAAAATGTTAGTGGTTTAGCTGCCGGTACTTATAGTGTTACAGTTACCGATTCAAAAGGTTGTACTTCGCAATTAAGTAGTACACTCACACAACCTGCAGCCATTTTAAGTGGTAATGCAGTAGTGAGTCAGCAAGTAAATTGTTTTAGTGGTAATAATGGTGCTGTTAATTTATCCGTTTCAGGTGGAACTTCTCCTTATACTTTTATTTGGAGTAATGGACAAACAACCGAAGATATCGGTGGCTTAACTAGTGGTACCTATACAGTAACTGCAACTGATGCGAATGGATGTACTTCTGTGCATTCTGCAACGGTTACACAACCTGTCGCCGCTCTTAGCAGCACCATCGGTTCCTCTGCAAACGTAAATTGTTTTGGTGGTACTAATGGAAATATAAACATTAATGTTGCAGGAGGAACCGCTCCTTACACTTATGTGTGGAGTAATGGTCAGTCTACTCAGGATTTAACCGGACTCTCATCCGGAACTTATACCGTGACTGTGACCGATGCTAATAGCTGTACTGCTTCGCAAAGTACAACACTTACTCAACCGGCAGCTGCATTAAGCAGTTCGCTTTCTACCAGTCAAAATGTAAATTGTTTTGGTGGAAATAACGGATCATTGGATTTAACAGTGAATGGAGGAACATCACCGTACACTTATTCATGGAGTAGTGGTCAATCAACACAGGATATTAGCGGACTTGGTTCCGGAACATATACAGTAACTGTTACAGATGCTAACGGTTGTACACAGTTAGAATCACAAACTGTAAATCAACCTGCTGCTGCATTGAACGGATCTACCAATGTGGTAAGTGCGGTCTCCTGTTTTGGTGGTGCCGATGGACAGGTTTCATTATCTGTAAACGGCGGTACAGCTCCTTACACTTTTGCATGGAGTAACGGTCAAACAACTCAGAACTTAAGCAATCTTTCAAATGGCACATATACTGTGACCGTTACAGATGCTAATGGTTGTACTTTGGTACGGAATGCAATTATTTCACAACCTGTTGCCGCTTTGAGCGGAAGCACTACAACCACTTCTAATATTTCATGTTTCTCAGGTAACAATGGTGCAATTGATTTGACCGTTGCCGGTGGAACAGCACCTTATTCTTATAACTGGAGCACAGGTGCCACTTCTCAGGATCTCACTAGTTTGCCTGCAGGAAGTTATAATGTTACTATAACCGATGCTAATGGTTGTTCGGCAAATGCTACCGGAACTATTTCTCAGCCGGTAGGAGCACTCTCCGCCAACATAAACATATCTCAAAATATTCCTTGTTTTGGTGGTGGAAATGGTGCCATCGATTTAACTATTACCGGTGGAACAGCTCCTTATTCTTACAATTGGAGCACCGGTGCCTCTTCTCAGGATATCAGCGGATTGGCTGCCGGTGTTTATACCGTTACTATCTCCGATGCTAACGGATGTAATTCAACTGCAACAGGAACAATTACTCAACCGTCCGCTGCTCTTGCTTCTTCCATCACAGGAAATCAACCTGTATTATGTAATGGAGGGAATAATGGTTCACTCACTCTTGCGGTAACAGGCGGAACTTTCCCATACAGTTTTGTCTGGAGCAACGGACAAACTACTCAGGACCTTCTGAATTTATCGGCCGGGACTTATACTGTTACAATTACTGATGCAAATGGTTGTACTACAACACGAAATGCAACTGTTAATCAACCCGCTGCTGCATTAAATGCAAACGCAACTGTAACGCAACAAGTACTTTGTAATTCAGGCAACAGCGGTATCGTTGATCTCTCTGTGAGTGGAGGTACTGCACCTTATACTTATGCATGGAGCAATGGATCGGTTTCACAAGACATTTCAGGTGTTACTGCCGGAACTTATTCAGTTGTAATTACCGATGCTAATGGATGTAATACCAATGCAAGTGTTACTGTAACAGAACCTTCTGCAGCATTAGGTGGCACGGCTTCTTCTACTCAACAGGTAAATTGTTTTGGTGGTAATAACGGGGCTGCAAGTGTTACCATTACTGGAGGTACTTTACCGTACACTTACTTGTGGAGTAATGGTTCTTCATCACAAAACATATCGGGACTTACAGTTGGCACATATACAGTAACCGTTACAGATGCTAACGGATGTACAACTATTAAAAATACTTCCATTACTCAACCTGTTGCAGCATTAAGCGCAACCTCTTCTGTAAGCCAAAACGTTTCTTGCTTTGGTGGAACAAATGGTGGAATAAATGTCAATGTTTCAGGAGGAACTTCTCCTTATACTTATTTGTGGAGCAATTCATCCACAGCACAAAACTTAACCGGCGTTTCATCCGGTACTTATTCCGTAACCATCACCGATGCTAATGGATGTACGGCAACTCAATCAAGAACCATTACACAACCGGCAGCTGCTTTGAATTCATCAGCGTCAGCTTCTCAAAATGTTTCATGCTTTGGCGGAAATAACGGTTCGGTTTCATTATCGGTTTCCGGTGGAACAGCTCCTTATACTTACAATTGGAATATTGGAGCTTCAACACAAAATCTTTCCGGACTTTCTTCCGGAACGTATACCGTTACCGTTACTGATGCCAATGGTTGTAGTTCAAATTCTTCAGTAACTATAACGCAACCTTCAGCTTCGTTGACAGCAACTGCAAATGTATCTCAGGCTGTCTCTTGTTTCGGAGGAAACAATGGTGCCATATCTTTAACTGTTAATGGTGGAACATCTCCATATACCTATAACTGGAGCAATGGAGCTTCCACTCAAAATCTTAGTGGTCTTGCCACCGGAAGTTATTCTGTTACGGTTACGGATGCTAATGGATGTACGTCAATTCAATCGTTGAATGTTACACAACCTTCGGCTGCTTTAAGCGGAACTGCCCTTGCAGGCCAAAATGTTTCTTGCTTTGCAGGAACTAATGGTACCATCAATCTAACTGTAAATGGCGGAACATCTCCTTACACTTACAACTGGTCGAATGGAGCATCTACTCAAAATTTAACTTCACTTTCTTCAGGTACCTATACTGTTACTGTTACTGATGTTAACGGATGTATTCTGAACAGAAATGCAATCGTGACGCAGCCAGCAGCCGCTCTTAATAGCAATGCAGTAGCATCACAAAATGTTTCTTGTTTTGCAGGATCCAATGGCGCTATCAACTTAACTGTTAATGGTGGAACGGTTCCTTATACTTATACTTGGAACAATGGACAAACTACCCAGGATATTAGCTCACTTGCATCCGGAACCTACACTGTTTCAGTAACCGATGCAAATGGTTGTACTCTTACTCAATCTGCAACCGTTACTCAACCAGCAGCATCTTTATCTGCATCAGCAAACGTTTCTCAAAATGTTTCTTGCTACGGTGGTGCTAATGGAACTTTGATTTTGACTGTTTCCGGAGGAACTGCGCCATTTACTTATGCATGGAACAACGGAGCATCGAGCCAGAATTTATCAGCACTTGTTTCTGGAATATATACTGTAACCGTTACAGATGCCAACGGTTGTACATTTAATGAGACAGCAGGTGTTTCGCAACCTGAAGCAGGTTTGGCTGTTTCTCCAACTGTTAATCAAAATGTATCCTGTTTTGGAGGTAATAATGGTTCAGTAGCACTTAATGTAACAGGAGGTACTTTACCATACACATACAATTGGAGTAATGGTACATCATCATCAGGATTGTCTGGTGTTTCATCAGGCACATATACAGTTACTGTTACAGATGGTAACAGTTGTGTTGCCACACAAACAGTTGTAGTTAATCAACCGTCGGCAGCACTAGCATCATCAGCATCGGTTAGCCAGCAAGTAAGTTGTTTCGGTGGAAATAATGGTGTTGTTGATTTAACTGTTTCCGGAGGTACCGCTCCTTATTTCTATAGCTGGAGTAATGGATCATCTACCCAAGATTTATTTGGTGTTGCAGCAGGAAGTTACACTGTTTCTGTAACTGATAACAATGGTTGTACCACTACAAGAACGGTTACTGTTACTCAGCCATCCGCTTCTCTTTCAGGTTCAACCACAACAACAGCAAATATCTCCTGTTTCTCTGGAAATAATGGTGCAATTGATCTTAGCGTTAGTGGTGGAACTGCACCCTATTTATACAACTGGAGTACAGGTGCCACCACTCAGGATGTGACTGCACTTGCTGCCGGTACCTATACAGTTACTATCACCGATGCAAACGGATGTACTGTAATTACAACAGGACAAATTTCTCAGCCTGCCGGTGCTCTTGCTTCCGGTGTGAGCGTTTCTCAAAACGTTTCATGTTTTGGTGGGGCGAATGGTTCATTAAATCTCACGGTAAATGGCGGAACAGCTCCTTACACTTATATTTGGAGCAATGGAGCTGTTACACAAGATATTTCAGGATTGCCTGTGGGAACTTATACAGTTACTGTTTCTGATGGTAATGGATGTAATAATGTTCAAAGTGCAACTATCTCTCAACCTGCTGCCGCTTTAAGCGGAAGTGCAAGTGTTAGTCAGCAGGTAAATTGTTTTGCAGGTTCTAATGGTGCCATCAATCTGATAGTTTCAGGCGGCACTGCACCATACTCATACAACTGGAGTAACGGATCAACATCACAAAATTTAACCAACCTTTCATCAGGAACTTATTCAGTTACTATCTCAGATGTTAATGGTTGTACTACTCTTCAATCAGCAACTGTTACTCAACCTGCTGCGGCACTTTCCGGTTCAGCAAATGCTTCTTCACAAGTATCTTGTTTTGCAGGAAGTAATGGTGCAATTAATCTTACAATTTCAGGTGGTACCGCTCCTTTTACTTATGCCTGGAGCAATGGTGCATCTACCGAAGATATCAGCGGACTTACCGCCGGAACTTTTACAGTATCGATTACCGATGCTAACAGCTGTATCACTTCAGCATCCGCACAAATTATACAACCGGCTGCTGCTTTAGCTTCAGGATTAAATGTGTCTCAAAATGTTTCATGTTTTGGTGGATCAAACGGAGCTCTCGATCTTACTGTTAATGGTGGCACTGCTCCATATACTTATGCATGGAGTAACGGATCATCATCACAGGATCTTTCAGGATTATCTTCCGGAACATTTACAGTTACTGTTACCGATGCAAATGGATGTACATCTGTTCAATCAGGTTCAGTGTCACAACCTGCGGCTGCTCTTAGTGGAACCGCTTCTGTAACTCAACAAGTGAATTGTTTCGCCGGAAACAATGGTGCAATCGGCCTTGTGGTGAATGGTGGAACCGCTCCGTATGCATTCCTCTGGAGCAATGGTTCAACGTCACAAAACATCAACAACCTCTCCTCAGGAACTTATTCCGTTACTGTTACCGATGCAAATGGTTGTATCACTAATAATTCAGCAACCATCACTCAGCCTATTGCTGCTCTATCCGGATCAACAAACGTTTCGTCCCAGGTATCCTGTTTTGCAGGAAGTAATGGATCAATTAATCTTACTGTCAATGGTGGTACCAGTCCGTATTCTTATTCATGGAGCAATGGTGCATCAACGCAAAATATTACCGGTCTTTCAGCCGGCACTTACACAGTCACTGTTACCGATGGTAATGGATGTACAACTTCAGCATCTTCGCAAATCACTCAGCCTGCTGCTTCATTAACTTCCTCATTAAATGCTTCTCAAAATGTTTCATGCTTCGGCGGAAACAATGGAAGTATAGATGTTAATGTAAGTGGTGGTACTACTCCATACTCATACAACTGGAATAGTGGCCAGAGTACACAGGATCTTTCCAATCTTTCGGCCGGATCATACACTGTAACAATCACCGATGCGAATGGTTGTACCGGCACCCAAACGGCAACTATATCACAACCTGTTGCTGCTTTATCAACCAATGCAAACACCTCAAGCCAAGTCAATTGCTTTGGAGGAAACAATGGGCAAGTATTGCTTACTGTTATTGGAGGATCTGCTCCTTACACTTATATCTGGAGCAATGGACAGTTTACACAGGATATTACCAATTTATCTGCAGGAACATTTACAGTTACCGTTACCGATGCAAATGGATGTACTTCTGTTAGCACGGCTACAGTTACCCAACCAACTGCAAGCCTTTCAGGATCTACAACAACAACAGCTAATATTTCTTGTTTCTCAGGAAACAATGGAGCTATCGATCTTACAGTAGTTGGTGGAACTTCTCCTTATACTTTCAACTGGAGCACGGGTGCAGTATCTGAAGACCTTAACGGATTATCTGCAGGAAGTTATAGTGTTACTATTACCGATGCAAACGGTTGTACTGCTGTATCAAGTGGTACCATTTCACAACCTGTAGGTGCCCTTTCTACCAACATCAATATCGCTCAAAATATTCCGTGTTTTGGAGGTGGGTCAGGTGCAGTTGATTTAACGGTAAGCGGTGGAACAACTCCTTACATTTACATCTGGAGTAACGGACAAACAATTGAAGATATCAGTGGCCTTGCTGCAGGTGTTTATACCGTAACAATTACCGATGCAAACGGATGTAACACTTCAGCATCTGCAACTATTACACAGCCTTCTGCAGCTCTTGCTTCATCCGTTTCTTCAAACCAACCTGTTCTTTGTTTCGGTGGTAACAATGGATCACTGGATGTTACTGTATCAGGTGGAACGTTCCCCTATACTTTCGTTTGGAGCAATGGACAAACAACTCAAAATATTCTTAACTTAACATCAGGAAATTATACAGTTACTGTTACCGATGCAAATGGTTGTACTTCTTTACAAAATGCAACTATTACACAGCCTTCGGCAGCATTATCTTCATCGGCATCAATCACTCAACAAGTGCTTTGTTTCGCAGGAAATAACGGTTCAGTAAATTTGACCGTATCCGGTGGAACTTCACCATATACTTATGCATGGAGCAACGGTGCTGTATCTGAAGATCTAATAGGTCTTGCAGCCGGAACATACACTGTTAATATTACTGATGCTAACGGTTGTGCAGATGTGCAAACTGTGACTATTACACAACCTGCAGCAGCATTAAGTACTACTGCAGCATCATCACAACAAGTGAATTGCTTTGGTGGTGCTAATGGAAGTATTGGTTTAACTGTTAATGGTGGAACTGCTCCTTACATTTATTTGTGGAGTAATGGTTCATCAACCCAAAATATTTCAGGTCTTATTGCCGGAACATACACAGTAACCGTTACCGATGCGAATGGCTGTACATCAATTTCATCAGCATCTGTAACTCAGCCTTCAGCATCTGTTTCTGCAACAGCAGTAGCCGATCAAAATGTATTCTGCTTCGGTGGAAATAATGGATCAGTGAACCTGGATGTAACCGGCGGTACTTCACCATATACTTTTGTTTGGAGCAATGGCGCAAACACTGAAGATCTTTCAGGGCTTACAAGTGGAACTTATAATGTAACTATTACTGATGCCAACGGATGTACTGCATCGGCTTCAGCAACAATATCTCAGCCGTCAGCTGCATTGAGTAGTTCTACTACAACTACTTCTAACATATCGTGTTTCTCCGGCAACAATGGTGCAATCGATCTTACAGTTTCAGGTGGAACCGCTCCATACACTTTTGTTTGGAATACCGGTGTCACTACTGAAGATATATCAGGACTTGCAGCCGGAACGTATACGGTGATCGTTACCGATGCCAATGGTTGTACCTCAGTTGCTAATGGAACAATAAACCAACCGGCAGGATCACTGGCAACTTCTCTGGCTCCAACACAAAACGTATTCTGTTTTGGTGGAAATAACGGAGGACTCGATCTTACGGTAAGTGGAGGAACGGCACCATATACTTATGTGTGGTCGAATGGTCAGGTTACCGAAGATATTAGTGGACTTTCTGCTGGTATTTATACTGTGAGCATTTCCGATGCAAACGGTTGTGTTGCTTCTCAAACAGCGTCAATCACGCAACCTTCTGCATCACTTAGCGCAGCCTCTTCTTCTGTGCAACCTGTACTTTGTTTTGCAGGTGCCAATGGCTCTATCGATATTAATGTATCAGGAGGAACTGCACCCTACACTTTTGTTTGGAACAATGGAAGTACTTCGCAAAATATTAATGGTCTTACTTCAGGAACATATTCAGTTACTGTTACTGATGTGAATGGATGTACAACTAATTTAACTGAAACAATTTCACAACCATCAGCTTCATTGTCAGCAATTCCTACAGTTTCACAAAATGTTAATTGCTTTGGTGGATCCGATGGTTCGGCAGTTGTTAACGTAACCGGTGGAACTGCACCTTATACTTATGCATGGAGCAATGGTGCTGTAACATCGTCAATCACAGGTTTGCCTACAGGAAATTATCAGGTAACAGTAACCGATGTGAACGGTTGTTCAACAACTTCAAATATTGACATTACTCAACCAACAAATGCTTTAGCATCTACAATCAACGGCACACAAAATGTTCTTTGTTTCTCAGGAAATAATGGTTCACTCGATGTGAATGTTGTTGGTGGAACAGCTCCATATTCTTATTCATGGAATACAGGCGCATCTACTCAGGACATCAGCAATCTTACAGCGGGAACGTACACTGTTATTATTACTGATGCAAATGGTTGCACCGAAACTATTTCAGGTGCCATCACAGAACCTTCTGCTGCACTGAATATCACTGCAGGAACAAACGTAAATGTGGCTTGTTTCGGTGGAAATGATGGTGCAATTGATATTTCAGTATCCGGTGGTACCGCTCCTTACAATTATGTTTGGAGTAATGGATCTACATCAGAAGATATCAGCAATCTCTCTTCAGGAACTTATTCAGTAACTGTTACCGATATTAACGGATGTACACAAAATCAATCGGTGACTATCTCTCAACCTGTTGCTTCATTAAGTGCATCAGCTGCTATTACCGGAACCATTTCATGCTTCTCAGGAAACGGTGGTGCCATAGATGTAACGGTTTCGGGTGGAACTGCTCCTTATACCTTTGTTTGGAATACCGGAGCAATCACCGAAGATCTTGCCTCACTAGCGGCCGGTACATACTCAGTAACTATCACCGATATTAACGGTTGTATATTTAATACTTCTGCAACTATTACACAACCTGCCGGTGCTTTGGCTTCATCTTTAAACATTGTTCAAAATGTTCAATGTTTCGCTGGTGCGGATGGAGAATTAGATGTAACTGTTTCCGGTGGCACTGCACCATATTCATTCGTCTGGTCAAATGGTTCAACAACCGAAGATCTTTCAAACCTTGTGGCAGGAACATATACTGTTAATATCACCGATGTAAATGGTTGTATCTCTTCTCAAACAGGAGTTATCTCACAACCTTCTGCAGTGCTTGCATCATCAATTAACGCAACACAAAATGCAGGTTGCTTTGGTGCCAACAGCGGATCTATTGATCTGAATATTACAGGTGGTACCATTCCTTATTCTTTTGCATGGAGCAATGGTGCTGTAACAGAAGATATTTCTAACATACCGGCAGGTACCTACACTGTTTCGGTGATGGATGCCAATGGTTGTACTTCTACCCAATCTGCTACTATCACACAGCCTTCAGCGGCTCTCTCTGCTTCAAGTCAGGTGAATAACAATGTGTCGTGCTTTGGTGGTACGAATGGAACAATTGATTTATCGGTGAATGGTGGAACCGCTCCATATGTATTTGTATGGAACAACGGTGAAACTACCGAAGATATTAATAATCTTCCTTCCGGAATTTATATCGTAAATATTACTGATGTTAATGGATGTGTTACATCTGACACGGCTGAAGTCACGCAGCCTTCTGCTGCACTTTCTTCTAATATCAACGCTAGTCAGAATGTACTGTGCTTCGCAGGTGCTAACGGGTCAATTGATCTTTCTGTCAACGGTGGAACAATACCATACTCATTCAACTGGAGCAATGGTTCATCAACAGAAGATCTTGCAGGATTAACTGCAGGTACCTACACAGTTACCATCACCGATGCAAACGGTTGTACACAACAAAATACTGCTGTTATTTCCCAACCGGTTGCTGCATTGTCAGGAGCTGTTTCCGGAACCAATAACGTAGGTTGTTTTGGTGGATCAACAGGTTCTGCTGATGTAACAATCACTGGTGGAACACAGCCTTACACATTTGTTTGGTCGAATGGTTCTTTAACTGAAGATCTTGCAGGACTGACTTCCGGCACTTACACGGTAACCGTTACTGATGCCAATGGATGTATTGAAAATCTTTCCGTAACAATTACCGAACCTTCTGCTGCACTCGCATCTGCGTTGATTGTAACACAACAGGTAGCCTGTTTTGCTGATGAAACCGGCTCAATAGATCTTACTGTTTCCGGTGGTACCGCTCCTTATTTATATTCTTGGAGTAATGGTTCTACTAGTGAAGACATTAGTCTGTTATTTGCCGGCACCTATTCTGTAACCGTTACCGATGCCAATGGATGTACATCTGATGGACAAGCTACAATAACTCAACCAGTTTCTCCTTTACTCTCCCTGATATCAGTTACTTCAAATGTATTCTGTACAGGTGGTGCCACCGGAGCACTTGATCTCACCATCAACGGTGGAACAGCTCCTTACACATTCCTGTGGAGTAATGGATCCACTAATGAAGATATAAGTAATCTTGCTACCGGCGTATATACCGTCACCGTTACTGATGCAAATGGATGTACCTCTATCGCTTCCGGTGGAATAGGACAACCTGGTCAACAATTGACAGCCGCTGTTTCAGTCATCCAAAATATTCTCTGTTTCAATGGTAACAATGGATTTATTGATGTAACAATTTCCGGAGGAACGGCTCCTTTTGTTTACACGTGGAGCAATGGTGCCACTACCGAGGATATCGGAGGATTGATAGCAGGTATCTATACCTTATCAGTAACAGATGCCAATGGATGCGATACTTCTCTTACTGCAACTGTAGTACAACCTCAGGCACCACTTATTCCGGTATTGTTGGTTAATCAGAACGTGTCATGTTATGGCGGTTCCGACGGACAATTAGGTTTAACAGTCAGCGGTGGTACACCTCCTTATATTTACCTCTGGAGCAATGGATCAACCAGCGCAAATCTTAATAACGTTCCTGCCGGAGCCTATACTGTAACTATCACCGATGGAAACGGTTGTAATGCGATCATCACCGAAAATGTTACACAACCTGCCAGTCCATTAATAGCTCCAATTTCTGTTGGTCAGCCGGTAGCTTGTTTTGGAGCCACTAACGGAACCATTACTGCAAATGCAACCGGCGGAACACCGGCATACACTTTCCTTTGGAATACCGGCGCAACTACCGGTACACTTAACGGTCTTACTGCAGGAACTTACTCTGTAACTGTTACCGATAGTAAGGGCTGTACATATTCTGAAACAATAACACTCAATCAGCCATCTGCACCTCTTGCCTTGTCAGGTATCACTACCGTTGCCAACTGTTTAGATAGCATAGGTGGATCTGTTACAATAAGTGTAACCGGCGGTACACTGCCATATGGCTATCAATGGAGTAATGGTACAACAGCACAAAATATTCCTGTTGCAATGCCCGGAACATATACCGTAACCGTTACTGATGCGAATGGTTGTTCAGAAACCGGTGCATATGTTGTTGGAAACAATTCAGAGTTCCAAATTACTCCAGGTGGGCCTACTACCATTTGTGTGGGTGAAACTGCAACTCTTATCGCGGATTCCATAGCCGGAGGAACTTACCAATGGTATTATGAAGGAAATGTTCTGAATGGTGCAACAGGAAATGTGTTCATCACGCCTGCAGCAGGATTTTATTCTGTAAGCATCACAGTTCCTTGCGGTACCTTCTTTACTGATTCAATAGAAGTTGTTGTTAAGTCAATTGAAAATGTATCCATCAGCAACAATCAAATTATATGTCCTCCTGAATCGGTGCAATTGTTTGCATCAGGTGGAGTAACCTATGTTTGGACGCCAACGAATAATATCACGTTCACCAATGTACCTGATCCAATAGTAAACCCATTGATTACAACGACCTATACTGTAACTATCACCAATGAGTTTGGATGTAAAACTGATCTGAGTGTTGAAGTAGGAGTAGTGTGTGATTCATTGCTGGTACCCAACGGATTCTCACCGAACGGTGATGGAACCAACGACGGCTATGTGATTGACGGTATCGAAGACTATCCGGGCAATAAATTGTGGGTGTACAACCGATGGGGAAATTTGGTTTACAAAGCTAAAGACTATCGCAACGACTGGGATGGAGTTTGTAATGTGTCGGGTATTTACATGGGTAAGAAAGTGCCAACCGGTACCTACTACTTCATACTGGATCTGAATGACAACAGCAAACCAAGAGCAGGATATTTAATCATCAGACGATAAACGAGGGAGGAGACATACAAATGAAAACAAGAACAACGAAAAAGCTAACAGCTATGAAAATACTAAAAAGCGCCTTCTTATCAGCCATTGCACTTGTAATGGTGCAACAAACGGCGCAGGCACAATTTGAACCTCAGTTCACTCAGTATATGTTCAACGAGATGTTCATCAACCCTGCATATGCGGGTAGCCGTGAGCAGATATCCGCAACAATGGTTTACCGAAATCAATGGGTAGGGCTAGAAGGCTCTCCGAAAACCCAAACGGCCAGTGTGCACGGACCATTGATGAACAAGAAACTTGGACTGGGTCTCACCATCATGAATGAAACAATTGGGGTTACCCAACAATTTGCCATGTATGGGAATTATGCTTTCCGGATGCAGATGGGCACAAAAGGCGCCTTTGCATTAGGACTGCAGGGAGGCTTCATCAGTCACCAGGAAGATTTGAGTGAAGTAATTACAAATGAGGAGAACGATAATGAATTTTTATTCAACACGCCTAAAGTAATTCTTCCTAATGTAGGATTTGGTATGTATTATAACACCGACCGGTTTTATGCGGGATTGTCGATACCACGAATGTTCAAAAATAATGTGGCGGGCGATGGATCGAGTGAAGTGAGTAATAGCATGAACTTTAAGATATGGCATTATTATGCTACTACAGGTTACATATTCCCGATTTCTGAATCGGTAAAATTGAAACCATCGTTAATGATAAAAGCTGTACAGGGAGCTCCAATTATTGCTGATGTCACAGTGAATGCATTATTTAAAGATGTGTTCTGGCTGGGGATATCATATAGAACTGAGGATTCGTTCGCAGGTCTCGCAGCTTTCCAAATCACCCCACAACTTAGGGTAGGTTATTCTTACGATTACACCACCACCGAACTAAACAACTACAACAACGGTACACATGAAATAACATTGGGATATGATTTCTCCTTCAACAAAAAGAAAGTAGTAACACCAAGGTACTTCTAAAAAGAAAGATTATAATTTAATAAATGAAACAGGCTTCAGTTGAGGTCTGTTTTTTATTTTGATGAAATAGGTGCCAGCCGATAAATGTGAAACATTGATTTGCTCTTCACTTGTTTTTACACTATAAGTTTGTAATTTATTTCCTGTAATATTGTACAGCTCAAATTTTTCGCCTTCGAAAAAATAATTATCTGCAAATCGAATATTTAAAATGTCTTTAACAGGATTTGATAAAATACTCAGGTAGGAGGAGGGATCTTCAAGTTCATCTCCCAGCCCAGTTATGTAATCACAAGTTGGTACCACACCAGTAGTAAAAGTGAAACCGGACACCTCCGGGAGGCACTTGCCCATCCCACCAATCAGGAACAATTGGTACTATTTTGTTCATCGTAACACCGGATATAGTTACACTGTATAATGAATCAATAACTATAGTGTCTCCATCACAGCTATTGTAACTATCAGGCGCTGTTATGAATTGCTCACCCGGAAGCTGGTTGTCGATGAAAAGTATATTGAACTGGTTGTTATAAAAAATAAATACTGTGTCATTGCTCTGGTAAGTATACCATGTAGGACCAGGCTGACTGGAAGGCCCTCCTCCTGGGGAAAACGTATATATTCCTGACCGATGTGATCTCAAAATATCACAAACAATTCCATTTGCAAAAGTAGTATCCCCATCCTCCCAAATTTCAAAATAACCGTAATAGAAGAAAACGTCACCTTCAGTATAAAACCAATGCGCTCCCGGCTGAGCCCAGGTTGTAGGCTGTGATTGACCAGTGTTTGGTGTAAACTGGAATCCTAAAACTATTAGAAATGCGATGAGTAAAAATCTTATTTTCATGTTATTGAAAGTTAGAATATAGTCGAAGCTATTCAAAAAATCCACTATTCCAAATTTTGCATGAACATCTTGGCGTTCAACGATTTAAATATAAGATCAATCCAAATGATAAATCAGGAAAGCCGATCATCTTTCGACAACCGGCTTACAAAGTGTGTTATTAATTTTTTATTTATATATCACTTCACGCATCATTTTGCTTCCATACATTTCACGTAAATTTACACGAGCCTGATTTACAGTTTTGATAGCTTCTTCACCACCCATTACCTTTTTGCGGAGGGCTTCCCATTTAGCTTCATTGCCTTCCGTAGAAGCCAGATCTTTTGTTTCTACCATGAGCATAATATCAAAATCTTCAGGATTTGATGCACTTCCACTCAAAATTTTGTAGGAAATGATGAGTCCTTGTGCTTTGGCTTCATCATTAATAGCTTTCCAGTTGGCCTTCAAACTATTCAGATATTCCACACCCATGTTGGCTTTAGTTTTAACCATGGAAACGGTCCATACAGTTCCTGAAGTGTATTGACGATCCTGTGCAAATGCTGATACATTAATCAGCATAAATACCAATAAAGAGCAAATTGCTGTTGTTGAGAATGATTTTTTCATAGTGTTTTTTTTATATGGTTAATTTATTTTGAGAGTTTTGGTAGTCCGTTGTATATGGCATCTTTGTGATGGGAGAAGTAGCCGCTCATTTTCTTCATAAATTCGGAACGTTGCTTTGAATCAGGCCAAGCTTGTTTTTCTAATTCTGCACTACGATCACCGGCTTTTTCAATACTGCTCCAATCAGCGTATTCAGAAATAGATACTAATTCCCTGCTATCTTCTGTCCAGAAATGCCACATAGTTTTTTCACTTAATACCAATTCATTTTTCATGATTACTTTAGTGTGGTATTCCTCAAGAATTGATGCCAGTGTGGCTCTTTCAGTACTGTCCATTGTACTTTTTACGTATTGTGTTTGCACAACATAAATGGTGTTTTTGGTGGATTGTGCATTCAATTCCGAAAATTGAAATAAAAGCGGTAAAGCAATTGCGAGCATTAAAGTTAATTTTTTCATTATGATGTTAGGTTTAGTTGTTTATGTAAAAATGCATGGAAGAAATTTCAAAAAACTGCCAATAACCCCCCAAAAAACTGACAGATGATGAAAAAATTAGAATGTTATTTAATTGATATTCATTATGTTGCAGAAACGAAAAATAAAATTGCAAATTTCTATCTTTAAAATCTTCCTGTTAAATAATAGAAATTATTAATTGATAACAACATCATTCCATTCTTAGATATAGGTATTGTCCTAAATCGAAAATCGATTATTTCCGCAGCAACGTAGTGGGTTTTACACCAAATCTTTCAGAAAATAATTTTGAAAAATATTCTGGCTTTTCAAAGGAAACATGGTAAGCCACTTCCGCAACAGTCTTGTAGCGACCTATTTCGAGAAGTTCTCGGGCATGCTGCAGTTTTATTTCTCGGATGTATTTGTTCGGAGTTAGACCCGTAAGTTCATTTATTCTTCTGTGAAGCTGCCGTTCACTTAGTGCCAGGTTATCGGCAAAATCGGGTATGCTGAAATTATTGTTGGAGATATTCGATTTGCAAATCCCTTCAGCTTTTTCCAGCCATTTTAAATCGTATTCACTCAACTTAACTGAAGAAGTTTCTGAATGAATAGTTACTTCCAAATTTTCCGTAGTTGGAAGTATCATGAATTCTTCCGAATATATTTCTGCATTTCGTTGTTCATAATGATGCAATAAATTTTGTACGCGGGCCAGAAGTTCTGCAGTTGAAAACGGTTTATAAAGGTAATCATCCACACCTATGCGCAGTGCACGAATTTTATGTTCAGTTGTGGCCTTTGCAGTTAATAAAACAACGGGAAGCTTTTTCCAATCTGGATGTGATTTCAGTTTATCAAGAAGCTCAAACCCGTCCATTCGTGGCATCATTACATCGGAAATAATAAAATCAATAGGTAGTTGTTTTTTTTCCAACATTTGCAACGCTTCTATACCATCTCTTGCTGTCACCACATGAAATAATGGCGACAAAATTTCTGAGACGAATTGCAGTAAATCAATATTATCATCTACTATCAAAATGGTATGAGAATTTTTTAAACGGATGCCTTCTTCATCAGATTCATAAATTGCCATGGGAATTATCTCAGCCGCAGTTTCATCAGTCTCCTGTTCCGTTGATTTGGTGTTGTTAGTAATTCGGAATGGTAGTAATAAACGAAAAATGCTTCCATTACCATGTTCACTCTTCGCCGTAAGTTCGCCATTGAGTGCATGAGTAAGTTCCTTAGCAAATGCCAGACCAATGCCGGAACCACCGGTATTGCTTTCTTCCATTTTTGATGATTGAAAAAAGCGATCGAAAATAAAAGGCAGATCTTCTTGTGGAATTCCTTTTCCGGTATCGCTCACCTCAAAAACTATATCCACCTTTTGGTCATGGTTGAAATCAAAAAAGGCAACTTGCAATGGTTTAACTGTGATCGTTACCTTTCCAAATGGTGCAGTAAATTTGAAAGCGTTTGATAATAGGTTATAAATTATTTTCTCCAGCTTATCATCATCCATCATAACAATCAACTCATCGGGAAGCAAGTACTCTACTTTCCATTCCTGGTGCTTGGTGCGGGCTAATTCTTTGAATGAACTTTCTATTTTACGGATTTCGGAAGATAACAAAACAGGTTTCTCATAGATGAGGAGTTTTCCGGATTCCAGTCGACTCAGATCGAGAATTTGTTCGATGAATCGCATAAGCTGTCTGCCATTTTTTTCCGTCCGCGTAAGCGCCTTTTTTAAATTCGGATTCAATTCACCATATTGCCCATGCAACATAGCATCAACAGGTCCTGTGATCAAAGTAAGTGGTGTTCGAAGTTCATGTGAAATGTTGGCAAAGAATCGCGATTTTAATTTGTCCATTTCCATCAACTCGGTTTTCTGCTGCTCAATTTTTTCCGTCCGCTTAACCACTTCCTTTTCCAGTCTTTCCTTTATAATAATTAGTTTGCGTGTGTTCCAGCGATAAAATGCAAAAGCAATAATTGCCACAATTATTCCCCCTGCAATTAAAAATATAGGCCTCTTGTAAAAAGGAACCAATACTGTTACCGGAATAATTATTTCACTGGTCGACCATTTCCCCTGGTGGTTTTGCCCTTTAATACGAAGTACGTAATTACCACTTGGTAGATTACTTATACGGATGGAATTTTCATTGATATAGTTCCATTCCGCTTCATATCCTTCAAATTTATAAGCATAAGAAGGTTTTTCTTTTTCAAAATTCATTAACCGGAATCTAAGTGTAAAAAATTTATCACCAGGGTTTAATAATATTTCATTCGATTGAAGTAGCTCTCCTGTGAGATCACTTAAAGTATTGGTTTGGTTAATAAATTGGTTGTAGGATAAAATTTGCAGTGGAGCATCTAATTGTTGGTTTTCATTGACGAACTCAGACGGGAAGAAACCTGTTATCCCATCGATACCCCCAAAGAAAAATTTGCCTGAATTGCTTTTGTGATAAGAAATCCTGTTGAATTCATTAAATGCTATCCCATCTTTTTGAGTATAGGTATTTATAGTGTTGTTCCCGGTGTTGAAATACATGAGTCCATACGTAGAACTCATCCACAAAATGTCTTTATTATTTTCAATTCCTTGTTCTCCTAAAATACCGTAAATGACATTCGACGACAACCCTTCTTCCATTGTAAAGGTTTCAGTTTTTCCGGTTACACGGTTCCATTTCACCAAACCGTTGCCGTTAGTTCCAATCCAGAAGTTTTTATCACGGTCTTCGTACATGGTAAAAATATCCTCCAAAGGAAGTTTGAATTTTAATCCGGCATTTCTATTATAATGCCTAATTCCACCGCCGTTTTCATCAAAATTAAGCAGTCCTGTAGAGGTGGCTGCCCACAGACCGCCGTCACTGTCTTTTATGATTTGATAAACAAACTGATTTTTGTGACTAAGGCTGTCCTCATAGGGGAATTCAATAATTTCATGACGAATATCATCAGTATAAGCAAGCCCATTTTCAGTTCCCAACCATATGCGACCTGATGAAGTTTTTAACATCGACCAAACATTGCCTGATGAAATATCGCCTTGCTTTTGAAACCGGTATTTTAGTTTCATGGATAGATCATAAGCTGCCAGTCCGGTGTTGAAAGCATATAACACAGAATCCAAAACATATAAGCCTATACCGTTAGTGTTAGGGAAAAGCTTTAGTGCCGGTGATGAAGGATTTTTTGTATTTGTAATGAGTAATCCTAACCAGGAATTAACACATAAATTACCTTTATCGTCTTCATAAATCCCCCTCGCCTGACAATATTCCTGATGAAGGCCTGAAGGTAAGGACGCACGTCCTAAATAATTAGTAAACCTGGCAGGCTGAAAGGTGATTTTAAATAACCCTGCGGTTTGAGAAAAAAACCAACATGTTTTCGCATCAGTAAACAGCGGGTGGGCGGTAATCAGATCCGGATACAACTGCATTTCTTCCTTTCCTAAAAGTTGAATATGGTTACCTGCTTTTTTTCTAAGGAACACCCCTTCATAAGGATGCGATATTATCATATCTTCTCCATTGGCCTGCTTTGCACATCTTATAACCGGTGAAATTCTGGGAATTATATTATTTCTTCCCGAAAGAAACTCGCCTCTGGAAAGAATTTTTCCTTCTGTGGTGAACAGAAGTATTTCAGGAAATATTTTTTTATCCCGCACACTTCCTTTCATTACCAAAAGATTTTCATCGGCATCTAGCTGAAGTGGTTGAAGATATCCGTCTTGACCTGTGTTTATAGTGCGAATTCTTTTTCCATTATGTTGTAAACATACCGCCGTAGTGTCATTGTGTAAAATCCAGATATAATTTTTTCCTGCAAACATCCGATTCTTCTGCTGCCCCGGAGTTTGTATAGTCAATGTGATCAACAATTTGAAATTACCGTCAGCAGTTTTTTTGTACACGTTTCCCTTATCCGTCATAAGGAAAATATTTTTATCAGGATCTGAAAACACCGCCAAAACTTGTCCATCTAGTTTAGCGAAAGCCGGATATACTTCTGTAGCAGGTCGAGCCATCAAGGTTCGGGTGTCGAGTAAATCCATTCGGCCGGAACTTGCCGATCCTGTCCCGGGAATAAGGTATAGCAACCATATAAACCCTTTTTCATCCTCTGCCAATGTAAAAATGTTGTTACCCTGCAAATGATTCTTATCCCTGCTCAGATCAAGAAAATCTTCGCCATCAAAACGTGCAACACCGTTAGGAGTAAGGGTCCACAAAAAACCCCGATGGTCACGAATCCCGTTGCTGATTATATTGGCAGTCAAACCCGCCTCAGTGCGGATATTGTCAATTAGAACATGGTACTTTTCGTTAAAGGAATTTGATTCAGACACAGAAAAACGCTGTTGTGCCGATACCTTCGAAGAATAAACAAAAAGTACCAGCATCAGCAATTTAATGACCGGAGGTAGGCTCGGTTTTCGCATAGGCTTGACAGTTGTGGAAATTTTTTGAAAGATAAGAAAAAAAAATTGGGAGTCGGCAATCTTCAGTCGGCAACTCACAGCCAAATAAGCTGAAGCTAAAAAAAATCAAAAAAAAACCCGGCAACCGCCGGGTTTTTTTTGATATTCAAAGTGAAAATTTGCATCGTTCCAAAAACTTGTTACCCACCCATCAACGCACAAGCCATCAGGGTCGGGCAGGCTTGTCGCTAGTCACAATGAACCGGTAATTGAGCCTGTCGAAATTACATCATCCCATCCATTCCACCCATACCACCTGGCATAGACGGAGCCTTATCTTCTTTCACTTCGGCAAGTACACACTCAGTAGTGAGCAACATACCGGCGATAGAAGCAGCGTTCTCTAAAGCAACACGAGTTACTTTAGTTGGATCGATAACACCTGCAGCAAGAAGATTTTCAAAAACTTCTGTACGTGCATTGTAACCGAAGTCATCTTTGCCTTCACGAACTTTCTGAACAATGATAGAGCCTTCACCACCGCAATTCGCAACAATCTGACGAAGTGGTTCTTCAAGAGCACGACGAATAATCGCAATTCCTGTATTCTCATCTTCATTAATTCCTGTTAAATTATCCAACGCATTTACTGCACGGATGTAAGCAATTCCTCCACCGGGAACAATTCCTTCTTCTACAGCAGCACGAGTTGCGTGTAAAGCATCGTCAACACGGTCTTTCTTCTCTTTCATTTCAACTTCGGTAGCTGCACCCACATAAAGTACGGCAACACCACCAGCAAGTTTCGCTAAACGCTCTTGTAATTTTTCTTTATCGTAATCAGATGTAGTAGTTTCTATCTGAGCTTTGATTTGATTTACACGGGAAGTGATGTCCTCTTTTTTACCAACACCACCGACTAAGGTTGTATTGTCTTTATCAATGCTAATTTTTTCTGCTTTTCCTAATTTAGTAAGATCCGCATCTTCCAATTTGAAACCAAGTTCTTCTGATATAACTGTACCACCGGTAAGAATTGCTATATCTTCCATCATTGCTTTTCT
>Ga0105046_10000662_pt1 | contig 49715 bp, 45 predicted proteins | sample MAT03_FD_78385 | JGI IMG/M metagenome (GOLD analysis project Ga0105046, IMG submission 78385) | Freshwater microbial communities from Lake Fryxell liftoff mats and glacier meltwater in Antarctica - MAT-03 (megahit assembly) | ecosystem: Environmental > Aquatic > Freshwater > Ice > Liftoff... | reverse complement strand
CGCCAGTATAGCGACGAAATTTAGTCTTTGAAAGTTTTGATAGTTGTATATATTTCTCTGTATCCATGATACAAAAATAAACATCTTTTTATCCGTTTACGACTTTCGCATGAAGTCTATTGAAGCACACCGCTATATTTCCTAAACATCGTGAACTGGTATCAACTCACTAACGAATCTGAGATAGATTCTCCTTCTTTGCTGGTTTACAAAGACCGCGTTATTGTACGGCGTGCCGTACCACATTTATCCCACTGTCAATCTGTACGAAGAAATGCAAGTAATTGAAAAAAAGCCGTTACGCAAACTTGGCAAGTGCTGGGACGGCAACGACGCATCCCGGTCTAACTATGTCCCGATATTATTTTATGTTTGCAGCATGAAAGAACATCACTTGACAGTTTCACGCACGGCACGGTATTACAGCTTGGGCGAATGGAACGCCGACACCCGCCAAGTTTGGTTTGTACTGCATGGCTACGGTCAGTTGGCGCAGTATTTTATCCAAAAATTCGCAATATTGGAAAACAGCCAAACGGTAGTCATCGCTCCCGAAGCACTTTCCAGATTTTACTTAGACCAACCCGGGGCCAGTCGGGTTGGGGCCACGTGGATGACCCGCGAAGACCGTCAGAACGAAATTGACGACCAAATAGCCTACCTCAACCTCCTTTATGACACCGTACGTGACCAAAACGACCCATCGCGGGTGCAAATCAATCTCCTGGGTTTTTCGCAAGGAACGGCCACTGCACTGCGCTGGCTGGTTAGTGGGCATGTCAAGTGTCACCGTTTGGTATTGTGGGCGGGCTATTTTGCCAATGGCATCGCCGATTTGGTGCAACCCAACCAACTCGCCCACGTAGAAACCATTGTAGCTTACGGTACAAAAGACGAATATTTAGAACAGATTGACTTAGAAAAATACCGCATTGATATATTGAATAGTATTCCGCACGCCCAGATCATGAGTTTTGAAGGCACGCATACCATAGACCTCGCCACCTTGAAGCAAATAGCCAACAGTCAGTCGTGAGCCAATATCGGTTGCAAATTTGTATTTTGGGCTACCTCACCTTGCCCCTTTTTATTTTTTGGTGGGGGTGGTTTGGGTGGTGGATAGCACTGCCCGCTACGGTAGCCTTGGTTTGGTGGTTATGGGTGGTCGGTTCTGGTGTCTCCACTTTTTACCACTCGCTCCCCGCCTCACATGGCGCAGTCCTCGTTTTGCTGGCCTTTGGGTGGGCATATCTGGCCGGGGTGGGTGGATTCAGGCCGCAGCATTTCGATTATTTTAAGCACAATCTCGTTCTCAACAATTTGGTACGCTTGGCGTGGCCCGTTCGATACAGCGACGGCACGTATTTGTGCTACTACAACGCCTATTATCTCCTGCCTGCTTTACTGGCCAAATGGGCGGGCGGACTTGAGGCAGTCCACTGGTATATGTTTGGTTGGGCGTGGCTGGGTTTGGCATTGTTGTTTGTTCAATTGCATCGGTTGGGCAGCTGGGGATTACTGGCCCTTTTTATGTTTTTCAACAGTCCCGAAAGCATTTTATTGGTTTATCAAGCCATCAAATCTCCGCAAACATTGGTCTATACCCTATCTGACCTTTGGACCAATGACCACACCATCGAGCTAATTTTTATGCCTGGCGGCCTGACTTACCCCAGTCATGCCGAATCGCTCGGGGCGGTGCCGCAGCACGCCATAGCAGGGTGGCTAATCAGTTTGTTTTTTCTTGACCAAGTTACCGCGCGCAAAGACAAAATACAGGCTGTCAAAGTGGTAGGCATCGGGATAATTTGCGCTTATTGGTCGCCGTTTGTGGCGGTGGGGTTGCTTCCATTTTTCTTGTACAAAATACCAAATATCCACTATCAAACGTGGCACGGCATGGGGCTTTTGTTGATGGCGCTGCCCGCCGTAGTGTATTATGCTGGCCACGTGCCGCTGCACGACCCCCACGGCTGGATAAGCCAATTTATCAGTACGCCACACCAGTATTTGCTATTGGCAACCTTCTTAATGCTGGAAAGCGTGGTTTGGGGCGTTTTGATTTGGCTATTAGAAAAAAAATATCGCCTCTTAAAAACTGATTTCGGCCTGGTGATGTGCGCCGTTGGGCTCTTGTTTGTGCTGTCGCTTTATAAATATGGCCATTTCAACGACCTCGCCCGGCGCGCCAGTTTGCCCGCTACGCTGGTATTGTGCTGGGGTGTTTTTAGGCTATTGCAATTTTTGTTTCAATTCAAAAACTGGACAATCCCAGCCAAAATAGTGGTATTTGTGGTTGGTTTGTCGGTATTGTTGCCCATCAAGCACCACCTCAAATGGCTCAGTCCGCGTCCCTACATGGCCATCATGAACAAATCTATTGTTGATTTTACCCCCCACACTATCCATTATTTGGGCCAATACCACAAAGGAGAATTTGACGTATCGGCGCAATATTTGGGCGATAAAAAGAGTTGGTACTGGCAATACGCAGCTCCTCCTATTAATACCAAAAACATTATATTCAAAAAAAATAAACACGTAACTCATTTAAAAACAGAACATTAAGCCAAAAAGTAGCTTATTCTTTTACATTTTTTTTTAAAAAAGTTGCGATACAAAATACAGTTCCTTACTTTTGCAGTCCCAAATCAATGATATGGGCATACCGGGTTGGTAATGTAGCTCAGTCGGTAGAGCAAAGGACTGAAAATCCTTGTGTCGGCGGTTCGATTCCGTCCATTACCACCATTAATAGAAAAAACTCCTTGACTTTCAATAAGTTAAGGAGTTTTTTTGTGCTTATACAGTTTGGGGGACAGTTTTTGAAAAAATTCCAATTGTTTTTCAGATACCCTCCATAACTTTTTTGCGCCTTTGCCTACTTATTCAAAAACTGTTGTTCCACTGATGGTTTGCAGGTATCCCAGCGCACCAATCTGCGCCCTAATCGTTATCTTTGCGGCAAGCAGAAACAAACCACCATCCAATCTGCCGATATTAAGTTAATTCAAATATGAGCAAAAATATTGCAATCGGCGGCGACCATGCGGGGTTCGCACTTAAACAACTGCTTGTAGATTGGCTTCAAAAACAGGGCTATGCGGTAAAAGACTTTGGCACCTACAATACCAACTCAACCGACTACGCCGATTTTGCCCACCCAGTAGCTTCGGCAATAGAAAATGGCGACTTCGAGGCGGGCATCTTGGTTTGCGGCAGCGGGCAGGGCGTAGCCATTACGGCCAACAAACACCCCGACATTCGCGCTGCCTTGGTTTGGGATACGCCACTGGCCGCGCTGGCGCGGCAACACAACGATGCCAACGTCATTTGTTTGCCTGCTCGGTTTATTGCCCCAGAAACCGCTTTAGAATGCGTAGCTATTTTCTTAAACACCGCTTTTGAAGGCGGCAGACACGCCGCGCGCGTGGCCAAAATAGGTTGCTAAAATTACGCCCATCAATGGCCATTTTATTATGAAAATAGAAGCCTTCCAGATTGCCGAAGAAATTGATTTAAAAAAATTTCGGGCAGACTATACCACCGCTCCAATCGTCTCCAATAGTTCGGAATTGTTGTACCAATATGCCGAAAACCAGTTTTTTTACCTGTTGAGCTACGGCGTGGTTGCCTTTGGAGGAATAGACGACCTGGAAGCAAGTACATTGCTCAAATTTATTCGTCCTTATACCAAAGACCCGGTGCCAGCCGATTACCGCGAAGACGTGGCTGTAAACGTAAAGCCCGACTCGGGGGTGGTTTTTGATTATACTTCCATTACCATTCCCGAACTCTCCAATAATGCGCTGCGACTTATTATGCTCAATATCTCGCAGTCGGTGGCACTGGACTATTATGAAGCCCTGAGCGACGAAATTTTGAAAAATACCAAAAAAATGACCCGCCAGCTCGAGCAAACTGGGCGTTTGAGGGGCTCTCAGAAAGAATTGTTACAATTTATTGGCAAAACACTCAGTATCAAAAATAGCATTATTGACGACCTGTATATTTTTGACGCGCCCGATATTGTCTGGGAAAATGAGCTGCTGGGACGAATTGACGAAGCCATAAAGCGCACCCTGGACATCAGGATGCGCTACCGAGATATTGACTACAAACTAAAAATAGTCCACGAAAACCTGACGGTATTTACGGACTTAATGCAAAACCGCGAAAGTACGCGCTTAGAGTGGGTCATCATTGGACTGATATTAATAGAAGTAGTGCATTTGTTTTGGAAATAACCCGCACTATGGGTTGTGGGCGGTGCGGGTTTAGTTCACCTTATTTTTTTGCTAATTCAGGAACATAAACTTAAATAAAGTGCCATTTTTTAGAACTTAAGTTTTTGATAAACAGTTAGTTAGATAATTTTTCATTTTTAATTCTTTAAAGGCTAAATCCCTTTCAGATGCACCAGCACTTACAACTAACCCTACCGCCCGAAACGGCGCTGGACGAGGCTTCTTTTAACGAGTACATTTGTCAAAAATTGGGTATTTCGCCCGACGATTTGCCCGTGGTGAGGCGGCTCAAACAATCTATTGATGCCCGTTCGCGGCAAGTAAAAGTAAACGTAGCAGCCGAAGTATTTGTGGGGCAAGCACCGCCGCCCGTTATTGAATACCAAAGAAAATACCCCGACGTATCGCAAAAACCCGCCGTTGTTATCGTCGGCTGTGGCCCAGCGGGGGCTTTTGCGGCCCTGCGGCTCATTGAATTGGGCTACAAACCCATCGTACTCGAACGCGGTAAAGACGTACGGGCGCGGCGGCGCGACTTGGCCGCCATCAACAAAGACCACATCGTAAACCCCGAATCTAACTATTGCTTTGGCGAAGGCGGCGCGGGCACTTACTCCGACGGAAAACTCTATACACGCTCCAATAAGCGCGGCGACGTGCGGCGAATCTTGGAAATATTGGTAGCCCACGGTGCTACCGAAGAAATACTGTACGATGCGCACCCGCACATTGGCACCAATAAACTCCCCCAACTCGTGGCCGAACTGCGCGCCAGCATCGTAAACGCGGGCGGCGAGATTCACTTTGATACCAAGGTGGTTGATTTTTTGTTTAAAAGCCCAAACTCAAATCCAACGACCCAGGGCCAATTGCAAGGCGTGGCCACCGCCGATGGGCGCGCATTTATGGGTATGGGCGTAATTTTGGCCACGGGCCATTCGGCCCGCGATATGTTTGAACTTTGCCAACAAAAAAATGTGCTGATTGAGGCCAAATCTTTCGCCATTGGTGTGCGCATCGAGCACGCCCAAAAACTGATTGACCAAGCCCAATATCACCGTGCCGAGCGGGGGGCTTACTTGCCAGCAGCCTCCTACGGCTTAGTAACCCAAACCCGCCACAAGGGCGTGCAGCGCGGCGTTTTTTCGTTTTGTATGTGCCCAGGTGGATTTATTGTACCGGCGGCCACGGCTCCTGGCGAGCTGGTAGTCAATGGCATGTCGCCTTCGCGGCGCGATTCGCGCTTTGCCAACTCGGGCCTGGTAGTGAGCATTGAAGAGCAAGACTTGAAACCTTATCAACATTTTGGGGCGTTGGCGGGTTTGGCCCTGCAAAAGCAAATTGAACAACAAGCCTGCGCCCTGACGGGTGGCCGACAGACCGCCCCCGCCCAGCGGGTGTTGGATTTTACCCAAAAAAAATTCTCTTCTGAACTACTCGAAACTTCTTACCAGCCTGGCTTGCAGTCGGTTGATTTGCGCCAATACTTACCCGACCACATTGCCGAGCCGTTGCGGCTGGGGCTGCTCGATTTTGGCAACAAAATAAAAGGATATGTTTCGAACGACGCACAACTCATTGGTGTTGAGAGCCGTACGTCTTCGCCAGTGCGTATTCCGCGACACCGCGACACCGCCGAACACGTACAGACATTGCGCTTGTATCCTTGCGGCGAGGGCGCGGGCTACGCGGGCGGCATTATGTCGGCGGCATTAGATGGCACTTTTGTAGCCGAGCAGTTGGTAAAAAAATACGGCTGATAAACTCCATTAGTAAGTAGTCTTGGGTCTTGATGGAACCTACAACGGCCAGGGCCAGCAAAGCCGTACCAAGACTCAATTCACCTGTTTTTTACTCGTATCTCCCAGCAATCGTTTTGATAATTCGGGCAATTGGAGTGCTTTGAGGCGTTTTCTGATCCAGTCTTTGTATTCGGGTTTGTACCAAAAGAAATAGTGGTTTTGGTTTTGTTTTTCTTCACGGGTTTTGGCCGTTTTTACGGGCTGAAGCGTGTAAGGATGCACCCCCGAATAATAAATCACTTCGGCTACCGTCATGGGAGTAGGCGTAAAATCTTGCACTTGCTCCAACTGAAAACCCAAATCTTTGGTTTCGGCGGCTAAGTTGGCCATGTCGGCTTCTTCGCAGCCTGGGTGCGACGAAATAAAATACGGAATGAGCGGCTGCTTCAAGTTGTGTTTTTCTTGAATGCGGTCGTATTTTTCTTTGAATTTTTTGAAATACTTAAACGAGGGCTTGCGCATGACTCGAAGGGTGGCATCAGAAGTGTGCTCGGGGGCTACTTTTAAGCGGCCCGACACGTGGCGCGTTACCAACTGCTCCATGTACTCGTCGTGGTTGCCGTCTTGGTTGTTTTTGTTAAAATCGTCAACCAACAAATCGTAGCGCACACCCGACCCCACAAAGGCTTTCTTTACGTCTTTGTGGGCATCTACTTTTCGGTAAATATCGGTCAATGCTTTGTGCGAAGTGTCTAAGTTTGAGCAGATTACGGGGTGAATACAGCTCGGGCTCTGGCAGCGGTCGCAGATAGACTCGTCTTTGCCTTTCATGCGGTACATATTGGCCGACGGCCCGCCCAAATCTGAAATATAGCCTTTGAATTCGGGGTGTTTTACGATTTGATCTACCTCTTTCATAATCGATTTTTCGCTGCGCGAGGCAATGAATTTGCCCTGGTGCGCCGAGATGGTGCAAAAACTACACCCCCCAAAACAGCCACGGTGCATATTGATCGAAAACTTGATCATTTCGTACGATGGAATCGGCCCGCGCTTTTTGTACTTGGGGTGCGGCAGGCGCGTGTAGGGCAAATCAAACGACTGATCCATTTCGGTTTCGGTCATTATTCTAAATGGTGGGTTGATTACCAGCGACTTATCGCCTACTTTTTGCACAATACGGTTGGCAAAAGTCTTGTTTGACTCTACTTCAACAATTTTAAAATTGGCGGCATACCTAATTTTATCCTGCAAACACACCTCGTGGCTGGCCAATTCCACGGTTTCCCAATTCTTGATTTGGGGCAATGGTTCGTTTATGTCTTGCAAATAGGCAATCTGATTGACGTTGCGAATCGACTCCAGCGGCACGCCCTGTTTTACCAAATTAAGGGTTTCGCGCAGGGGCTGCTCGCCCATGCCATATACGAGCAAGTCGGCCCCCGAGTCCACCAAAATAGAAGGCATCAACACGTCTTTCCAGTAGTCGTAGTGCGTTACGCGGCGCAAAGAAGCCTCAATGCCACCAATCAAAACGGGAACATCAGGATAGAGTTCTTTCAATATTTTGGTGTAAACCGTCGTGGCGTAGTCGGGTCTAAACCCGGCTTCACCGCCAGGCGTGTAAGAGTCGTTGGAGCGCAGGCGTTTATTGGCCGTGTAGTGGTTTACCATGGAGTCCATGCAGCCTGCCGTTACGCCAAAAAAATATTTTGGCTTACCGTACTTCTTAAAATCGCGCAGGTCGTCTTTCCAGTTGGGTTGGGCTATGATGGCTACTTTAAAGCCCTCACTCTCAATGATTCGACCAATGACAGCCGTGCCAAAAGCGGGGTGATCTACGTAGGCATCGCCCGAAACAAGCACTACATCTACGCCGTCCCAGCCGCGTTTTTCTACCTCTTTTTGGGTAAGGGGCAGCCAGTCGGTAATTGGTCTTTCTTCCATGTTGCAAAATTACGGAAGAATGGCGGACAAATAAGCGTTTGTCATGAATTGTTTGTTTTAATGTGGGTGTTGGACTGAGGGTTTTTTCGCAGTTGCGCTGCTTTTTGCCGAACAACACCTACTATTGTAAAGCCCTGGTGGTTTGCTTAGGCTTTGCACACGCAAACCACCAGGGCTTTACAATAATGATGAAAGGGGCGCAATTCAAAATTACGCGTAAATTTTTATAGCTTAACAACTTGATAAAAAATACACGGCTTTCCTATAAAAATATTGGTACTGTAAAAAAAACTATGCGCTAATAATTAAGTTTAGGGTTAAAATAAACACGACACAAAATGGCACGATTAGAAATACGAATTAAGTCTTATGATTTAGCGGCAGATGCTGTTTTGAGTATATTATCAAGCATAGAGCGTGAAGTAGAGATTTTGCGTCCGAGCTTACTGACGGCTATAACCAAGGAGTTACTGCAAGCCGAGCAGACCCGTCACGAAAAAAAAGTGGATTTATCAAGCGCGCGTTTCGAGCCATTATCATTAAGACCATAAATGTCGGATTTAGCTTCCGAGTTCGTCAATATGAGTTGGAGACGAGTGTAAAAACAATGATTGGTCTAATGATGGAATTGCTTTGGCATGGAAAGGTTATCTCGGCGGTGATTGCTCTGAAATTCTTAGTACCCAAAAATGAATTAAAAAAACAGGAATTGATTGGATTTAGAAAAAAACCAATCCTATATTATTGACTATAAAACCAGGAAAGAAACAGTGATTGGGAGCGGTAGAATTGAAAAAGAAAATGACCTCATTGTTGCCAAACGTCAAAAAGGCAAAGCCACGGCCTGGTCTAAAAAGGGGTCAAAAATACCGCCGTGGTCGCGTACAAGTCGTTCTGAAGGTGCAATTGAAGATACGACCAAAGCTGTTTCATGCCAGAAAACGGTTTGGCCTACCCGCTGCCACGGCCAGGCGCACGCTACCGTGTTTTTCCAAGAGTACTCGGGCTTCTTCGACCGACACGCCGATTTCGTCGCGCACCATCCGAATGGCCCTATCTACCAGTTTGTAGTTGGTCATTTGCATATCCACCATTTTGTTGCCCTGCACCCGCCCCAGTTGAATCATAACGGCGGTCGAAATCATGTTTAAGGCCAATTTTTGGGCCGTTCCCGATTTCATGCGCGTGCTACCCGTTACAAATTCTGGCCCTACCACAATTTCTACTGGAAACTCCGCCGCTGCCGCCACCGCCGAGCCATAGTTGCACACAACGCACCCCGTCAAAATACCTGCTTCGCGGGCTTTGACCAAGCCCCCAATCACGTAAGGCGTGCGCCCCGAAGCAGCCAAGCCCACCAGGCTATCCAACTCGTTGATTTGGTAGGCCGCTAAATCTTTCCATGCCTGATGGGTGTCGTCTTCGGCATTTTCTACGGCTTGCCTGATGGCTGTGTCGCCTCCTGCCATGAGGCCAATCACCCAGTCGAAAGGAACGCCGTAAGTGTGCGGACACTCGGAGGCATCTACCACTCCCAGCCTTCCGCTGGTACCTGCCCCAATGTAAAACAGCCGCCCACCTTGTTTCATGCGGGCCACAATCTGCACAATAAGCACTTCAAGCTGTGGAATGGCCCTTTCTACGGCAAAAGGCACCGTTTTATCTTCTTGGTTGATATTGGATAGTAACTGATTTACGCTCATTTGCTCCAAATGGTCGTAAAGAGAAGTAGATTCGGTGGTAGAAATCATATAAATAGCGAAATAGCAGAGCGAGCTTATTTAAGAATTGCCAAAACCGTTTGACCGCCAGTAGTTTTATCTTCGAGATTTACGTTTATTTGGGCATCAAGTGGCACGTATATATCCACGCGCGAGCCAAACTTAATAAAGCCCATTTCAGATCCCTGCGCCACTTGTTGGCCTTCTTTGACGTACCACACAATGCGTTTTGCCAACGCCCCCGCCACTTGTCGAAACAAAATTTCGGTGCCGTTGGTCGCTTTCAGGACGGTAGTAGTACGCTCGTTTTCGGTGCTTGATTTGGGGTGCCATGCCACTAAATATTTGCCTTTGTGGTACTTAAAATACTGCACTACGCCCGCAATTGGGTTCCAGTTGATGTGCACATTAAGCGGCGACATAAAAATCGAAATTTGCCGACGCGGCCCCTTAAAGTATTCCGTCTCTACCACTTCTTCTATTACTACTACTTTGCCATCGCAGGGGGCAATAATGTGTTTGGGATTGACGGGCGTGGTGCGGGTTGGTTTGCGAAAGAATTGCAGAATAATCAGAAAAAAAATCAAGCTAAACGCGAGCCAAAGCCCAGTAAGCCAGGCCATATCACCCGCAAAATGGCGCAATAGTAAATTGGAAACCAAAACGGCTGCCGCCGTTCCGAGTATGATTCCGTAGCCTTCTTTGTGAATGGTCATAGTTACTTTCTGTTGAAATACTTGCACAAAAATAGGCAAGGAAATGGCAAAATACTACTGAACCTTACCAGAAAACAACAAATCAAAGCCTGGGGATTTCCAAATGTGTGCTATTTGTAACTTATTTTCAATCAACCACACGCCTATTTTAGGAATCTTTTTGTACACTTTTTTTCCTTTTTTTATGCCCAAAACACTAAATGCCGTAGCCAGGGCATCGGCGATAGTACCGTTCTGAGCCACAACGGTGGTTCGCAGGTGTGTTTGTAAACCCACGCCCGTGCGCGGGTCGGCAATGTGCGAGTAGCGTTGGCCTTGGTGTGCTAAGTAGCGATACGTACCGCCCGACGTAGCCACGCCGCAATTTTGCAACCATAAAATTTGGCGTGTTGTGGTATCTGCCCCACCCGAGCCAACTGCTACCGCCCAGCCCCGCTCCAAGGGTGGTGCTTGACCAATGGCCAGGTCGCCGCCCGCGTCTAAGAAAGCACTGGAAATACCAAAATGGCGCAGCACCGCCAGGGCTTCGTCGGCGGCGTAGCCTTTGCCAATGGCACCAAAGTCGAGGCGCATGTTTTTACGACGTAGCTTTACGCGCTTGTTTTGGGGGTCTAATGCTACTAAACGATACCCCACGGCGCGCCTGGCAAGTTTGATTTGGCTCTTTTCGGGAAAATAACTGCGCCGCATCGCCCGCCGCCAAAGTTGCACCACTGGCCCAATGGTGCAGTCAAAAGCACCGTGCGTTTGGTGGCTAATTTGAATTGATTTTTCCAGAATATCAAACAAAACAGGCCCCACATAAACCCACTGGCCCAAGCCCGCCGAAGCCGACATCCGACTGGTTTCGCTACCGTCGAGGTAATCGCTCAAAATGGCGTTGAGGTAGTTTATTCGGGCAAAAGCACTGTCTGAGGCCACCCTGGCCGTAGAATCGGTGGGGGCGTAAAAAACCAAATTAAAGGCCGAGCCCATTAACGGACGGGTGTAGCTGTATCTTGCTTGGGACATTACATGGCCACAAACAAAAAAAAACCAGATTAGTAATGTTAAAAAGTATAACGTCCGGTGAAATTTTTTCTTTTCTTTCATCGTTTTGGCTTAGTATTTGTAAACCGTTAGATTAGCACAATTCAAACCTGCATACCTTGTGAATAATACAGGCTCTCATCTTCTTTTTTTGGAGCGATTGGTCGCTCAAAATGCCGAGTTTCGCTACCAATTGCCCGCTCGTAAAGATACGGGAGTATTTTTGGAAAGTGTCATGCAGTTTCTGTTTCCTGTTACGCAAGATTGCCAGCAGTCCAATATCAGTGCCTTGGCAGTTTATCAGCAACTGCACGAAAAACTGGATTGTTTGCTCAAGCCACTCGCCGACAACTTACCTGCCCATCGCGCTGCGATTGTAGCAGATTTTTTTGAAAAGCTACCTGCCATCTACGAAAATTTACTGCTTGATGCCAAAGCCATTGCCGATAACGACCCCGCCTCGGCGGGCATCGAAGAAGTAATTGCGGTCTATCCTGGTTTTTACGCCATTGCGGTGTATCGGTTGGCACATGCCTTGGTAACCTTAGAAGTGCCGTTGCTACCACGACTTTTTACCGAACACGCCCACGGCTTGACGGGCATTGATATTCACCCCAAAGCCCGCATTGGACAGTCGTTTTTTATCGACCACGGCACGGGCATTGTCATCGGTGCTACTACCGAAATCGGCTCCAACGTCAAGATTTATCAGGGCGTTACGTTGGGGGCTTTAAGTGTCTCTAAGTCGTTGGCCGAAACAAAGCGCCACCCCACCATCGAAGACAACGTAGTAATCTACGCCAATGCCACCATTTTGGGCGGCAAAACGGTAGTAGGCCACGACTCTATTGTGGGAGGTAACGTGTGGCTTACCATAAGCGTACCGCCGCATTCGCAGGTATATCACCAGAGCGAAGTAAAGATAAGGCAAACGGCCTTGTGATAATCGATTGGCAAATTGGGTGTAGTTATACACTAAACTCCACAAAAACGCACAACCGGGTTTAAATTCAAGCCAGGTTGTGCGCAAAATAAACCTTTCAGTTCTTGTTACGGCGTGGTGCGTATGGTTACGCTGCGGCGCGTAGCCACGAGGTCATTGGACGTAACGGCATCAATAAAAATCGCGGCCGTAGCTCCTCTTGTGGCGGGGGCAGTGAGCGTTACATTGGCTACTTGCTGGCGTGCGGTGGCATCAAACTGGCCTGCTGTAGGCGGAACGGTCAGCAGCGGCGTGATGGGGCTGGTGGTAGCACCAATGCGCTGCAAAATTCGTATTTCTTTGATGGATAAGCCCGTGGGCGCAAAATACTGCAAGTATAGATTTACATTGGCACCAGGTGCCACCGTAATACTCGTGGCTGTGGTATAGCCAGGGGCTGTGCCTAAGCCCCATACGCTCACGTTGGCTATTTGGCCCCTGCTGTCCCAAAGGTCGGCTACTACGTCGTTTTCTTTATAACAGCCTGTTAGAAAGGCCATTAAAACAACCAACTGCGCGACTGAGTGAGTGAGCGGTTTGCTCAAAATGGCAAAAATTGTATGTTTTATTTTTAGCATGATTTTAAACTATTCAGCGTTTATGATTCTGTTTTTCAACAAACTATTGTGCAAACATCCACATTGGTACATTGATGGCCTTAAAATTGGCGCGAGCTACCTCGGTATTACGCGAGTTTTCAGAGCTGGGATACGACATGCGCTGTATCCATCTACCCTGCAAATCGGGACTGAGGTTTTCGGGCAAAGCAAGGTTGCGGTAAACATTGGTGCTGTAATCGTAGCGGCGCATATCTGTCCATACTTCAGGGTTAAGAAACAAGGCCACGTACTTTTGCGTCATGATGTTAGAGAGCGTCAAATTGACCGCGCCTACATTCACCGCAGCGTTGTTGAGGTAGGTTGTAGCATCGGCAGTAGATACGCCTATTTTGGTCATACTGGTACGAATACCGTCTTGCCAAGCAGTATAACCTGCCGCCGTTGTGCCGCGTGTAGTGGCGGTGCCACCGTTGGCCACAAACCGTGCTTCGGCTTCAATAAACTTGGCTTCGGCGAAGGTGCAAATCACGATGGGGGCTGTTTGCGTTGATTGCCAAGTGTTTACATTGAAACTAACATTTGAACCACTGCCAGTACCGCGTCCAGCAGTTGCGCCCACCCAAGTAGTAGCAGTAGCAGCTCTGGTAGCAATCAACGGCAAACGTGGGTCAAGCGGATTGCCCGCTGCGCCATTCATTTGATTGATTAAATAAGCAGAATGCGTGATGGTGAAGTTGCCGGTATTGTTGGCCAAAGCCACGTTGCTGTGCCACGGGTTAAAGTTACGCGACGTATAAGCCACCTGAAAATCGTCAGCGTTGCCCTGAAAACCATTGGTTAGGGCTTGCAGCGCGTTATTGGCGGCGGTGGTTGCTCCCTTGCGCGAGAGTTGCATAAATAACGTGCTTTCAGGGTCCACGCCAAGCGTATCCAACGCCCCACGTTGCCATTGTAGGCGAGGTCGTCGGGGCGAGTGGTGGTTTGAGTTGCAATGGGCGTAAGTGCGGCAATGCCTTCGTCCAAGAGTGTTTGTAAATTCCTAAAAATTTGCTCTTGGGTGTCATAACTGGGGCGAAACGTCCCTTCGGTGCCTTTATCAGACTGGCTGTAAGGGATATTCTCCCACATAGTTGTACCCAGTCCTAAGTTTATGGCCATTATAATTTTGGCAGTGCCAAGATAAAAAGGCTGATTTTCCACCTCGGCTTTGCGCATCATCACGTTTAAATTTGGAACCGTATTGAGGTAGATATTGGTCCAAACGGCAGGAATACTCTGTTCGCGTTGTACGTCCACTCCGTCGGCGACGACATCGGCGATTTGCTGCACATAGCGGCTCACTACCCACGAAGCATTAAAGTGAGACTCTGAAGTATAAAATTGTACGGTGGACATCAAACCCGCCAATGAAATATTGCTTTCGGTAGTACGGCTGGGATCAATATTGATATCGCCCCCCAAATAACTCGCACAACTCGAAGCCGACCAAAAGATAGTCAGCAGAAGACTGTATTTTAAAATGTATTTTTTCATCTGATTTTTATTTAAAACTTACATTTAAACCTACCGTAAAACTCCGCGTACTGGGTGAGTTGCGGCCTACAAAACCGATGCGGTTGTCGCCCGAGCCGAACGTGAGGTTTTCGGGGTCGTAGCCACGGAATGGCGTGCTCAGAAACAAGTTATTGCCAGTGATATTGAGTCGCAGCACCGAAAAAGGTGTTCTGGCCAATATGTTTTTGGGTAAACTGTAGCTGAGATTGGCATTGCGTATCCTAAACCATGAGCCATCTTGCATCACAGGGCCCTGATAATCGGGAAACTGAGAAAAAGTACGGTAAAAGTTCTGGTCAATATTAACAGCTAAATCATTTGCACTTCCGTCGGCTTTTACTCCTTTAAACACCACCTGCTCGTAGCGCGTAGCGGTCATTCGTGTAATGCCATTGCGAATGGTGTTCATTTCGGCCATGTCCACTACTGTACCACCTTGCCGCCATTCGAGCAAGAATCCAAGCGATATACCCTTGTAAGAGAGCGTGTTGCTCATACCTCCTTGCCAGTCGGGCAGTGCGTTCCCAAATTTCTTGTACTGGCTGTAATCCACCGCCGGGAAACCATTGGCACCAATCAGCACCGCGCCGCTCGAATGACGAATATAATCGCGGCCATAAATATCGCCCATCGAGCCTCCTTCTACAATACGCAGGGCGGCGCGGTTGTTGGTTTCAAAGTAGGTAATTTCTGACAAATTGGGCGGCATAGATTGTACAGTATTGCGTAAACGCGACCAGTTGATGCTCGTTTCCCACTTAAAATCTTTGGTGTCAACTACTTTGGCAATCAATAATACTTCTATGCCTCGGTTGCGAATCAAGCCCGCGTTGGTAGTATAAGTGGCAAAACCCGATGAATTCGGCACTTGAACTGCAAAAATCTGACGGTCGCTATTCATCACAAAGTAGGAAGCATCTAGCGATACGCGGTTGTTCAAAAAGCCCATTTCTAAACCAATCTCGGTGCTACTGGTGCGCTCAGGATGCAGGTTAATATCACCCACGCCCGACGAGCGGCGGAAGCCTGGCACTGCACCAAACGGAAAGCCAGGTGTTTGGCCAAAATACGTACCCAACTGATAGGCATCGGCAGCCTTGCCCACTTGCGCCCACGATGCGCGAAATTTGCCGTAAGACACGATTTTAGGATTGAACTTAAGTGCCTCCGTAAATACCCAACCCAAGTTTACAGAAGGATAAAAAAACGAACGATTTTCGACAGGCAGCGACGATGACCAATCATTGCGACCTGTTACGGTCAAATAAATTTGGTCTTTGTATTCTAACTTGGCCTCACCAAAAGCCGCGATTTGGCGGTAGCTATTGGGGCGGGTTTTGGCAGTAAAAAAATTGGTGGCGTTGGTCAAGTCGGTAAAACCCGGTAACACAAAGTTTTCGCCCCGCACCCACAAGTTGGTGCCGTTGATGTCCGTAACTTGATTGCCAACCATTAACGAACCTTTGAAATCTTTGCTAAAATTATGGGTAGCATTTAAGAAAGCGAAGGAGTTCAACTCGCGAAAACTGCGGGTTTCTTCCACCAAAAAGCCATTGACTTGCGTGCCCGCGTCAAGGCCATTGGGTACAAAACGATTGCGATTTTCGCCCAAATAGTCCATGGTAGCTTGGTATTTGGCCGAAAGCCAAGGTGTAATGGCATAGTTCAATGAAACATCACCAATGACACGGTTCACGCTGCTTTTTAGGCTGCTCATTTCGGCCATAAATCGCGGATTGTCAATAACACCGCTGGAAAAATCGTTTTCTGTGCCATCTGGATTGAGGTAGTTGTTGATGTCAAACGAAGGTGAATAAAAAGATAATGCACTAAAAAGTGACTTGTCGCCTTGGGTCTGGAAAGTACCCGCCGAATTGACAAACGTAACCGAACTCGCAATGCTCAGTTGATCAGTAGCGCGCAGGTTGCCCGAAACCTTGCCCGACGTGCGGCGAAAGTCAGAATTGGGAACAATACCTTTTTGCTGGAAATTATTGAATGAAGTATAAAACTGGGCTTTTTCATTGCCCCCCGAAAAACTCAAATCGTGATTCGTACGTGTGCCTGTGCGGAAAAACGTGCGAAAGTTGTCAAACAGTGGGTCGGAGGCTTGTTTCTGTGGGCCCCATTCCCAAAAAACCGTACGGGTACGAAAATTGGCTGGGTCGCGCCACTCGCCCGTGAATCCTTGGCCGTAGTCGGTCTGAATGGTCGGTGTTTTTAGCACGTTGTCCCACCCTGTCTGAAAACCATAATTGATTTGGGTCTTACCGTTTTTGCCTTTCTTGGTGGTAATGATAATCACCCCATTGGCGGCACGTTGGCCGTAGAGTGCAGTAGCGCCAGCTCCTTTCAAAATATTTACCGACTCAATATCATCTGGATTGATGTCGGCGGCGCGGTTGGTATTTGAAAACTGTTCTGAGTTGCCTGGCGAGTTAGAGCCTGCACTCGGCAGGTTATTGCCCGCAAAAGTGCTGTTAGAAATAATGATACCGTCCACCACAAAAAGCGGCTGGTTGTCGGCCCCACTTCCCAACGAAGTAATACCGCGCAAGATGATGTTGGTGCCACCGCCAGGCTGCCCGCCCGAGCTGTTGATTACAGCGCCCGCCACGCGGCCTTGCAGTGCGTTCAAAATGTTGGGTTCGGCAGAGGCTTTGATGGCATCAGACTTGATACTTTGCACCGAGTAACCCAAACTACGCTTTTCGGCCTCGCGGCCAAAAGCAGTAACGGTTACTTCTTGAAGCTGGCTTACATCGGGCATCAGTATTACATCAATTGCCGAGCGACTACCAACGACTTCTTCTTTTCTGGCAAAACCGATGTACGAATACACCAATGTAGATGAGGTTGGTACAGCAATTTTGTAGGTTCCGTCACTGCTCGTAGTAACGCCCTTATTGGTACCTTTGACGATGACGTTTACGCCTGGAAGCACGCCTCCGCCGTCGTCTGTAATTTTACCGCTCACTTGGCGGTCTTGCGCCCTTACAGTACTTGTTGGCCACATCGGCAACGCAAATAGAAGGAGCCATAGTAAGCGTTTCTTCATGAGATTAATAATTTTAATGATAAAAGATCTGTCAAAATTATTAATATTTAACGTGCTAAAAAAATTTTTCTACTTTTTTAGAATCTATATTTTGGGGCTAACAGCAATGATTAATGCGGATTAGAGAACGATAACGATGTTTACGAACACCAAAAACAGTGCACATATTTCGATAAAAAACTCAAAATCGACTAATTACGCCCCACTAAATGTTTTTTTATAGCAGCAACTTTCAAAAAAAAAGCCTTGTGATAATTCTTACAAAAGCCCCCGCACAAACCGCCGCACCGACTCCATGAAAACGGGCTCCATTTGGGCCACGTTTGAGCGCGTTTGCGAAACCAGCGTCATGGCCAAAAAACCGTACGTTAAGCACCACCATTCGTAAAAAGTCTTAGAAACTGTATCGGCAGAACGGGGCCTGATGGTGGCCAGTGCTTCCCAAACGGGGTGGTTGTTGAGCATATTAAACTCCAACTGATAGGCTTGCTTAGACACACAAAACGCGCCGTCCAAATTAAACATCACCTGAAATACTTCGGGCTGCTCTGTGGCAAGTCGCCACTGGCTGTGGGCAAACTCAACCAATTGTTTTTCGGGACTTCGATAGAGATTTTTTATCTTCGCAAATTCTTCGTGGAGGCAAGCGAATCCCTCGTTACGGATTGTTTCAAGAAGTTTGTCTTTGCTGTCAAAATATTCGTACAACATGGGGGGGCTGTATTCAATTATTTCGGCTATTTTTCTGATGGAGACGGCTTGCCAGCCTTCTTCACGGGCTATGTCGCGGGCGGTTTTTAATATGTCCGTCCGCACCTGTCTTCTGAGTCGTTCCCGACGTTCAATGATTCCCATGCACCTGTTTTTGAGTTAGTAAAATTAGTTTACACGGTTAGATTCTTTGCTAAATAACAAAAAGACAGTTTTAAAACCAAATTTACTATTTAAAAAAAACTTTGTCCGGTTATTGGTACTGCTTTTTTAGGTCGACTAATCTTTGTTTTAGGCCACTATTTAGATACTTAATTTCACTTTTCCTGCCTCCAAATACAGCGTTTGCTGCACGCAATCGGGTATTTCAGGGGCATAGTGGGTTACATACAGTAGCGTACGGTTTTCTGAGGCGCACACTGCCCTTCTCGGCAACATGCGCCGCATTTCGCCATTAGAAAGTGTGATGAAGGGCTTATCAAGCAAATGACCAATTGACAACAAAGTGCTTATTTGCAGCAACTCGTCTGCTGACACAACGGGAGGCCATAAACGCACCGACTGCTCATTGATTGTGCCCACGGGGCGAATCTGCTCGGTCAAAATGGCCCGAACGGTAGGAGCCAATGCCACGTCTTGGCGCTGAAAACGCTGCTGGTAATACTGCGCCGCTGAATGTGCCAAACGGTTGAAAGACAAGTCGCTAACTACCAACTCGGACAGAGCACGAAGCGGAAAAGGCCCCAGATTGTGCGCTAAACTACCCCGATACGGCAACAGCCGACCCGCCAAGGTTTCTAAAAGAGTAGTTTTGCCCGAGCCATTGGGGCCCCACAATGGCCCAGTGTTGGGCGGGGTGCAGCGTCCAGTTGAGGTTTTGAAGCACCACTCGGTTGTGCCGGCGACCAGAAACATGCTCAAATTGTAGCAAATGAGGTAAGACTTAAATAAAATTAATGTGGCAGTACGCGCCGAATACCCACAAAACGTTTTTGGTAATAACTGGCTTGCAAAAAATCGTACCGAACTCCCTCTTTCCACGCCGAATGAATAAATTTGACGTAACCATTGGCTACTTCTACCACCATACCCACATGGCCTACCCGCAAACTGCGGGAATTTGAACCTTTAAAAAATATCAAATCGCCTGGACGTGCTTGGGTTATCGACACGGCGGGTCCTTCAAAAAGCTGCGCTGCACTCGAATGAGGCAGCTTGATGTCAATCGAAGAAAAACAATGCCGCATAAAGCCCGAACAGTCAAAACCTTTGGCGGTGGTGCCACCACCGCGATAGCGAATATGAAGGTGCTTACGGGCAAAGTCCAAGACATTTTTAACGGGCGAAAACCGCAAAGTAGAGTCGGCAACCGTTTGGGCAAACGTCGAAAAAGAAGACAAAAGCAGGCAAAAAAGAACTATTTTTTTAGACATAAACACGGGCCATTTTTCACAAATCGTATCAAAAATAGTACCAAATTTGTTTTTATCGCATATTTGGGGCATTTTTTTGTAAAAAACCAAATACCCTCCCCCATAAAAAACGCATGAATCAGCCCGACTTTTTGCCTCCGATGCTCGTGGTACTGGGGCCCACTGCCTGCGGCAAAACCCGCCTGGCCGTGCAGTTGGCCCATCGCCTCAACGGCGAAGTGGTGAGTGCCGACTCGCGGCAGGTGTATCGTGGTATGAACATTGGCACGGGCAAAGATTTGGCCGAATACCACTTTGAAGGGCAGGCCATTCCGTATCATTTGATAGATATTATCGAAGCGGGCGAGTCTTACAATGTAAGCCGCTATCAACAAGATTGCAGTGCCGCTTTGTTGGCTATTATAGGCCGCAACAAACGCCCCATTTTGTGCGGCGGCACTGGATTTTACATGGAGGCTGTTTTAAAAAACCACCAGTTTACGGCGGTGCCAATAAACGCTGATTTGCGGCACGAGTTGGCCACCAAAACTGACGCACAACTGCTCCAAATATTTCAGCAAAACCCTTCTAAATACGCACCTCTGGCCGACACCTCCACCAGAAAAAGGCGCATTAGAGCCATTGAGATAGCTTTTTTTCTTAACAGTCCCAATCAGCAAAGCCATAAAGCCACCACTGGCCCGGTGGCTCAACCGACCTACCAGCCCGTAGTCATCGGCCTTGATTTGCCCGTAGAAGTGCGCCGTGCGCGCATCACCCAGCGATTGCAGCAACGCCTGCAAAACGGTATGATTGAAGAAGTAGAAGCGTTGCTCAACAATGGGGTCGCCGCAGAGCAGTTGATTTTTTATGGTTTAGAATACAAGTTTTTGACGCAATATCTGCAAGGACATTACAACTATGATACCTTCTTTGAACGCCTCAATGTGGCCATTCATCAGTTTGCTAAACGTCAAATGACATTTTTCAGGAAAATGGAACGCGACGGGCTCGCCATTCATTGGCTCGATGCCCAACGCCCTGTTGCCGAATTGGTAGAAGAAATTTTGAACGGGGAACTTTTGGGCGGCTGTATTTAGTTTCCTATTCAGCATTCACTAATTTTATTAATTTAGAAAATATCATGGGCAAAGCACTCGAAATCACGGACGCTACATTCAGCGAAATTATCAAATCTGACAAACCTGTATTGGTTGATTTTTGGGCCGAATGGTGCGGGCCTTGCCGAATGATTGGTCCCATTGTAGAAAAACTGGCCCAGTCGTACGAAGGGCAGGCTATTATTGGCAAAGTAGATGTGGACGCAAACCCCGAAACGGCCATGAAATTTGGTATTCGCAGTATTCCAACGATATTGTTGTTCAAAAATGGAGAGATAGTGGACAAAATAGTAGGCGCCGTACCCGCCGTAACGTTGGAAGAAAAACTAAAACAACAATTGGAGTTGGTATAATAGCCACAATGGGGCAGTGCATATTCAACTTTATTTAAAATCCAAAAAGTCGCTTACAATAATTTGTAAGCGACTTTTTTATGGTGCCAACGCACTGATTTACAGCGATGGGTTGGGCAAGAATTTCAAGATATATCCCTTCTTGCCGTCGCCTTCGCTGGCTATGTAAAGCGTGCCATCGGGGGCAAAGCAAATGCCTTCGGGCTGCCTAAAAGTGTCGGCGTTGAGTTCAATGTTTTGTAGCGGGCTACCGTCGCGGCTCAAAATAACCAAACGATGCCCCGCCGAACTAAGCACATAAATCTGACCTGTCTTTGGGTGAATGGCCAGTCCAGAAGGCTTAAATTTTTTCCATTGTTTATCTTTCAAATCCACACTTTCAAATTGTTTTTCGGTCAATACCAATTCCTGATACACTTTACGACGCACTAAGTCGAAAGAATAAATGAGTTTCTCGTCGCTGCTCGTTGCTTTTTTATCGGCTTCTTTTACGGCCAAATACAAGCGGTTGGTTTCGGGGTTGTAAGCCAGTCCTTCTACGTCGTTTTTGCCAGGCAGGCCAGTTTCTATTTCGCGGGTTTTGTCGGCTCCCCACTTAAAATTAAACATTTGGCCGTCGCTCCGAAGCACGTATATTTCGTCTTTTAGCTGGACAACGTCTTCGTAATCATCGGGTTTGCCAAACTGGTGCTGGTCGGTTATTTTTTGTTGCGCCAAATCATACACAAATACCTCCCCTACTTCATCTTGCACGCACAAAAGTTGATTTTCTTGGGCGTACGCAATACCCGATATTTCTTCTAAAACGCGCGGCATTTCATACTTTTGGGCGGGTGCCGCAAAATCATAAACGTAAGCCTGCGCCGTGGTTTCGGCCTGTTTTTGGTCTTTCTGCGTTGAGGGGTCGCAATTAGAAAATAGCCCCCACAACACTAAAAACGAAGAAATGCGAAAAAGAATGTTCATAATTTTTATTGCTTTTTAAGAAAAGTAGCCAAAAATAGGCATTTATTTTGGGTGTTTCTACATTATGCTACCTACTCTTTTTATGGCAACACGGATTTTCGGTTTATTTTTTGGCAAAATTTTTGAGTAATAATAACAACAAATGACTTTAAATAAATGTAACGTATTGGTCAGTTAGCATCGCATCACCCTATAAATCTTCGTTTTTAATGAGCATTTTTCAAATCAAGGAGCAACCTACCGTTTACGATGCCGTTATTGTTGGCTCGGGGGCGGGCGGGGGCATGGCCGCGCACGTGTTGGCCAAAGCAGGTGCTAAAGTGTGCCTCTTAGAAGCGGGGGGCTATTTCGACCCCGCCGACCCCAAGTACATCACGCAACTAAAATGGCCATATGAGTCGCCACGACGCGGTGCCAGCACTACACGGCCTTTTGGCGACTTCGACGCAGCCTGGGGTGGTTGGCAAATTGAAGGAGAACCGTACTCGGCCGTCAAAGGCACCGAATTTCACTGGTTTCGCTCGCGGATGCTGGGCGGGCGCACCAACCACTGGGGGCGCATCTCGCTGCGCTTTGGCCCCGACGATTTCAGGCGCGGCACGCTGTCGGGTGTGGGCGACGACTGGCCCATTGGCTACGACGACCTCAAACCATTTTATGATAAAGTAGATAGGCTGGTGGGTATTTTTGGCTCGGTAGAAAACTATCCCAACGAGCCCGACGGCCTTTTCTTGCCGCCACCCAAGCCGCGTTTGCACGAGTTAATGATAAAAAAAGCGGGTAAAAATCTACAAATTCCCGTTTTGCCGTCCCGAATGGCCATGCTAACGCAGAAAATCAACGACGAGCGCGGCGAGTGTTTCTACTGCGGACAGTGCAGTCGGGGTTGTTTGGCATACGCCGATTTTTCGTCGTCGTCGGTGTTGTGCAAGCCCGCCATTAAAACGGGCAACGTAACGCTCATCAACGGCGCTATGGCCCGCGAGGTGCTAACCGACGCAAACACCGGCTTGGCTACGGGCGTGTCGTACGTGGACGTGGCCACAATGCAAGAGAAAACCATTCGGGCCAAAACCGTGCTGCTGGGCGCGTCGGCGTGCGAGTCGGCCAGGATTCTATTGAACTCAAAATCAGGCCGTTTTCCCAATGGCTTGGCCAACAGCAGCGGCGTAGTAGGCAAATATTTGAACGACTCTACTGGGGCATCGCGCGGCGGGTTTATTCCTGCTTTAATGGACCGCAAACGCTACAACGAAGACGGCGTGGGCGGTATGCACGTATTTACGCCTTGGTGGTTGGACAATAAAAAACTGGATTTCCCGCGCGGCTACCACATTGAGTACGGCGGCGGCATGGGCATGCCTGGCTTCGGTTTTGGCTTTGGCATGGAAAACATGAACGGAAAATACGCCACCCGCAACGGGAAAATGAACCCTGCGGGCGGCTATGGAGCTGGGCTAAAAGACGATTATCGCCGCTTCTACGGGGCCTATATCGGCATGGCTGGGCGCGGCGAACCCATTCCGTTGGAGTCGAATTATTGCGAAATTGACCCCGATAAAGTGGACAAATACGGTATTCCTACGCTGCGGTTTCATTACAAATGGTCTGACAATGAAGTGAAACAGGCCAAACACATGCAAGATACCTTTGAACAACTCATTACCGAAATGGGCGGCGTGCCAATGGGCAACAAACCTGGTGCCGACACAAATTATGGTCTGGCCGAGCCAGGTAAGATTATCCACGAAGTAGGCACTGTACGCATGGGCAACGACCCCCAAAAATCGGCCTTGAACGCCTATCAACAAGCCCACGACGTAAAAAACCTGTTTGTGGTGGACGCAGGGCCGTTTGTATCGCAGGGCGACAAAAACGTAACTTGGACCATTTTGGCCAGTTCAATGCGCACTTCGGAGTATATTATTGACCAAGTAAAAAAGAAAAATATATAACCATGAAACGCCGAGATACCCTCAAAACATTTGTGGCCACGGCCTTTGGCGCGGCAGTGCTACCCACCGAAGCCGCCGCCGCGCCACCACCCGAAGCGGCTCCCCTAAAAATACCAGGCGGCCGCTTAAAGCACGAGGCCATCAGAGATGCTGCTTTGATGAAAGAAACGTTTTTTACGCCCCACGAACTCAAAACCGTAACTACACTCTGCGACATTATTATTCCTGCCGACGACAAATCGGGCAGTGCCTCGCAAGCAGGCGTGCCAGCTTTTATTGAGTTTATGATGAAAGACCAACCCCAAAACCAAACCCCCATGCGCGGCGGCTTGATGTGGCTCGACAACCAAAGTAGCAAGCGTTTTGGCAAAAAATTTGTGGAATGTCTTAGAAACCAGCAACTTGAACTCGTGGATTTGATTGCCTATCCCGAACAAGCCAAACCCGAAATGAAGCAAGGCGTGGCGTTTTTTAATATGCTGCGAAACTTCACCGCAACAGGTTTTTTTACGAGCAAAATGGGCATTAAAGATTTGGGCTACGCAGGCAACGTACCCAACCGCTGGGAAGGCGTGCCAGGCGACGTACTCAAACAGTATAATTTGAGCTACGATAGTTAAGCACTTTTTTTTACTTTTTTCAATGCAAACGGGCGCAATTTTGCGCCCGTTTGCATTGAAAAATATAACTGGCCTGCAAAAGGTCAGTTATATTAATGTGAAAATGATTTTGGGATTTTTAGACAAGTCGAATAGTCTGAATTTATGCCCAATAAATCGTTTTAATTGGTCTTTATGTTGGTCAATATTTTGTAACCGAGACGGCAACTTATCAAGTATTCATCGTTATATGAGCAACCATCATCAACAATTGATGAAAAGGCTAAATAGGAAAGATATTGAAGGAGTTGTCTCACGCTCACATTTACCTATATTACTTGGCAAAGTGAATTTAAGTGCCTTTGAAGGGTTATTGTTTACTTTTTATGGTGTAATTTTAGCACAACAACAGCGACAATGGTTTGCCATAGTAGCGATTGCGTTGAAGTAGGCGGAAGAAAATAAAAAAACTGCTTATTCGTGCTGAATAAGCAGTTTTAACGCATTTTAGACTCTTATTGGCGGTCCGGACGGGACTATATAACGTGTTAGTTATAAGGACTTTAACAGTTTTAAATCAAGTCGGTACAAAACGAGTACAAAAAGAGTGTATTTTTACAGAAAAATATTGAATATGGAAACGTTAATTATTCACTCCGACAAAAGTAAGATAGATGCTATCAAAGCCCTTTTGGCTGCGTTTGATGTAAAGTTTGAAACAAGTCCCTACTCACCTGAATTTGTGGCCAAAATCAAAGAAAGTGAGCAGGATTTTAAAGCTGGCCGTTACAGAAAAATTGAAACGGCAGACTTATGGAAATAGTTTATACCGATAAGGCTATTAAAGATTTGAAACACTGGAAATAAACCAATGATGTTAAAATTCAACAAAGGATAACATCGTTGGTTCGTTCTATTGAGGAAACCCCATTTTTAGGAATTGGAAAGCCCGAAGCCCTAAAACATAACTTATCTGGCAAATGGTCGAGGCGAATAAACCGAGAACACCGAATTGTTTATGAGATAGCAAATGGTTTGATAGTAGTCCATTCCTTAAAAGGACATTACTAACCGTTGATATTACTCAAATTGGGGTTGCATCTTTTTTTCGTTCCAATCGTCAGGAGTAACGTAAATACCTGTACTAAAATAACGGGCTTTGCCATTGAGGCAGGTGCGAATTTGGATAAGTGCTTCCTGGTCTTTATTGAGTTCGTTTTTACGGTTAAAAACTATTTTGTACTGTACATAAGCGACCTGCATAGTTTGATATGTTAATGTTGGCTACAAACATATCCGTAAAAAGGCGTAGTATTTCGGTACAAAATCGGGTATCAAATGGGTAGCTATCTATGGCTATTTGTAGGTAACTATTAATAATCAAAGGCTCAAAGTTGGAATCCCTTTAAAACAGATAAAGCCCTAAAAATCAGGGCTTTATCTGTTTGTATTGGCGGTCCGGACGGGACTCGAACCCGCGACCCCCTGCGTGACAGGCAGGTATTCTAACCAACTGAACTACCGAACCATTCTACGACTTTTTTTAACTGGTAACAAATTATCGTGGTGCAAAAGTACGACTCTTTTTTAGTTACTGCAAGCAGTGCTTAAAAAAAAATGCCGAATATTGTAGAATGTACTGATTATCAAACCAAATCGAAAAAATATTTTGTATGACTACCGTAAAAGAAATGGTCGATTGTCTCGAAAAATTGGCTCCCAGTGCCTTTCAAGAACAATACGATAACGCAGGATTGATTGTAGGGATGCCCCAAATGCGCATTACCAATGTTTTGATTAGCCTTGATGCTACCGAGGCCGTTGTAGAAGAGGCCATTGCCAAAAACTGCAATTTGATTGTGGCCCACCACCCAATTGTTTTCAAGGGAATTAAAAAACTAAACGGTAAAAACTACGTTGAACGCGCCGTCATCAAGGCCATTAAAAACGATGTCGCTATTTATGCCATTCATACCAATTTAGACAATGTGGCCGGCGGCATGAATTTTATGATTGCCCAGAAAATGGGTCTTTACGACGTAAAAATATTGGCTCCCAAAAAAAATATACTCTCCAAACTGGTTAGTTTTGTACCCATAGCCGACACCCAGCGGGTACTCGACGCGCTCTATGCAGCAGGAGTTGGTCAAATTGGCAATTATGACCATTGCAGCTTTCGGGTAGAAGGCACGGGTGCGTTTAGACCAAATGATGCGGCCGCGCCCGTGATCGGTCGCGCAAACCAAGACGAAACGGTAGCCGAAAATCGCTTAGAAGTGCTTTTTCCGGCCCATCTCGAATCGGCAATATTGCGGGTGCTGAGAGCAGCTCACCCCTACGAAGAAGTGGCTTATTATATTTCGGGTGTTTCTAACCAACACCAAGAGGTGGGCTCGGGAGCAATCGGTATGCTTTTTGAGCCAATGCTAACCATTGATTTTTTGCGGTTTCTCAAACAAACTTTCCAGCTTGAAGCCATCAAGTATACAAGTATTGTGAAAGATAAAATCCAAAAAATAGCGGTTTGTGGTGGTGCGGGTAGTTTTTTGTTAAATGATGCTCTGGTCGCTCAAGCAGACGTTTTTATTACCTCCGACTACAAATACCACGAGTTTTTTGATGCCGATGGCCAAATTATGATTTGCGACATTGGACATTACGAAAGTGAAGTTTGCATGAAAGAAGGATTACAAAGATATTTGTCAAAAATATTTAGTAGTTTTGCGGCAATTTCGTCAGAAACTGTAACTAACCCGGTGCAGTATTTTATCTGATGCGATTGACTTTTAACACTCAAAACCACCAAGAATGGAACTTACCGTATCGCAAAAATTGGATTTTCTCCTCAAATTGCAGGAAATAGACTCAAATCTGGACGACATTAAAAAAATTCGGGGTGATTTGCCCGAAGAAGTCCGCGATTTGGAGGACGATATTATTGGTTTTGAAACACGCCTCGGCAAATTCAACAAAGAAGTTGAGGCGCTCGAAGAAGAAGCAGGCCGCCAAAAAATGGCAAAAAAAGACTCTGAGAAGTTGATTACCCGTTACAAAGAGCAACAAAACAACGTACGCAACAACCGCGAGTTTGAGGCCATCTCAAAAGAAATAGAGCTTCAAAGCATTGAGATTGAGCTGGCTGAAAAGAAAACCCGCGAAGCTGAACTCAAAATCAAACTCAAAAAAGAGGAAGTGAAAGCTACCGAGTCTTTGCTCAACGAGCGCAAGGAAGACCTCAAAGTAAAAAAGCAAGAACTCAACGTGCTGACCTCGGAAAGCTACGAAGAAGAGAAAAAACTGCTCGAAGAGCGCGAACAACGCGCCACCAAAGTAGAGGAACGCCTGTACAAATCGTACATGAAAATCCGCATTAACTCGGGCAATGGCTTGGCGGTAGTTCAAGTGAAGCGCGGTGCGTGCGGGGGCTGCTTCAACGTGGTGCCGCCCCAACGCCAAGCCGATATTCGGGAGAAAAAGAAAATTACCGTTTGTGAGCACTGTGGCCGTATCTTGGCCGATGTGGACATGGAGAGTAGATAAGCAGCAAGCAAAAGCCAAACAAGGAGGATAGACTGCCCTGTGGGAAGTTATTCTCCTTGTTTGGCTTTTAAGAAAATTTTACTGGTTTTGTTTGGTCATTAATTGAACCAACCAAGCAAAGGCAATTACCAACAAACAGCCTACTACGTTGAGCCACAAAAAAGCCATTGTTTCGTAGTACCAGCAAGCTATGACGGCTATTTCGGCCAGAATTGAACCCCAAAATGTGGCTTTTGCGCCCAACGATTTAACGTAAAATGCCGTCAAAAATATACCCAATATCACCCCGTAAAACAAAGACCCAACGATGTTTACGGCCTCAATCATGCTACCCAACCTGCTGGCATACTGGGCAATAACGATACAAAACAACCCCCATGCTACCGTTGCCAAGCGCGAAACCAGCAAATAGTGTGCGTCGGTGGCAGCAGGTTTGAAGCCTCGCTTGTAAATATCAATAACAGTAGTAGAAGCCAGTGAGTTGTAGGCTGCCGCCACCGAACCCATCGAAGCACTAAAAATGACGGCAATCAGCAAGCCAATAAGCCCCACCGGGAGGTTGTCGAGCACAAATCGCAAAAAAACGTAGTTGATGTCGCTGGTATCGCCGTTGGGGCTATTTTTTTTAACAAGGGCAGTTACTTCTTTTTTTACCCCTTTCAGCGCATCATCGTTGGCTTTGATTTGGCTTTTAAAACGACCTATTTCGGCTTCGTTGTTTTGGTCTAAGGCGCGCTCCAAAGCGGGGGCTATTTGCAACTTCTGGGCCGTAAGCTCTTGGTGCCGTTGTTCTAATTGCTGATAATCAGGGGCATAAATACTCGTTTTGAGTTTGTCAGTTTCTACTTTGTTGAAAAAAACAGGCGCGGCATGAAATTCGTAGTAAACAAATACCAACACGCCTACCAACAAAATCAAGAACTGCATCGGAATTTTAAGCAAGCCGTTCATCATCAATCCAAGGCGACTTTGGCCTACCGACTCGCCCGTTAAATAGCGACCCACCTGCGACTGGTCGGTGCCAAAATAAGACAACTGCAAAAAGAACCCCCCAATAAGCCCCGACCAAATATTGTAGCGGCTGTTGGGGTCAAAATGAAAATCAATGGTGTTGAGGCGGCCCGCTTTACCCGCTATTTTGAGTGCATCGAGTAGCCCCACGTTGGCGGGTAGTAGGTGCACCACCATCCAACCCGCCGTAAACATGGCTGCCGTAACGATGAGCATTTGCTGTAAATGAGTGTGCGAAATGGCCTTTGTGCCACCCGAAACGGTGTAAATCAGCACAATACCACCCATCAAAATATTGGTCCAGTAAATATCCCAGCCCAAAATAGTAGCCAAAATAATAGAAGGCGCGTAAATAGAAAGCCCCGTGGCCAGCCCGCGCGAAATCAAAAACAAAAGTGCCGTAAAAATACGAACGCGGGCATCGAAACGATTTTCTAAAAACTCGTAGGCCGTAAAAACTTTGAGCTTGTGAAACATCGGGACGAACGTAACGCTCAACACCACCATCGCCAACGGCAACCCAAAATAAAACTGCACAAAGCGCATGCCATCGGCAAAGCCTTGACCAGGTGCCGACAAAAAGGTGATGGCACTGGCCTGCGTAGCCATAACCGACAAACAAACGTGGTACCACGGCAGCGACTGCCCTGCCAGCAGGTAGTCGTTCATGTTTTTCTGCCCACGGCTGCGATAAATACCGTACAAAACAATAAAGCCCAACGTGGCTACCAGTACAATCCAATCAATTTGGCTCATTGGAAATAGCGCATCAAAAGGTACAACAGGACAATTACCAAAACCAGAAAACCAATGACAAAGGCGTACATTTGCGGCCAAGTTTTGACAAAAGGCGGCAGCCCATCGCGGGAAGAATCACTGTTGGAAGTCATAAAATCTAAGTCTGGGTTTAAGTATATCAATGCATTTGCCAATGTAACAATACAGATTTGGCGGCAATAACAAAAAAATCACCAAATTGCGTGCCACAAAGTTAATTGTTTAGTTGGCAGTTGGCTTATTGTTCAAACAAAACGCAAATCTGTTTATTTTTTTGTAATAATGACGCATTTCAAAGACCAAGTTGTTCTTATCACGGGGGGCTGTTCGGGCATTGGCCGCGCCGCTGCTTTTTTGTTTGCCCAAGCGGGTGCCAAAATTTTCTTGGCCGACTTATCCGAAAAAGCGGGCGACGAAACCGTCGAGGCACTCGAAGCACTCGGAGCCGAAGCCGCTTTTGCGCGCATTGATGTCAGCGAATTTGACGACGTAGCACGCATGGTCGAAGATTGCGTGGTGCGTTTTGGCGGCGTTGATGTACTGGTCAATAGCGCGGGCATACTCGGCTCCCGCAGCCGCACCGAACGCTACGCCCTTGCCGATTTTCAGCGGGTTCTTGACGTAAACGTAAATGGCGTTTTTTATGGCATGAAGGCCGTTTTGCCGCATTTTTTGGGCAAAAAAAGCGGCAAAATCGTCAATTTGGCATCGGTAGCGGGTGTTTTGGGTTTTGCCAATCACATTGCTTACGCGGCCAGCAAGCACGCCGTCATTGGCATGACCAAAACCGCCGCCCTCGAATACGCCAAGTACAACATCAGAATCAACGCCGTTTGCCCCGCTTTTACCAACACGCCCATGATGGAAAACGCCCTCATAAACGACGAAACCGACTACTACGAAGCCCTCCAAAACGCAATTCCAATGAAACGTTTTGCCAAACCCGACGAAATTGCCGAAGCCATTTTATACGCAGCTTCTCCCGCCGCTTCGTTTATGACTGGCCACGCGCTTATTTTGGACGGAGGCCTTACAAGTTTGTAAACAATAAGCTACCATGCACCCAAATGCCCAACTCATCGAGCGATTTTACGCGGCTTTTCGGCAAAAAGACTACGCCACTATGCAGGCTTGCTACCACCCCGAAGTCCGCTTCTCTGACCCTGTTTTTCCAAAACTTAAAGGTATAGAGGCAGGCTTGATGTGGCAAATGCTCCTAACCCGCAGCAAAGATTTAGCAATAACCCACCGCGACATCGTAGCCAATGATTATAACGGTAGCTGCACCTGGGAGGCCACTTACAGCTTCTCTAACCGACAGGTACACAATCTCATTAAGGCCGAATTTACGTTTAAAAATGGCCTCATATTTCGGCACGACGATTGTTTTGGCTTTTATGGTTGGGCATCGCAAGCCTTGGGCCTCGCAGGAAAAATACTTGGCTGGACCCGTTTTTTAGAACAAAAAGTACAAACCCAAGCCGCCAACAACCTGCGGCAATTTATCGAAAAAAATCAAACCTATACCCAATAAACATGGAAACAAGTGCCAATCAATTATTTAATTTAGCAGGAAAAGTCGCCATTGTTACCGGTGCCAGTAAAGGTATTGGCGAGCAAATAGCCCGTTATATGGCCGATTTTGGCGCAAAGGTGGTTATTAGCAGCCGCAAACAAGCCGACCTCGACGAGCTGGCCGCCGAAATGCGCCAAGCGGGCGGCGAGGTGTCGGCCATTGAAGCACACATGGGCGATGAGGCCCAAATCAAAAACCTATTTGCCAAAACCATTGCGTTGTACGGAGGCGTTGATATTTTGGTAAACAACGCCGCCGCCAATCCGTATTATGGCCCCACGGTGGACTGCCCCGTTGCGGCTTTTGACAAAATAATGGACATCAATGTGAAAGCCCCAATGCTGTTGGGCAACCTCGTGCAGCCCGTTATGAAGCAGCGCGGCGGGGGTTCTATTGTCAATATCAGCAGCATAGCAGGCCAAACACCCGACCCAGGTTTGGGCGTTTACAGCGTCAGTAAGGCCGCACTGGATATGCTCACCAAGGTTACGGCCAAAGAATGGGGGCCCGACGGTATTCGGGTCAATTCGGTGAGCCCTGGCTTGATAAAAACCAAATTTAGCCAAGCCCTCTGGCAGGACGAAAAAACACTTTCACACTTTACGAAGCGTATTCCGCTCCCACGCATGGGAACCGTCGAAGAAGTCGCTTCATTGGTGTTGTATTTGGCCTCCGACGCTTCGGGCTATTGCACGGGTAGTATTTATACGGTAGATGGTGGCACCACAATATAAGACATTGACTATGAAATATTTTTTTTGTATTACATTGATAATCAACTTCTTATAAAAATGCCCCCGCTTTTGATTGCTCCCTCCGTGCTGGCCGCCGACTTTGCCAACCTCCAACGCGACATCGAAATGATTAACCATAGCCCTGCCGACTGGTTTCATATTGACATCATGGACGGCGTTTTTGTGCCCAATATCTCGTTTGGAATTTCCGTGGTAGAGGCCGTTAATCGGTACGCGGCCAAGCCTCTGGACGTGCATTTGATGATTGTTCAACCCGAACGCTATCTGGAAGCCTTCCGCAAAGCAGGAGCCCAAGTGCTGACGGTACACTACGAGGCTTGTCCGCACTTGCACCGTACCATTCAGCAAATCAAAGACTTGGGCGCAAAGGCAGGCGTAGCCCTCAACCCCCACACGCCCGTGAGCGTACTCGAAGACATCATCGCCAACTTAGACCTGGTGTTAATAATGTCGGTAAATCCTGGTTTTGGGGGGCAAAAATTTATTGAAAACACCTATAAAAAAGTCCAGCAAGTTGCCACGCTCATTGCGCAGTTGGGTAGCCAAGCCATAATTGAAATTGATGGCGGGGTAGATATGAGCAATGCCGCTCAACTTCACGCGGCAGGCGCGGGGGTTTTGGTAGCGGGCAGCGCGGTGTTTAATTCGCCAAGTCCAACCCAGACTATTGCTAATTTCAAAAAAATAGGTTAGTTTGCATCACCCCAAACCAAACTACTTTACCCGTGAAAAAAACATTTCCTACCCTTGCGCTACTGCTGCTATCGGCGTTGAGTTTTGCCCAAACTGATTACTTTTTTCCTTCCAAAAAATTCAACGCCGCCGTGCCATCGCCCGAACAATTTTTGGGATATGCCGTGGGCCAGCACCAAACCCGCTACGACTGCCTCGTGGCCTACATGTACGAACTGGCCCGCACCTCAGACCGCGTGCAGGTACAGGTAATTGGCCAAACCAACGAACTGCGTCCGCACATTACAGTAACGTTTTCGGCGGCGGAAAATTTGGCCAAACTTGCTGATATTCAGCAACAACACCTCACGCTGGCCGACCCCAATGCCCCCATGCCCGACGTGGCCAAAATGCCCGTGGTGGTGCAACTGGGTGCCAACGTTCACGGCAACGAAACCTCGGGCGGCGAGGCCATGCTGTTGGCAGCCTACTATTTGGCGGCTTGCACCGACGACGCAGCCAAACGCCTCTTGAACGAAGCCGTGGTGCTCATGGAACCCGTGCTAAATCCCGATGGCCGCGACCGCTTTGTAAATTGGGTCAATATGCACAAAGCCACGCCGCTCGTAGCCGATGCCAACGACCGCGAACACAACGAAATATGGCCTGGCGGACGCACCAACCACTACTGGTCTGACCTCAACCGCGACTGGTACTTGGCCGTGCACGTCGAAAGCCAAAACCGTTTGAAATGGTACCATTCGTGGTTGCCCAACGTCGTAACCGACCACCACGAAATGGGAACCAATGCCACTTTTTTCTTTGAACCGTCCAAAGAAAACGCCGAAAATCCGCTTGTGCCGCCCTACAACTACAAAACCCTCAACGGCAAATTTGCCAAATATTTTGAGCAAGCCATGAACGACATCGGCTCGCTGTATTATACCAAAGAATCGTTTGATAATTTGTACCCAGGCTACGGCTCCAGCTATCCAGATATGCAGGGTGGTTTGGGCATTTTATTTGAGCAAGCCAGCTCACGGGGATTTGTTCAAGAAAGCCAAAACGGGCTCGTAACGTTTGCATTTACGGTTCGCAACCAACTGACAAATGCCCTTGCTACCTGCCAAGCGGCCTTAGACGAGCGGCAAAGTTTACTCAAATTTCAACGCGAATTTTACACTTCGGCCATTGCAGAAGGCAACAAAAATACCACCAAGGCCTACGTGATTGGCGACGGAATGGACGCGACGCGGGTGCGTAAATTTGTCAAAACAATGCTGCACCACCACATCGAATGTTACCAGCTTGCCGATAATCTGACCATTGACGGCAAGGTTTTTGAAAAAGGGAAAGCCTTGATTATCCCCACCGCCCAGCCGCAGTATCGCTTGGTGCAGTCGGTTTTTGAGCGGCCCACCAAGTTTGCCGATAGCCTTTTTTATGATGCCTCGGCCTGGAACTTGGCCCTGGCTTTTGGCCTTCCACACGCCGACATCAAAACGCCTTTTGCCAAAGGCAGTCGTATTTTGAACACTGCCGATTTGGCACCTACCCCCAAAGCACCCACCCAATCAAGTTTTGCTTATCTGGTGGACTACACCGATTTTAACGCCACAAAGGCACTGTACCAATTGTTGGAAAAGAAAATAACGGTCAAAGTAGCCCTAAAACCCTTCAAAATTGGCGATAAATCGTACGGCTATGGCACTTTGCTCGTACCAGTACAAACGCAAGACCTCAACCCAGACGCGCTTTTTGCCGCTGTTAAGTCGGTTCAGGCTGCCACGGAGGTGGTCATTGTGGGTGTTTTAACGGGTTTTAGTCAGGCAGGAATAGACCTTGGCAGCAACAGTTTTCAGCGCGTTGCCAAGCCCGAAGCATTGCTGGTAGTGGGGCAAGGCGTAGCGAGCTACGAAGCGGGCGAGGTGTGGTATTGGCTCGATAGCCAAGTGGGTATGCCCATCAGCAAAGTAGAATTGAGCAACTTAGCGCGGGTAAATTTAGCGCGTTATAATGCCATCGTGATGGTATCGGGGCAATATCCTACCGACAAGGTGCTGTCGGCCAAATTGAAGCAATGGGTGGCCAACGGCGGTACGCTCATTACTACCAAAACCGCCACCGAGTGGGCCATAAAAAATGAATTGACCAAAGAAAAACTCAAAAATTCGGCTAAAACCGACTCGCTGCTGGCAGCACGGCGCGGGCGGGTCAATTATGAAGATGCCATGGCCACCGAAGGTGCCAAAAATACGGGCGGCAGCATCCACGAAGCCGATTTGGACATCACGCACCCGATCGGATTTGGGTACAAAAATCGCAAAATTTCACTTTATCGTACCAACAATACTTTTTTGGAGCCGTCGGTTAGCTCCTACAATACCGTAGTTTTATACGCCGATAAGCCGCTGCTGGCGGGGTATGTTCACCCCCAATCGTTGCGCAAAATTGCGGGTTCGGCAGGCATCTTGGCCCACGCCGAAGGCATGGGCCGCATGATTTTGTTTGCCGACAATCCCAATTTTAGAGGTATTTGGTACGGGACAAACAAGCTATTTTTGAACGCCCTATTTTTTGGCCCACAAATCGTGTCGCCAATTCCAAATTTGGGAGAAAAAGAGTAGGCAACACGCCCGTATTTGTAAATTTTTGCCAAAAAAACGCATCAACAAGGCATGACTTTCGATTACATTATCATTGGGGCTGGTTCGGCAGGTTGCGTCTTGGCCTACCGCCTTTCCGAAAACCCCTCGGTTCGGGTGCTATTACTGGAAGCAGGCGGCCCCGATAGCAAAATGGAGATTCACATTCCTGCTGCTTACTCCAAGCTCAACCGCACGGCAGTAGATTGGGGCTACCAAACCGAGCCGCAAGAACACGTTTTGGGGCGCAAAATGTATTTGCCACGCGGTAAAACGCTCGGCGGAAGTAGCTCAACCAATGCGATGGCCTACATCAGGGGAAACCACGAAGACTATAACGAATGGGAACGCATGGGCAACGTAGGCTGGGGCTTCGAGGACGTGCTGCCTTACTTCAAAAAAGCCGAACACAACGAGCAACTTGAAACCCTCAATGCCTATTATCACGGCAAAGACGGCCCGTTGAACATCACGCGCGCACAACGGTTTAGGACACCCGTGGCCGATGCCTTCATAAAAGCTTGTGTAGAGCAGGGAATACCCGAAAACTACGATTTCAACGGGGCAACGCAAGGCGGGGCGGGGCTTTTTCAGTTTACTATCAAAGACCAAAAAAGGTGCAGCACTGCCGTAGCCTACCTGAAACCCATTTTGAGTAGGTCTAATCTGACTGTGCTGACCAAAGCCCACACCACAAAAATTATCATTGAAAATGACCGCGCCGTCGGCGTTGAGTTCATCACCGCAAAAAACACCACTACCCGCGCTACGGCTATTAAAGAGGTGCTGCTGTCGGCAGGAACCTACAATAGCCCGCAGATTTTGATGCTTTCGGGCGTGGGCGATGCTGACGAGCTGAAACACCACGGAATTGCCCTAAAAAAACACCTGCCCGGCGTAGGAAAAAACCTGCAAGACCACCTGTTTTCGGCAGTGAGCTGCCTATCTACCGTGCCAACGGCCAACAACTCGCTCTCGGCGATGGGTCAAATCAAGGCATTGGGGCAATACGTTTTTTTTAAAAAAGGCCCCCTAACCATCAGTCCCCTCGAAGCCAATGCTTTCTTAAAAATACACACTGGCCCCGACCCCATTGACCTGCAATTTCACTTTGCACCCGTTCATGGTGGCGGCGATTACGATGCCATGGACTTTTACAATCCCGATGTGTTTCCGCACACGGGCGGTTATACGCTCCTGCCTACCCTTCTCAAACCCAAAAGCGTAGGCTACGTGGGCTTGCGCTCGGCCAGCCCTGTTGATGCCCCCGTGATTCAACCCAACTTTTTGTCGCACCAAGACGATGTAACGACCTTACTCAAAGGCATGAAAAAAGCCTACGAAGTGTTGGATTCGTCGGCTTTTGACCAGTACCGAAAGGCTCATTTGCTGCCCAGTGCCGAGGTTTGGCGTTCAGATGAGGCGTTGCTTTGGCATACCAAAAAAGTATTGGAAACGGTGTATCACCCCGTAGGTACTTGCAAAATGGGCAACGACGAGATGGCCGTAGTAGATGCTGAATTGCGCTTAAAAGGCATTGAGGGTTTGCGCGTCATTGATGCCTCAATTATGCCACGCATCATTGCGGGCAACACCAATGCCACCAGCATTATGATTGCCGAAAAAGCCGCCGATTTGATAATAAGTCGTGTCGCCAGTTAGGTGGATGGTCTATTCCCAAATTTTACTTCTTTACTATTTGAGTAATTAAACAGTAAAAACAAATACAATAACTCATTAACTGTCAGTGAGTTATTGTATTTGCTGTCTTACGACAGCCTACTTAATAAATATTTCGAGGGTTGTATTTTCGTACACTGCCAAGTTTGCATCGCGCACGCGCTCCATTACGGGGCGCAACATACAGGTTTCTTCGTCGGCGCAGTCGTCGCATTTTACATAAAAATTGAGCGATACGCAGGGCGTTGGGGCAATGGGCCCGTCAACGACCCGAATCACTTGGGCAAAATTTACCCGCTGTGGATCAATGCGCAGCATATAACCCCCGCCTTTTCCTTTTTGGCTTTGCAAAATACCGTGGTTGCGAAGTTCGAGCAAGATGGCCTCCAAAAACTTTTTGGGAATGGCCTCACGGTCGGCAATGTGAGAAATTAAAATCGGCCCTTTGCCGCGTTCTTCGGTCAAAACCTTCAAGGCTTTGAGCGCGTACTTTGCTTTTTTAGAAATCATGTATCTTCTATAGTTGAGTTTTACGTAAGAAATAGGCTGAATGTATCGCAAATAAGTAGCTTGGCCCTTTTAAATACGATTGGAATTAGGTCTTACGCTACCCCAATATGTAATAAATGCCCCCAACAAATTTTTAATAATAAAGCAGCGACGTATGAAAATAACCATTTTTGAGAATACAAATTAAATAGAGTTTATCAACATCTGAACTTTTATTTGAAATAATAACTTATTGAGCACAATTGTTTTGGGCTTAAAACTAACGTATATGCCTGATTATGAATAAAATAGCATCTATAATACTTCGCTCAAAATGAGTTTATGCTTTTACGCTACCCCTAGTTTTGCAAGCAGTCCGGCATTTGCTCGAAAACGGGCCAGATTTACGCTACATACCAGCAAAAGTGCGTTGGATAGTTTGAAGGTTTAAAATCATTTTCTTTTTACGCCAAATGTAAAAAAGTGGGGATCAAATCCCAGCAAAAATTGCCTAGCAAATAATTTGACTCAGAAAGCCACGACCCAATTGAGCTATGGATTTTGTGTAAAGATAAGATATAAGGTTGAAGTATGATTCAAAATTGTATCTTGTGTGGGAGATTTGAAAAATTCATTCAACCAACGCGCACTCATTCATCATCAACTATGATTTAAAGGGTATTTTATGACACAGTTGCCAAAGTGTGACGTTTTGGCAACTGTGCTTTTTGTGCGTTATTTACAAAGCTACGCGGCTAATTTTAATGCTGTTGCGGTTGTTGGTATTTTTTGCTTCGTAGGCCACAATCAACTGATTGTCAATAATTAAGCCATTGGCATTGGTAGCATTCATCGCATCTTTCAGCCAGTTTGTTTCGGCTATTTTATCACCGCTTATTTTTTGAAAAGCAATTTGAGCCAAATTGCTTTCTGGGGCGTTTTGCTCCCACAGCAGCACGGCTATTTTTGCGTTGGCGGTTACGTAGGCATTTTTGGCCGAAGGCGCGTTGATAATGGCCAGTTTTTTGCCTCCTTCCGATACCAACCGCAGCCCTTTTTCGTTTTCGGCTCCCGAAAACCACGCAATTAAATTGCTACCGCCAAAAGCCGTAGAAAAAGCCCCCGTATGCGGACAACCTTTGATGCGCCAGTTGTCTTTGTACAAAATTTCGGGTTTTGAGAAAGTGGCGGCATTGTCGGTGGAGGTCATTACAGCCATGTCGCGCACGTCGTCGTTGTTGTCGCGGTAATATACGTTGAGTGCGCCTTTGCTGTCCACCAACAGGCTAATGTTGCAGCAGTCGCACACCACGGGGTCAATTACCCGTTCGGGCTGGAACTGGCCGTTTTTAGTAACCACCAGCCGCAGGTCGCGTTCTTCGTGTTTGGTGCTGTTGGCCACGTCTTTGAGGTAGGCCACTGCTATTTCGTTGTTGGGTAGTAGCACGGCATCAAAGAAGCCCCGCACGCATTTGGTATCGTCGGTATCTACGGGCTGCGGTGGGGCCCAAGTAGTGCCATTGTCTTTGGAAGTGCTAAACAAAATATCAATGGCGCGTTTGTTACCAGCATCTTTGCGGTCAGAAAATACCGCTACCAACGTGCCGTCGTTTTTTATGATAATTTTGGGGCGCATGAGGCGGCTTCCACCCAAGCCCGCGCTGGCAAAAACGACGTTTTTATCGGCAAAGGTGTTTCCGTTGTCTTTCGACCAAGCCATGCAAAACGAACCCACACCTTGCGCATCTTTCTGGGTCCAGGTGAGCAATACGTGCCCTTGCGGCGAGCGCGTGAGCACGGGCATGGCGTAGGTTTTGGTGGTGTCGTCTAGAATAGGTTGGGCTGCCAAGACCATTTGGGCCATTAGCAAGCAAAAAAGTGCGGCGAAAAGGTTTTTCGTCTTCATTGTAATGGTAGTTTTTGTGTTTTTAAGTAAAAATTAAGCAACAGAAAACTAACAATGAAAAATTAAAAATGGTTTAAATGCGGTCTTCCTGGTATATTTTTGGGAAATATTTTAATGGTATTGGCAAATAAACCTCCTTAAACAATGAAAAAGCCGCTACTTATCTATTTGCTTGTTTCAAAACAGAAACCTTCACCCAATTGCCTGTGCGCCAGTATCTTGCCAGCTTTTGGTATTGGCAGAATTGATAACGGCTTCGCACACTTTTTGGGTTTGAAGCGCATCTTTGAACGTTGGCCCACATGGCGTGTTTGTTTCAAGACTTTTTAGGAAATCGGCTACTTGGTGCACAAAACTATGCTCATAGCCAATTCCCAAACCGCCAACCCACCATTTGTTCATGTAAGGCTGGTCGCCGTCGGTTACCAAAATTGACCGCCAACCGCGCACGATGGAGTCATCGTTGTGGTCAAAATATTCTAAGCGGTTCAAATCGTGCAAATCCCAACGAATAGAGGCGTGTTCGCCGTTGATTTCAAAAGTATAAAGGGCCTTGTGGCCCCGTGCATAGCGGGTTGATTCAAACAATCCAAGCGAACCATTCTCGAAATGACAATGAAAAAGGCAAGCGTCGTCAATGCCCACAGGTTCAATTTTGCCCGTCAGTTGGTGCATACGCTCGGTAACAAAAGTCTTGGTCATGGCCGACACGTCAGTGATTGCACCATTGAGCCACATGGCTGTATCAATGCAATGCGCCAGCAGGTCGCCTGTAACGCCCGACCCCGCAGCCGCTAAATCCATGCGCCAAAGTCCAGCACCGCCTTGCGGCAAATCAGCACTTATGGTCCAGTCTTGCAGGAAGTTAGCGCGGTAATGAAATATTTTACCGAGTTTGCCAGAATCAATAATCTGTTTGGCCAACGTTACGGCAGGCAGTCGGCGGTAGTTGTACCAAACGGTAGAATTGACACCTGCCTTGTCAATGGCTTCGACCATTTTTTCACCTTCGGCCAATGTTCTTGAAAGCGGTTTTTCGCACAAAATCATTTTGCCAGCGGCGGCGGCGGCAATCGCAATTTCGGCGTGGCTGTCGTTGGGCGTGCAAATATCCACCGCATCAATATCATCACGCGCTATGACCTTGCGCCAGTCGGTTTCGTACGATTCATAACCCCATTGTGCTGCAAAGGCTTTTACGCTTGCTTCATTGCGAGAGCAAACCACTTTGAGTACGGGTTGATATTCCAATTCTGGAAAAAAATTTGGGACACGGTTATAACCATTTGAGTGCGTACGACCCATAAAACCAGTGCCGATAAGTCCTATTCTAAGTTGTTTTTTCATAATACCCAGCCCCCTAACCCCCAGAGGGGGAATATTGGAATTTATTTTTATTTGTTAAAAGAATGTGAAAGTATAAATCATTCCCCCACTTGGGGGTTAGGGGGCAGTCCACCCGTGCAACTCACGGACTTTAATCATGGCCGCCAAAATATCGTTCCACGTTTGTTGTTTGGTCATTACGGCATTGTCGAACATACAGCCGTCCCAACAAATGTGCTTAAAAGCTTTTGTAAGTGCGCCGTTTTCGTCTCTGAGCCACAGGCCAGCGTCGTGGGCAATGTCCAATTTGCCATTGGGGTCGGTGGCTAAGCAGTGCCGCCCCGTTTTGTCGTGCGAGCCTGTGCCGTGAACTGTCCCATCGTTTTGTGCTACGTGAAAGTCAATTGTCCACGGACGTAGTGCCGCCGTTAGTTTTTTCAAACCTTCTAAAAACGTTTCTCTGTCTGCCCATTGAAAATCGACGGGTAAAACCCTGTTTTCGGGACTGTTATAACCCAATAAATACAGCGTTGTGTGCGACATATCAGCTTGAAAACCAATGTTTTTACGATCAACAGCTTCGAGCGTTTCGATCATATCTTTCCACGAGTGCATTCCACCCCAACAGATTTCACCTTCGGCGGCGAGTCTTTCGCCAAAATCAGCGGCAACATCACAGGCTTCTCTGAAAGTTTGGGCTATCAACTTTGAATTTCCAACAGGGTCAGCAGCCCAGTTTTGTACGCCACTTGCCGAGTCAATTCTCACAACTCCATTGGGGCGAATGCCCATTTCGCGCAGTTTTTGACCAATATGGCACGATTTGCGCACCATTTCTACAAATTGCGCCTGGTCTTCTTTGGTTCCCATTGCTGGCCCGCCCCAAATAGGTGCCACCAAGCTGCCGATTTCGAGGCCATGCGCTGCCACCTTGTCGGCGAGTCGTTTGATGGCATCGTCTGAGGTGTCTAAGTCATAATGCGGGTCGAAAAGGCCCAAATCAACGCCATCGAATTTAACACCGTCCACTTCGGCGGCGGCGGTCATCGTGAGTATATCGTCTAATGAAATCGGGGGTTCAGAATCGGGGCCTTTGCCCACAATCCCGGGCCAAGTGGCGTTGTGGAGTTTAGGATAGTTATTTACTGACATGATGATTGTGAATGATGAATGATGAATGATGAACCGGTACTGCATAAACAGATGAATTACAACACCATATCTGGGTTCTGTGGCCCGAAGTGTTTTAATAGCACAATTGGGTCGGTTGAAGACGGATTATGAATCGTTACTCCCTCAACTGCAACCCTTTCGCTCACAAAAAACTCGTCATTGGTTAGTTGTCCGTAGCGAATCAGGGCTGGGGTTTCAATGTCCCAAACGCCGAATTTACCGTGCCCTTGCATCACAATAATTCCGTAAGCGGCAGCGTCTTTGATAGTAACGGTTTGTCCTGGAAAAACAGTTAATTCTTTGGCCGAAAATGCCTCAGAACGGTAGCAAACCCACACTTCGCTGTAACCTTGGGCAGCCATTTGGGCCACGTCTTTTACGGGTTTTGGTTGCATAAAACGAGTTTCTAATAAATTGGGATTGGTGTTCAAATCCCAATCAATGACTTCCATCAACTGGTCATAATCGCCGACTCTGTCGGCTGGCGTACCATTCCACAACAATTCTTCGGGGATAATGGCCTCATTGACAAGCGATTGGTACATTGCAAAAACATCAGACGCTTTTTGTGGTTCGTAGGTACACATACTGCCAGGTGCATGAAGCATACCAGGAGGCACGTCCCAACCCGTACCCGGAATGAGCGGAAAGGCTTGCGAGTACATCGTAATTTTGTTGTCGCCCTTCGTAAAATTCATCAAACATTCCTTGATTTGCTCTTTGGTTGTGCCAGGCGCAATGCCGAAAAACGTGTAAGGAAAATCGCCCCCGTGGTTGTTGAGTTGTGGCGGAAAATAATAGGCTTCGGGCTTGCCGAGTTGCCCAATTTTAGCGGCCTCTTCGTCGTTGTGGTGAATGTGGTGCGGCAGCGGCCCCATGTTGTCAAAAAACTTAGAATACATCGGCCAGCTTTTGTGTTCGTCCCACAGACGGTCGCCAATGATTTCGCCTTTCAGCTCGTCAATCGCATCTTTCAATAAAATTTGCTCAGTGATACCGTTTTCGGTATAAACGACCTTGCTCAAACCCTCGTGCTCGCCTGTGAGTGGGCCGTTTTTGGCGGGGGTTGTCGAAGAAAGCCAGCGTTCATCAATGCCGCCACGCACGCCACCCAGCACATAATAATCGTCGGGGTGAAGTTTGATTCTGCGGCCTGGTACGCAAAACGAGCGTGGAACCCAAGTGGGGGCGAGTCGTAAAATTCCTTTGCCTTGTGCCAACGCTTTGGCGGCTATGCTTGTATTTGACATTGTTGTTTTGGGTAGTTATTTATGAATTTGTTTTTATAATGTAGGCTATGTGCTTTAATCTGTGGGCTTTGTTGGTGATAAATACATTGCTTAACCGCTTTTATTTATTGCTTGTAGCCAACCGTAAATTCCAAATCAAAACACTTTGTTTGGTTTGGTTCTAAAAAAATCAGAGTATTGTTTGCCCGTGCTGCTGCTTGACCAATGGGTGGGTTTGTGCCTGGTTCTAAGCCCATTACGTATTCATTTTTGCCCCAATGTTGCCAATTGGTCAAATGCGGCAATTGATTTTTTTGAAACTTCACTGCTACCGTTAAACCCAGTTTGGCGTTGTACAAACCACAAATACATGCGCCATTTTCGTCTGCGGCAGGGTCAATAAAGGCTACTTCTTCGCCCGTGCCGAGGTGGTCGTCGAGTGGTGCGGAGCATTTTTTAAAATCATTTTCTGGTTTAAAAATTCGGGCGTTTTCCGCGCCAGAACGGGGCTTCCACGCGCCTTCCCAATGTATTTCGGTGCCTGCGTCCACGAGCGGCCAGCCAAAATTCAGGTGGTAGAGCACCATGACTGGCGCGGGCGTGTTGCCCCGGTTCAGCACCTCATCGTGAATACGAATCTTCGCCTCGCCGAGGGTTCCCGAAATGGTGCGGCGTAGCTCCAAACTTGGCCCAAAAACGGTGCTTTCTTTCATAATCCCCGTTATGCGCATCTCCATTTTGCCTTGCGCAGGGTCGGGCTGCACGATGGATTCTATTTCGGCGGCAATGTTGCTGATGCGTCCGTGAATACCTCTTTCGCCAAAAGCATCTACCTCGGGCCCTCCCACGTGCGAAAGCCCGCAGGTTGTCAGTAGGCCGCCGCCAAAAGTGCGTAGCCAATCCATACCTCGGTAGGCAAACGGTTGTGACGAAGTAAGGCCGCCATGACTCAGCCACGCCAAACTGTGTTGGTTATAAAAAGCCTCAGTAATATCCATGGCCCTGTCAATGACCACTTTATAGCGTAGTCCTGTTCCAGTATTGACCCAAGCAATGCGCGTGCCGCGTCCTGGGCCGTTGTCTAAGATAGAAGTTTCGATGCCGCCCACTTGGGCATGATTAGAGATTTTGTCTTGCCCAGAAAAATTCATTCGGTGGTGGGTTGAAGTTAAAACCAATTTTAAAAGCAGCTAAAATTCGTTTTTTACTTAATTTTAAAAGTACGGGTTTCTAATAAAGAAATTTGATAAGTAGTCGTGAGTGGTAGGTATTGGGTAAATTAAGCCATTGCCAATCAGCAAATTATTTAACCATTTTTATTCCAATACTATTACTTAAATGACTGATAAACAGAAAAAAATAAATAAAATTATCGTAAAAAATTTCAAACTACAGTTTGTGTTTTTCTCCCATTTGCTTAATAAATTTCCAGCCTTCCTCGGCAATGTGCCAAGGGTCGTTGTACGCTCGCCAAACGTTGATGGCGTTGGCAAAACCCGGGTCGTTTCTCGAAAAAGCCTCAATGGTTAGCCAACCTTTATAGCCAATGGCCGCCAAGCCCGCAAAGGCATCGTCAAAAGGCACGTGGCCGCTGCCAGGAGTGCCTCGGTCGTTTTCGCTGATATGAACGTGGTGCAGCAGCGGGGCAATGGTTTGGAGGGCGGCCTCGTATTTTTTTTCTTCGATGTTGGCGTGGTGCGTGTCAAACATCGCCCGCACGTTGGGGTGGTCGGCCATTTTGACCAAATGCGACAACTGGGTCATGGTGTTGCACAAATAACATTCAAAACGATTGAGGGCCTCCAAAGCCAGCACAATATTAGCTTGTTTGGCGTGTTCGCCAGCGGCGTGCAGCACTTCGGCACTCCATTTGTATTCTTCCTCAAAAGGTTCGTGGGCCGCAAAATGGGCGTGCGCCGAATGAAAAGGCCCACACAACACGCTGGATTTTAAGTCATAAGAGCGGTCAATGGCCCATTTGATGCGCTCCAAACTTTTGGCGCGCACCGCTGCCGACTCGCCAATGGGGTTGGCATCGGGACTTACAACCGTAACCGTGGTAACTTCCAGGCCAATAGCTTGGCTATGTTTACCCACTGATTTGTAGGCGGCTTCGCCGGCTGCGCCCACAAAAAATTCTGCGCCATCGTAGCCGATTTTTTTGAGGCGGTCGAGAATCGGGAATAGTTCATCGGACATTCCTGCCGACCAAGCCAATACGTTAAAGCCTATTTTATTCATAAATTTTCTACTTTTTTTAGTAAATATTTTTCAAGTAATTAAAAAAAAATCAGCATTATGCCGCCTCCCAGAAGGCCTAACGCTAAAACTGCTTCAAACGGAGATTGCGATATTGAACTTTCATGGGCGGCCCTACGTGTACTTGCACGCCCAAAAAACCTTTTGATTTTCCGTTCATGGTGTCATTGTCAGTTACGTCGCTCATCAAAACGCCGTTTACGAAGTGTTGCAGCCGATTGCCTTTTACGACCAAATGAAACTCGTTCCAGTTTTCACTTTTAATTTTTGTTTTTAAAGAATCTGAATCACCCAGTGAGCCTGTTATTTTCAATTCAGTCCAAGCGTTGTTTTTTACTTTGGAACGTACCGATTCGGGCGTTGATAGCTCGGTTTGGGCGTTAATACTGGTAGTTTGGCCCCGGTAGGCCAGCGTTGTTCTTTTGCGCTCTTCGTAGTTTTGGCCCGTGTAGCGGTTGGCACCGTCAATGTCGGCTTGGTAGCCTCGGAGCGCAAACGGAACCTCGGAGAGGCGTTCGCTGCGGTAATTAATGCCCGAATTCCCTTTTTCAGTAATGTTAAATTCGCCTTTTAGCTCAAAATCAGCGGGCTGGCCGCCTTTCCAGATGATAAAAGAGTTGGTTTTGAGGAGCGTTGTGGGCGTGATTTCGCCCACCAAGTTGCCTTTTTCGACGCGCCAATAGGTGGGGTCGCCTTCCCAGTTGTTCAGGGTTTTGCCGTCAAAAATGGCCACGAAGCCTTTTTTATTGCTTTGGCTGGCCACTTTGCCGCCATTTAGGGCGAGTATTGCCAATACCATGATTCGAAACCGTTTGCCGCTGATTTTTGTCATGATTTTATTTTGGGGGTTTAAGAGGTCTAACAAAAGCCCAATGTTTTGAAAAAACAATTTTGAAACTGTCCTACACTTACCTGCTTGACTGTTTTTATTGAAACAAAAAATGGTTTTTTGTTAAAACGTAATCTGATGTAATCATTGATTTTAGGCCAAAGATAAGTATGTTTGTGATTGAAAATCACTCATCATAATTTTACCCTTCACGGGTTTTTTAGCTTTGGCTTCCAAATCAGCCACCGCATATAATTGGCCCAAATAAACAAAAATTCTTTCTCTTTGAAGAGAGCAATCCCACTTATGCACAAAAATTTTAAAGGAATCGAAAAAACTGTTTTTGGACGCGGCAGCTTCAATCAATTGGGCGACATAATTGCCCCGCACCGCCACCAAAACAACCGCTACATGGTGTTTGTGGTGGACAATTATTTTAAGGGCAAAGACTTAGAAACTCGCTTGCCGCTGCTGCCCGAAGACACCGTTTATTTTATTGACGTAGATACACACGAGCCTACTACCGAACAAATTGACACGCTGCGCGACGAGATTTTGGCCGCCAAAGGGTTGCCTTCGGGTATTATTGGCATTGGTGGCGGGGCCATCATGGACATTGCCAAGTGCGTGTCATTGATGCTCACCAACGAAGGTTCTTCGACGCTTTACCAAGGTTTGAATTTAATCAAAGTACCCAGTATTTATCACGTAGGCGTACCCACGATTTCGGGAACGGGCGCGGAGGTTTCGATGACCGCCGTGCTGACAGGGCCAGAGAAAAAATTGGGTTTAAAATGCGAATGGACAGTTTTTAACCAAATTGTACTCGACCCCGACTTGATAGCCACCGTGCCGCGCGATTGGTGGTTTTATGTGGGCATGGACACGTACATTCACTGCGTGGAGTCAGAAAAGGGGCAGTTTAACAATGCCTATTCGCACGCTTTTGCCGCGCAATCTATGAAGCTCTGCCGCGAGATTTATTTGGGCGAACGCAGCGGACAAACTCCCGAAAACGACGATAAATTGATGGTAGCGTCGCTGATGGGTGGGTTGAGCTTAACTTACTCCGAAGTGGGCGTATGCCATGCTTTGAGCTATGGTTTGTCTAAGATTTTGGGCATGCGCCACTGTTACGCCAATTGCGTAGCTTTCAATCATCTCCACGATTTTTACCCCGAAGGCGTGGCCGAGTTTAAAAAAATGGTGGCACAACACCAAGTAACTTTGCCCCAAAATTTATCCAAAGACTGGACCAACGAACAGATCAACGCCATGGCCCACGTGGCCTACAAACTCGACCACATGTGGAACCACGCCGTGGGCTACGACTGGAAAAATGCCATTACGATTCAAGTACTGGAAGGCTTGTTTAGACGATTGTAAAAGCAAGCAATAAAAAATTGACCCTGCGATTAAAAATTGGGTTTTAGTCGGTATTTGGCATAAAAGTCGTTGATGGCTTTTACGGCCTCGTCGGTGGTATCTACCAAATTAAAAAGTTTTAAATCTTCGGGGTTGATGTTGCGTTCTTGTTGCAGCATGGTGCTTTGCAGCCAATCTACCAAGCCTTGCCAGTAGCTGCGCCCCACCAACACAATCGGGAAGCGACCAATGATTTTGGTTTGAATGAGCGTTAAGGCTTCAAAAAGTTCGTCGAGCGTGCCAAAACCACCTGGCATAACTATAAATCCTTGCGCATACTTGACAAACATCACTTTACGCACAAAGAAAAAATCGAAGTTGATGTTTTTGTCGGGGTCAATGTACAGGTTGCTGTGCTGCTCAAAGGGCAAAGTAATATTGAGCCCAATAGACTTGCCACCTTGGCTATGTGCGCCTTTGTTGCCTGCTTCCATAATACCTGGGCCGCCGCCCGTAATTACCCCAAAGCCGTGTTGTACCAACTTGGCTCCGATTTCTTCGGCCATTTTATAGTACGGGTTTTCTGAATCGGTGCGTGCCGAACCGAAAATGGAAACGCAAGGCCCTATTTTGGCCAATTTGTCGAACCCTTCTACAAACTCGGCCAGTACCTTAAAAATTACCCACGAATCTTCACTTTTAATGGTATTCCAATTTTTATCTTCAAATGCTTGTCTAATGCGCGCCTCTTCTTGGTCCATTTCTTGCGCTACTGGTTTTACTTCTTCCATAACTGTTTTAATTATTTTTTTGGTGTTAATTTAAAATGTGTGCAGCCCAACACTATCGAAATAGGCTGCCCTTATTGCGGGGGGGCAAAAGTGCGGAAAAACGGTGTAAAAAAGAATGAAAATCAGAATTTTCTGCACTATACGTACTAAAAACTGGTTTTTAATGCGTATAGTGCAGAAAAAATACTTGCTTTGGCGCGGGGTGCGTAGCGAGGAACCGTGCCTGAGAAATATCTTTTTTTGTCAATTTAGTGGCTTCTAAATTTTTCGATTCTTTAAACTCAGGGGCTTATAATGTGTCCAGTTCTCCTTTTGATTCCCTTTGAGCGCGCGTACAAACGCTTGCAAGCCCATATTTCAGTTGCCACAGGTGCGGGGCATCATTCGGTTATACACATGTAAAAAAAAGACAACCCTCCATTTTTAGCCTCTTCATTGCGCTTAAACACTAATAAGGATATTCTTTCTATAGAAATCAAAGCAGCTTACTGTCTTGATTTAGAGTCTATAAAGCCCTAAATAGAAATATAAACACGCAAGAAATAAAAGATTTTTTGCTAAAAATTGGGACGATTAAAACTGAACTGCTATATTTGCACTCCAATTCAGCTCGGAGAGATGGGTGAGTGGCTGAAACCAGCAGTTTGCTAAACTGCCGTACTGGAAACGGTACCGAGGGTTCGAATCCCTCTCCCTCCGCACTTGGGTTTTTTCGGGGTGTAGCGTAGCCCGGTATCGCGCCTGCTTTGGGAGCAGGAGGTCGTAGGTTCGAATCCTGCCACCCCGACAACACGAGAATTAAATAAGCTTAAAAGCCACTAAAACGTACGTTTTAGTGGCTTTTTTTGTTACTTCTGATTCATAGATAATCAAACTTTCTCAAGAAAAATTACACAAATCGCAGCGATTGTTATGGTTTTTCCAAACAATATTTAAACTATTTTTTAAAGGTTTTTATGCGGCATTTTTTAGGCTTTCATTAGTTTTTGCAAAGTTATCCACAAAAGGGGTTTGGCTTT